>Ga0196965_1000198_pt1 | contig 43154 bp, 32 predicted proteins | sample S1_20metaG_FD_148668 | JGI IMG/M metagenome (GOLD analysis project Ga0196965, IMG submission 148668) | Soil microbial communities from Anza Borrego desert, Southern California, United States - S1_20 | ecosystem: Environmental > Terrestrial > Soil > Desert | place: USA: California | collected...
AGAAATTGTATACGAAGAACCCGATCTTGAAGCTGCAAACTTTACAAAGCGTGAGAAAAAGAAAGAGGCCGGATATACGCTTGGTGAACGACATCACGACCTCAGCGACAATCCCGTTATCCAGCTTCATGCACACTCTCAGTTCTCCGTGCTACAGGCTACACCGGACATTAAGTCCATGGTCGCGAAAGCGAAGTCGCTCAACATGCCCGCTGTTGCACTGACCGACCTTGGCAATATGTATGGTGCATTCAAGTTTGTTCGCGAAGCCATCAACCATGAAATCAAACCCATTGTCGGTTGTGAATTTTTTCTTGCAGACGAACGCAAAAAGCTCAAGTTCACAAAAGACAATCCCGACAAACGATATCACCAGGTACTCATAGCGAAAAATAAAAACGGGTATCACAACCTTGCCAAATTAAGTTCTTATGGATTTATCGAAGGATTGTATGGCATTTACCCGCGTATCGACAAAGCCCTTGTACAGGAATACAAATATGATCTCATTGCTACAACGGGTGGCCTGGCCAGCGAAGTACCTCACCTCATTCTTAACGTAGGAGAAAAACAAGCCGAAGAGGCATTCAAATGGTGGCACAATTTATTTGGTGAAGATTTTTACATCGAACTCAACCGGCACGGCATTCCCGAAGAAGACCACGTAAACGGTGTACTGCTGCGCTTCGCAGAAAAATACAGTGTAAAATATTTTGCAGCGAATGAATCGTTTTATCTCGATAAAGAAGAAGCCAATGCCCACGATGTTTTGCTGTGTATAAAAGAAGGCGAATTTAAATCCACACCTATTGGTTACGGTCGTGGTCACCGTTATGGGCTTTCTAATACAGAATACTACTACAAGTCGCCCGAAGAAATGAAATCCATTTTCCGTGACTTACCACAGGCGATCGAAACCATTGGCGAGATTCTGAATAAAATTGAAAGCTACACCCTCGAACGAAATGTCCTGCTTCCGAAGTTTGATATTCCAAAAGAATTTGAAACTGAAGACGATTATCTCCGTCATCTTACGTATGAAGGAGCGCATAAAAAATATGCGGAGATCACGGATGCCATACGCGATCGTCTTGACTTCGAATTAGAGACCATTAAGAAAACAGGTTACCCCGGATACTTTCTCATCGTTCAGGACTTCACGTCCAAAGCCAGGGAGATTGGTGTTTCGGTTGGACCGGGTCGCGGATCTGCGGCAGGCTCTGCTGTTGCGTATTGTATCGGTATTACAAACGTTGACCCCATCAAATACGATTTGCTGTTTGAGCGTTTCTTAAATCCTGATCGTGTTTCACTTCCCGATATTGATATTGACTTCGATGATGAAGGTCGTGATCGCGTGCTTAAATACGTGATCGAAAAATATGGAAAGACCCAGGTCGCCCAGATCATTACCTATGGTACGATGGCAGCCAAATCATCCATCCGCGATTGCGCACGGGTAATGGAACTTCCGTTGAGCGATGCAAACATTCTTGCGAAAATGATTCCGGAACGTCCGGGCACTTCGTTGAATGACGCATTCCAGGAAGTTCGTGAGCTTGCTGATATTAAAAAAGGCAATGACCTGAGAGCACAAGTACTGCAACAGGCAATCATCCTCGAGGGATCCGTTCGGAATACGGGTACCCATGCGTGTGGTGTCATCATCACGCCAGATGATTTAACCAAGTTCGTACCAGTGTCGACAGCGAAAGATTCGGATATGCTGGTGACTCAGTTTGATAACAGCGTTGTTGAAAGTGCCGGTATGCTGAAGATGGACTTCCTCGGCCTTACAACGCTTTCTGTTATCAACAGTGCTGTAAAAAACATCAAGAAAAGTAAAGGAATACAGATTGTGGTAGATGACATACCACTCGATGATGAAAAAACTTACCAGTTATTTCAGCGTGGCGAAACAGCGGGAACGTTTCAGTTTGAAAGTCCCGGTATGCAAAAATACCTGCGGCAGCTAAAGCCCGATAAGTTTGAAGATCTTATCGCGATGAACGCATTGTATCGACCGGGACCGATGGAATACATCCCTGCTTTTATTAACCGCAAGCACGGACGAGAGCCGATCAAATACGACCTCGCAGAGATGGAAGAATTCCTGGATGAGACGTACGGTATCACGGTTTACCAGGAACAGGTGATGTTGCTTTCACAGAAACTCGCCGGGTTCAGCAAAGGTGATGCCGATGTGCTTCGTAAAGCGATGGGTAAAAAGCAAAAGGCGGTGCTTGATAAGATGAAAGATAAATTCATCAAGGGCTGTGCAGAACGCGGTCATGCAAAAGAAATTTGCGAGAAGATCTGGACCGACTGGGAAGCCTTCGCGCAGTATGCGTTTAACAAATCACACTCGACTTGTTATTCGCTTGTAGCTTACCATACCGCCTATCTTAAGGCTAATTACCCGGCCGAATATATGGCCGCCGTTTTAACACATTCTCAAAACAACCTGGAAAATGTAACCTTCTTTATTGAAGAGTGCCGAAGCCTTGGCATCAAAGTACTGGGACCTCACGTAAATGAATCGGGTGTATACTTTGAAGTGAACAAAGCTGGAGAGATTCGCTTCGGGCTGGGCGCTATTAAAGGTGCTGGTGAGGCCGCCGTTGAAGCCATCATTCTCGAACGCGATGCAAATGGTCCTTATGCAGACATCTTCGAGTTTGCTAAACGCATAAACCAGCGATCAGTAACGAAGAAAACTTTTGAATGCCTGGCGTTATCCGGAGCATTTGATTGTTTTGAAGGAATCCACCGCCGTCAATATGTCTATGCGAAGGATGGTGATATCAGCTTAGCGGAAAAAGCCATTAAGTATGCGATCAAGACACAGCAGGAAGAACAAAGTGCACAAGCCAGTCTTTTCGGAGGAAGTTCGGGTACAGTGATGCCTAAACCAAGAATTGATTTTGTAGAACCTTTCAGCGAGATCGAGAAGTTAAATCTTGAAAAAGAAGTTGTCGGTATTTACATCTCCGGACACCCTCTTGATAACTTCCGTTTTGAGATGGACGCATTCTGCACCGCAGCATGTAGTCAATTGAACGAGATCGAAACTTTACTGGGCCGCGACCTGAAACTTGGTGGCATTGTTTCCATGGTGGAACATCGCACAACAAAAACCGGAAAACCTTTCGGGAAGTTTACCCTTGAGGATTATGGTGGCAATTGTACATTTATTTTGTTTGGAGAAGATTATTTAAAATTCAAAAACTTCATGAACATCGGCTGGTTTCTTTTTGTGGAAGGCGCCGTGATCAAAAATTCATGGGGACAACAAAATATAGAATTTAAGATCCGGAACATAGATCTGTTAAATGAAATTGGAATAAAACGCAGCAAGGGAGTTCAGCTTCGTATTAATGCCACCGAAATCAGTAAAGACTTTATTGGAAAAATTGAAGATGTGTGCCAGGAATTTTCCGGCAACACACCACTCTACCTTAAGATACGTGATGAACAAGAGAACATTAACCTCGAGTTAATGAGCAGAAGATTCCGCATTCATCCGGTAAACGACATGGTTAGGAAAATGAAAAAAGTGGGAGCAGTGGAAGTGGAAGTTGTTCTTTAGTTTTATGGTTCAAGGTTCATGGTTCAAAGTTCCGACCCTACCACCGGGGTCCGATTAGCTTTGATAAAAAAGTAACTGCCATTTGTTTCAGGTTTGACGTTTTGGTTTGAGGTTGGTTTTACGATAATTCATAGCCTACGTACACTTCAGGAAGAACGAATAAAAGGACAATTGAAAAATCTCGTGAATCCATTGCGTTTGGAAGTGTGTTATATAGGAGTTCAAGGTTGGCGTTCGATAACGGAGGGGTTTGCGAAATTGTGAGGTTTGAGGTTTGAGGGTTTGAGGTTCAAAAACTTAACGGTTATCGAAAACGAACTCGTAACTCGAAGCTGATGGCTCGAGGCTACTCGGGAAGCCATTTGAACAAACGATCAGCCGGACAGGCAATTCGCTTACTCGGTTTCGATAATGAACTATTCCATGTACCTTTGCGTTCGGTACTTGAAAACCTTAAAAAATTTTAAAACTTTAACTTTTTTACTCTAATGGGAAAAGCAATTGAACTTAACGACGCAAACTTCGACGAGATTATTAATTCGGATAAGCCGGTACTGGTAGATTTCTGGGCTGAATGGTGCGGTCCGTGTAAGATGATTGGCCCTGTGGTGGAAGAGTTGGCTGGAGATTTCGAAGGTAAAGCGGTTGTTGGAAAACTTAATGTGGATGAAAATCCTACGGTAACAGCTCGTTTTGGCGTTCGGAGCATCCCTACCCTGTTGGTTTTCAAAGGCGGTCAAATTGTGGATAAGCAAGTTGGCGCTGTACCTAAATCAGTTCTTAATCAAAAGCTGGAAGCGCAGGTGTAGAACCTGATTAAATCAGTTTATTAATATTAAAAAGGTATCCTTCAAAGGGTACCTTTTTTTATAGCCTGATTCTTATAACCTCACACTCCTATAAGCCGATTCCAAATCAAGGTGCAGGCTCAGCGCGTTGATATACATCTTTTCATTTAAGGTTTTATATTCCTGTAATTCCCAATGGCCAACATCATTTACATAAAAGGATTCAACAGAAACGGCATTGGAATCGATGAGTAAATAATTTTTCAGCGATGGAATGTCGCGGTAAAGTTTAAACTTCCCGCCACGATCATAATCCTTTGTAGTCAATGATAACACCTCAATAATCACTGTTGGATTTACAGCATTATAATTATCCCTGTTTAAAGTTTCTATTTCACCGCAAAACACTGAGATGTCAGGATAGGTAAAGCGTATTTCTTTCAATATGTACGCGTTGATCACTTCCAAACGGCCTACATGGCTTGCCATCTAGCTGCAATAATAAACTTTTAAGCACATTCATTACAATGGTATTGTGCTGTATTCCGGCACCTGCCATGGCAAAAACTTCACCTTCATAAAACTCATACTTTTCTGTGGTTGTTTTGGCCAACTCAAGGTACTCCGCTATCGTAAGTTTTTTTTTACTGAAAACAATGTCTGGTTCCCGGGTTTCCATCACCGAAAATATCAAAAATTGCGTATTAAACCAGTTTCCATTCTGGAGCCCCAGCCTCTACCAAGCCAGGAATAGGGCTCTGGCAGTTCTGTATACAGTAGAATCGCAGATCCTGAGGAGAAACATTGGATTGCCATAAATTTAAAAAACCAACCAACCTTTAAAGAGAACCTTACAATTTCCAAACTCAATCAGGAAATGACCAAAACTTTGAAGCATGAACCTTGAACTTTGAGCTTATAGCAACATTTTAACCGCGAAGGCGCTGAGACGCTAAATTTCGCAAAGTAATATCCTATTTAACACTTCGCGTGCCTCTGGTCTTCGCGACTTCGCGGTGAGAAAACACTACCATTGTACTATCGAAATTTGATAAATGCGCTTAACCGCAAACATAGGAATCGCAGCGTTACGCAAAGCCAAACGTAAATTTGAAAAACGAATCGTGTCAACTATCAAAAAACCAACATCAAACCTCAAACATCAAACCTCGAACAACTTTCGCAAAACGTTTTGTTACCGAACTCCAACCTTGAACTTTTGAACTTTGAACCATGAACTTTTAAAACTTTTTCTATCCGAAGCAACCCCTCCTGCCGTTTATGCATCTTGTACGCGTAAACCAGTCGATGGAACTAAAAATTTACCGGGTGAGGGAGGAAGAACTCATTCAGGGATGCCTGAAGCAGGACAGAAATGCGCAAAAGCGTTTGTATGAGTTGTACTCCACCAGGATGTACACGCTCTGCTGCCGGTATATTAAGGACTCCATGCAAGCTGAAGACATACTTGTATCGGCCTTTACGAAGGTTTTCGACAAGATCGGGCAATTCAAAATGGAGGGTAGTTTTGAAGGGTGGATCCGTCGCATCGTGGTGAATGAATCGCTAACCTATCTGCGGAAGTCACGTAGCATGTATCTGGTAACAGATCTTGAACAAGCAGACCGGGAACCGGATTATGCAAACTTAAGTGATCACCTCGAAGCCGAAGATCTGCTTACCATGATTCAGGAACTTCCCACCGGCTACCGTATTGTATTTAATATGTACGCTATCGATGGCTACTCACATAAAGAAATTGCCGAACACCTCGGCATCAGCGAAAATACTTCGAAGTCTCAGCTTAGTAGAGCGAGAACTTATCTTCAAAAAGCACTGACATCGCAAGATTGGGTTTCATCAAAAAATATCAACGATCATGAAGCAGCAACCCGATAACTTATTTCATAAAAAACTTTCCACCTACAGTAAGCCCGCACCGCCATTGGCGTGGAATAAAATCGAAATCAACCTCGATAAAAAAAAACATAACGGTATCTGGCTGAAGTTAGCCGCATCATTGTTATTTATCGGTGCAACGGGCGCTCTAATCACATTAACGTTACCAGATCAACCTCCAACTATTGCGCAGGTTGAATTGACATCTCCTTCGGTTAAAGCGGAAACTGAAAGTCATGCGATGCCTGAATCCATATCCAATGATCTCAGCAGGGAATCATCTGCTGGCTCAACTGTTAATGAAGTCAATAAAATGTTGGATGCTGAAGCTCCGAATGAAACAGTGACAAAAATAAAAACGGAGCGTACCACCACAGAAACGATCACGAAAAGAACTGAACATGCAATACCAATAACAACAGTGGCAAAAGCACCGTCCCAACCAGATGACGCTGAAGAGAAAGGCGTTGCTACTATAGGGCAACCATCCGCTCTTTCAGAAACTTTAGCATCACCATCTGAAAACACACAATCCATTACGCTGGTTTTTTCAGCAGCGGAAACAACGGAGTACCTGGACAAAAAAATAATCGAGTCAGACGATGCAACCTCTGCTGAAAAGAAAACATCTACGTTTCAAAAGCTGCTAAGAAAAGCAACGGACCTGAAAACCAATCAGGATCCGTTTGGTGATCTGCGGCAAAAGAAAAATGAAATTCTGGCGCTGAATTTCAAATCAGATAAGAAACGTGGACAAAAAAACAATTAACATGAAACGCATTATTCTAATACTAGCCGGTTTGATGGCTGTGTCCGTAGTAGGTTATAGTCAGCAAAGCGATACGATTATCATTTCCCTTGCTAAAACCAGTAAGATCGTTTTTACCATAGACGACCGTGACGACATTGAGATTCTGAAACATTATAATTTTCAGGAATTGTTTCGTGATGTGCTCGACAAACTTGAAAAGAATGATACAACTGCGCTGCTGAAAGACAACGAAGACATCGAAATTGTGATCGACGAAAATGATGAAGTAGTTTCTCCGGACGAAACAGACGAAGAAGTCACTGCTGACAGGGATGAAGATACCGACGATGATTACAACGCTGATCATGATGATGATGATTACAATCAAGATGACGACTGGGATATCAACATCGGAAGCCGGCGCTGGGGAAGAACATGGCAGTCATTTAATTTTGATCTCGGCACGAATAACTATCTGGAGAATGGAAAATTTCCCGATGCTGATAATGAATTATATTCCGTTCGTCCGTGGGGTTCATGGTATCTGGCCATTGCTTCCGTACAACGCAGCAGGATCGCAAAAAAACTATTTCTTGAATGGAGCCTGGGGATGAGCTGGTATAACTTCAAATTTCAAAACGATGATATACTCATTTCCAAAGGTGACGATGGCGTAACCTTTACCCGCGACACGCGTGAAGACGTTGATTTTATCAAAAGTAAATTATCTGCATCATACCTGTATGCGTCACTCATACCCGTTGTTGATTTTGGCGACCGCACTCAGAAGCACCGGTTTTGGAATCATCACGGCAATTCCTTCCGGATTGGAATTGGTCCCTACATCGCGTACCGGGTTGGAAGTCATTCAAAACTTGTTTACAACGATGGTGGTAGGGAAAAAGACAAAGATCGGGATAACTTTTATTTAAATAACTTTCGATACGGCGGAAGGTTACAACTCGGCTACAGGTCTACCGATGTGTTTTTCAACTACGATATCAGCGAACTGTTCAGTGAAGGAAAAGGCCCGGATCTTAACGCCTTCAGTTTTGGTGTGATCTTTTAAGGAGTTAATTCCATCACAAGCCCGGGATTTATTTCCGGGCTTTTTTGTTTATTCCTAACGCTTGTTATAAAGCAAGATGGTTTTTTTTTGCATAATCTTCCTTCCATGTATTTTAATTGGCTTGAAAGAAGATGTGATAATCCTTATCTTTGACCATATTGCTGAATATGAGTGATGTTAATTCTAATTTATCGCGCAAGGAACAAGTGATCCGTAAAGCTGCAGAGCTTTTTAAGGATAAAGGGTATGCGGCAGCTTCCATGCGTGACCTGGCCCAACTTCTCGGTATTGAGGCTGCGAGTTTATATTCACACATTAAATCCAAAGAAGAGATTCTGCGAAGCCTGTGCTTTGACATGGCCGCGGAATTCAGAAAGTCGCTGGAAGAAGTAGAAAAAGAAAATCTTTCCGCCAGCCAGATGCTTCGTAAAGGAATCATTGGACATATCCAGGTAATGGCGAAAGACCTGACGGCCTCTGCGGTTTTTATGAACGAACACCGCCATTTAAGTCAGCCTTTTTTACGCGATTTTCTTCTCCTCCGTATTAACTACATTAACCGCTTTAAAAGTATCATTGAAGAAGGTGTGCGTACCGGGGAATTTAAAGATACAATTGATAAAAAGCTGGCCGTAATGACCCTGTTTTCGTCGCTCAACTGGATGCCAATGTGGTATGATCCTGGATCTGCCATCGATCCTGCGCAACTCGGTGAGCAACTTGCCGATATGCTCGTAAACGGTCTGAAAAATGCTAATAACGCAGGTTCATAAAAATCAGCCTGCAACTCTTTCTGGTCACTTAAGCTCAATAGTGTACCGACATCGCTCAACTTGCCCCTAAAGGGGAATCATCGCTCAATTTCAACACTAAGTGTGATGGGTCTCTTTAGGGAATAAAGGGTCGGGGTTGGAAGTGACGACGTTTTACTGACGCCGACATCGCTCGCTCACCCGTTGTTGCTAAAGAGCTTGTTTCATGTGCATAATTGCCGAGGATAAACCTATTATTAGTTCAGTCGCGAGAATGGGCCGGCGAGCAGGGATATCTCTCTCCATAATAGGTTAATCGCATCGTAGGGAGATTTAAAAGAAGCTTTTAGATAGGTTAAAGCGCTGCTGTCTTCAGGAAGTTCATTATTGAGCCATTTTAAAATATCATCAGCCAACAATAACATTTCGTTGGTATGATACTTCGGATAGTATCGATAAAGAAAGTCGAGCGCAAACAAAAAATCGAGATACTTTACCATATCAAAAATCAACGTAAGGTAATTAAGATTGTTTCTATAAATCCATTGAACGATGATAAATTCGACTTTCACCCTTCTCCATCGTTCAGCTATCCAATTGGATAAATCATCAGTATCCGGGACATTTAAAGTTACTTGTCTGATAAATTTTTGTAACGAATCGAGATTCTCCTTATCCTGACCTCCGGATTGTCAGAGATGGTTCGATCCTTAGGTAACAAGAACAAATTAAAGTAACCAAGTCTATAAAATTTCGTTTGGGAATTAACTTCATCGTTGTGAATTTGGCTCATGCCTCGTTTTTAAGACCAATGAAATCTTACTAATTTAATAAATGAAAAATTCCGGCTATGAACTTCGCAGCATTGTTCAGCGGTATATACCTCAGTTAAACGCGCTGACGAAAGAGGAATTCTCCGCAAAGCCATTTCCTGATAAGTGGAGTAAATCCGAAGTGCTCGGACACCTCATTGATTCAGCCCAGAATAATTTACGAAGATTTATCAGCGCCCAGTACGAATCAGAGCCTCCTTGCATTTTGTATAACCAAGATTTCTGGGTTGGCATTAATGATTATCAGTCCATGCCGAAAGACGACCTTATTCAATTGTGGCGCCTGATCAATGAACGGATTTGTGCTATCTGTGAAGCGACATCCGAAAATAAATATAACAGTCTTTGTAATACGGGGAGAGAAAGAGAGGAACTCCATACCATAGCCTGGCTAGCCGCTGATTATATCAAACACCTGAAACACCACCTTAACCAGATTTTTCCAAAAAGCTTTGATGTCGTGTACCCGTAGGACGCCAGAATGCTTACCGAAAGTGAATTATAGCCCTAAATATTTGTGTTTCTTCCACGTTTTCAGTTCGTATTAATCCGTTTAAGCGCACTAAAGTGGCACAAACCATACATGACTGACGTATTAACGAAAACACCGAGAACTTTCATTTATTTATAATCGTATCAGGTAAGGAGGAGCCCTTTAGTCTTTATGCACAAAATTTATTCAAGTCTTATCATCACATTATGTGGATTAGCATTGGCTAATTGTGGGAAGAAACAAGGCGATGCGACGTTACCTTCATTTACCAAAGCCGATTCCGTTACAGAGATGTATCTCGCATTACAGGATAGTATGCTACAGACATGGAATGTGATGATCAACGATGACAATCAGAAATTAAAGGCGATGCACAACCTGTTGCACGAACTTAGCATTACACATCCCCAAGAAGCTGAAAAATTTGAAATCTTTGAACAGCGGCTCGATCAGCTTGCGCGTTCTAGGTATACACAAAAGTCCATGTCGAACACAGATGTGGTGGAAGAATATGACTTTGCTTCAAACGCACTCGTTGTTGAACTCATTGCTGATGCTGAATCAAAACCACAATTTGCATACAACACGACACTCCAGCGGTTGGTTGATCAAATCCTGCGAGCAGAGCGACGAATCAACAATTACCGTATGGAATACGATAACATCGTTTATACATACAACGAATTTATTGACCAGAATAAAAATTATTTAACCGAAGCTGATCAAACACTTGAGAAGAAACCAGTATTCGAAATGGTTTCGGAGTAATCGTCTATGCGCCATCCCAAAATAATTACTCATCGGAAAATAGCATAAACGACCAAACGACCCGCCAATAAGTACGCCTCGAGTAAAAAGGTACAATTACGTTTTGCGACGTCTGCTCATCATTGAATAAACATAATCTCAACGCGCCGGTTTTTTTGACGAATCTCTTCAGAAGAACCTGAAAGTAACGGCTGGGCTTTACCATAGCCACGGCTTTCGATGCGGATTGAAGCGATACCTTGCGACATCAAATACAAGGCAGCACTCTTCGCACGATTCGCCGATAATGCCATATTATAGCGGTCATCTCCCACATCATCCGTATGGCCCGAAAGAATTACTTTGTAATGTGGATGAGTTTTCATGCTGAAAACCACTTTATCCAATTCATCTTTTGAGGCCTGCATGAGTTTATAACTATTGAACTCGAACTGAATATTTTCCAGTACATAACGTTTATTTAATTCAATGCGCTCATCTCCGAATGGCTTCACCGGAATAACCAGTGTATCGGGTGTATACTTTGCTAAAACACGAACATCATCAACAAAATAATATGCACTGTTGGCGAGCATTTCCTGTTGAATCACGCGGTGTTGAATTCGGTAATGTTTTGTTCGTATGTTGTCGTCGAAGTTGCCAATGGTGATGAATTGTTCCCCTCCTCTTGCCAAATATTCATACTGCGCCTTTTCCCAGTAACCCGTTTGCTGTGTCAGCGCTGTATCCTGAACGGTTTGTAATGTTGGCGAAAACTGCATGGCCTGATCGTGCTTGACCCGAATCACCGTGTCGCTGATGACCATACCAATCCGATCGATGGCATACATGGAATACGAAGAAAGCTTATAGTGAAAAGTAATCACATACACAGAGTCTGCGATCAACGGCGTATGCAGTTTACACGCAAGGTATTCGCGATAATCATTATCGCTGTCCATCCACATAAAAATACCAACATAACCTTTGCCCTGGTATGGTGATGAAACGCCGGCCCAGTTGTGGGGAACATCAGCTTCTCCACGACTACACTCATTGAAATAATCCGGTGTACCTGAATTTGCTGAATACCAATCGCTGATTCTAAATTCACCCGGATCCTGGCTAAAGTTTCCCGGGCAACTCAGATAAGATTCAAATCCGGAGTTCGGAACAAGGTTTTGAGATACCGCCGGGAAGCCGGATCACGTGATGCATACTAAATGATATAAAGACCAGGTTATCATGATCATGATTGTCTCTAAAACACAGCCATTTATATTACAATATAATTTTAGTGAAGCCTACATAAACCTTCTCCGGCAATAGTGAATGCCTAATACTAATACAATGTCGTTGAATACTAATACCCAATGCCTAATACCCAAAACCCAACATCATTTATAATACGTTACTTCAACCCGAAACTTAGGGTCAATAGCGCCCAGCCTGTCGTAGGCCGATTGTGATAATTTGATGATCAGTTTATTATTCACTGCCGTATCAGGAAGTTTGCCCATAACACGAACGAAAACTTCGCGGTTATTCATTTCGTTCTTCACTTTCAGGATGGTTCCAATAGGCGCAGTACGGTGTAATGCAAGATATTTCCTGTTCCCCTCTGTTCCCTCAATCAGTTGGGCCAATCCTGACTCCATCACTTCATCGCTGTTCTTGGGAGATTCTGATATCCTGATCGTTTGTGTTTGCGTCGGCGCCTGTGTCTTGGTTTGTGTTGATGCAATTGCCGGATCTGCTTTTGCTGTTACTGTTTCAACGGTTTCAGCGGGCGTTTTCTGCGTTACTTCAGGTTCCTTTTGTGCAGGTGTCGCGGTTACTACCGGATTCGTATTTGCGGGTGTTGTAACTTCATTCCCTTTTTGTGGTTGTGAAACATAGATCTCCTGACCAACCTTTAATTCGTCCGACTGCAGTCCATTCCAGGTTTTTATATCCTGAACCGTGACGCCATATTGCCGGGATACCGAATACAAGGTTTCCTGTGAAGCCACGGTATGCATTTTATTTTTAGCCGGCGGTTGGCTTTCAGTTTTATTGGAAACCGGTGTTGTGGTTTTTGGTTTCTTCACGATCAACTCCTGACCAATAGCGATAGCGTTATCCGGTAAGTTGTTCCAGGCTTTAATTTCATCCACTGTCACATTATACAGTTTCGAAATGGAATACATGGTTTCTTTTGGTTCGACTTTATGAATGCCATGCGTTGAAGAAGCGGTTGCCACTGTCCTGGTATAGGGAACCTTCACGATTTGTCCGATCTCCAGGGTAGCTGTCATGCCTGGATTACTTTGCAAAATCACCTCGACCGAAGCACCATAGCGCCGGGAGATTGCATAAAGGGTTTCTTTCTCATCCACTTTGTGAATTACAAAGATTTTACCATTCACGGTTTCAACACCGAGTGAATCGTAGGAAGGCTGCGGGTGAAAAAATGCGGCACCCGCCAGTATAAATGTATGTATCATATCATTGTATAACTTACAAACTCCATTTTATTCCTGACGAAAAATAAGGAACGCCCAATCGCAAAAAAAGTATCCAAGCCAATTCCTTTAACGGCAGGATCAAGAATTTCTTTTAATGCAAGATCGCCGTTCAACGTTAATACTATCAAATAATTCGCCAGTTCATTATGCTTAACATAGCACGAAATGGCGATATAGGAAGATGTTTCCAGGTATTCTAACGAATTAAGCACTAAAAAATTTAACCGTTCGGCCAGAAATATTTTAACAGTTTCAAAATAGGGCATTCCCTCCAGGTACTGCACTGGTTTCAATACCTCTCCTGATATTTGAACTTCGCGTGTTTCTGTCCTTTCATGGGCGGCATACTCCTTTCCGGACTGCACCTGCAACACTACCTCTTTCAAGCCCAGTTTGGAGGTATAACCCACAATGCTGTTTTCGCAAATCATGCTTATGGAAAAATCGTTGTGCCACCACAGCAATTTTAAATCCTCGAGCGTATAGGCAAGTACCGCTTTTTTATCGGGATTGGCCGTATCCAGGTAAACTGTAAACAATACAACACCGTTTACAATTCCCGACACGTTTACCCACCAGGGCTCGTCCAGTTTTCTGCCATGCCATAAAAATTGATTCGTTTTGTAATTCAGGGCAGAAAAGGTGACTTGCTTGTGGGAAGTATCCCGGATTTCCAATAAGACGAGATCTTCCTTAGGATATGCTACTGTATTCCAAACTACCCCCGAAAAGCGATGGGAAAAGTTAAATTCAGGCATACCCACTACTTTTTTAATTGCTATTTTTATGCAAGTTTAACCTACATCCTTGAAGATTAAAAGGTAATTCGATGAATGGTGGCATTCTTCCTTATCCAGGGCAATGACGAGAAAACAAAAAACTGAATCATCACAACAAAAAAATTAATCCTGTATTAAGCATACGTTCCAAAAAAGTGAATAATCCATGATGCGTAAAATTGTATTTTTTGTTTTCCTTATCGTAAGTCATATCGTTTTCAGCAGCGAAGCTCAACGACAGCAGGTAATGGTTATGGAGATCAAAAGTGAAATTGATCCGCCCATGAAGCGCTATGTTGAACTGGCCATTGACCATGCAGAAAAAATCAAGTCTGATATTGTAATCATCGAAATGGATACCTATGGCGGCGTGTTAACCGACGCTAAGGAGATTGTTGATATCCTTATGCGTTTCAAAAAACCAGTCTGGGTTTTCATCAATGCTGATGCTGCTTCAGCGGGCGCGCTCATCTCGATTGCATGCGATAGCATCTACATGTCGCCGGGAGCCACCATCGGAGCAGCTACTGTAGTGGATGGTACTGGCCAAAAAGCACCAGACAAATATCAGAGTTACATGCGTTCGATCATGCGTTCAACCGCAGAGGAAAATAACCGTGATCCTCACATAGCCGAAGCCATGGTAGATGAAGATGTCGAGATCGATAGCATCTCGCCTGCCGGTAAAATACTTACCTTCTCTACTGCGGAAGCGATCAAACATGGCTTTTGTGAAGGTAAGGTGAACTCTATCGAAGAGGTCCTTGCGAAAAATAAGATCATCGATTATGAAATCGTACGTTTTGAATTAAGTGGTGTCGACGAGGTAATCGCTTTTTTCATGAATCCTTTTCTTAGCGGAATACTCATTCTCATTATTCTGGGCGGCATTTATTTCGAATTACAAACTCCAGGTGTTGGCTTCCCTGGTCTAGCTGCGCTCATTGCATTGGTGTTGTACATGGTTCCTTACTACCTCACCGGCCTTGCAGACAATTGGGAGATTATCGCCTTCTTTATTGGTATTGTGCTGATCGGTCTGGAAATTTTTGTTGTTCCCGGCTTCGGAGTGGCTGGTATTGCCGGTATTATATTTACCGTTGGATCGCTTGCGCTGATCATGTTGAATAACGATGCTTTCAATTTTGATTTTGTTGCCGGACAGGATATTCTCATTGCCCTGATTGTATCACTAAGCGGATTACTCGGAGCGATTATACTTTTATTTGCCGGTGGATCAAAGATAGCGGACTCTAAATATTTTCGAAAGATTGCATTGACTGATACACAATCACGTGAGCAGGGATTCACTTCTTCCTTTCTAAAAGAATCAATGATTGGTAAACGTGGCTTTACACATACTATCCTGCGTCCTGGTGGTAAAGTCATAATTGAAGGAACGTTGTATGATGCCTATACGAAGGGAGAATACGTTGAACGTGGAAAAGAGATAGAAGTGCTGGGCGATGAAACTACATCACTCCGCGTAAGGGAAGTGTCTAATGGATAATAGTAATACCATGAAAATTTTAGGCGTTATACCAGCGCGATACGCTTCAACCCGTTTTCCTGCAAAACCCCTAGTAGATCTCGGAGGCAAGTCAATGATCCAACGGGTTTACGAACAGGTAAAACAATCAAATAGCCTTCACCATATAGTGGTTGCGACGGATCATCCTGAAATTTTTCAACATGTTCAAAATTTCAGGGGCGATGTATGCATGACGAATGAAAATCACGTGAGCGGGACCGATCGTTGTTACGAAGCTTTGCAGCTGCAGCCCGAACAATTTGATTATGTAATTAACATCCAAGGTGATGAACCTTTTATCCAGCCGGATCAAATTGATCTCCTTGCCGGGAAGTTAAATGGACAAACGGAAATCGCGACGCTGGTAAAAGCGATCGATCAGCATTCGGCATTATTCAATCCGAATGTAGTGAAAGCTGTTCTTAGCAAAGAAGGCCAGGCGTTGTATTTCAGCCGTTCTATCATACCACATATACGAAACGCGCACGAATCTTTGTGGTTGGAAAAGCATGTGTTTTACAAACATATCGGGATGTATGCTTACCGAACCGATATCCTCGAAAGGATTACAAAGCTTGAAGTTTCTTCCCTGGAAAAAGCGGAATCACTGGAACAACTTCGCTGGCTTGAAAACGGATTTAAAATTACAGTTGCTGAAACGTTTACCGAAACAGTAGGCATCGATACGCCCGAAGATCTATTAAAAGCATTGGAGCAATTACAAAACCAAAAGTAATTCAGTCACTATCTACGGGGTTCATCTTCAGTTTCTCAATGGCAAAATTTTCCATTGCTGAATAAACAGAAGGCAGATCTTTTGATGTAAGTGAGCTACCAATAACATGCGCACCTGCTTTTGGAATGGCTACGGCCTCTTTCAATTCCGGGGGCGTCGCTAACTGTTCATGCATGGAAAGCATGGCACTTACTTTCACTTCCGGGTCCTGGTGCGTTTCATCCTGATAATAATATAAAGTCAAGACTGGTTGTGTTATTCGCTGAAAAAGTGCCTTGCTATTCACTTCTTCCGTTAACTCCTGTAACTCTGTTAGCGATTCGAGCCTGTATTTTTTATTCCAGTAGCGCGCATGCTCTGCTGTTGCACCCGTTACTCTGTATTTACCACCCATTACAGCACGGGCGATATACAATCCCCATGGATCGTTTAATAAAAAAGCCGCATCATTGTTAATTTCCACATTGGGAGAAAGATTGATTAAGGCGTGCACCCGGTCAGGGAATTCGGCGGCGAGCTTCAAAGCGATTGTCGCTCCGGTTGAAGTGCCTACGATAATTACTTTTTCACCGAGTTGATTTGTAATGGCCAATGCTTCTTTTGCACTTTCCCAAAGCCGGTCAACGGAAAAAAGCATTAACGTCTCAGTGGTATCTATGCCATGATCTGAAAGCCGCGAAAGAAAAAGATTACAACCGAATGCTCTCGCGAACTGGCGATGGGTCGGATCACCTTCCATTTTACTGGCTGAAAACCCATGAAGATAAAGGATGGCATATTCTGTTCGTGCTTTCGTACTATCATACCACACAACTTCAGCGTCATTGCCTGGTTTAATATTGTGTTTAGCATCGTTAAAGGCAACGTGCCGTTCGAGCGCTTCTGGCTCAGCAGGTATCGCTGGAATGACTTTATTAAACTGAGGCTGTTCTGGTGAAGGTCCCAGAAAATAAACTACGATAACAAATAACACGGGAAACGAATACCAGATCAATCGTTTTAATTTCATAGACCATGTGTTTTAATAAAGGTAATTGTTCCCCGTTAATACCCCTTACCCAAAGATCGGTTTATATTAAAGACTGAAATGTGTAATGGGCAAATAATTATGATCGCAATACAATTCTCAGATCAGCTCCATGGACTGGATTTTCTTTACTAGTTCAATGGCGTTCCGAACTCCAACTTTCTTCATAAGATTAGCGCGGTGTGTCTCAACCGTGCGCGAACTTATGGCGAGCTTATCTGCCATCTGTTGACTTGTAAATCCTTCAGAAATGAGTTTCACAATCTCCAATTCACGCTGCGTTAATTTAATAGACTCCTCGCGTTGTTTTCTTTTACCAATATGCTCAGAGAAATTTTTAAAGATCACATCCTGCACTTGGCGGCTAAAGTAAGTTTCGCCTTGCAATACAGATTTAATGGCGTGCTCGAGTTCCATGCCACTCTCATTTTTAATAACATATCCTTTGACGCCCAGTTCAATACAGCGACTGATGTAGTCTTCGTCATCATACATCGAGAAAACGATAATTTTAGCATCCGGATGATCCTGCAGAATTAAGCGACTAACTTCCATCCCATTCATGTCAGGCATAGAAATATCAACGATAAGGAGATCGGGATGCAGCATACCAAAGAGTTCAAGCGTTTCGTTTCCTCCTGTAGCTTCTCCGATAACCTGGTATTCATGGTGTTGCCGGATCAGGTTTTTCAAACCATCACGTATCATGGCATGATCATCGGCGATAAGGATTTTGAATTCATTCATATAGAAACGGCTTTAGTATTATAAGGTGCTTCAGCAATAATCAATGTTCCCCTGTTGGTGTCAGATTCTATGGTTAGTTTACCACCCATTAGCTGGGCGCGATCCCGCATGTTGGCCAGGCCATGATGGAAAGAGTTCGTTGAGCCCGAAGCCTGCATACCCCGGCCGTTGTCCTCGATCGTGAGGAGCGTATTGGCTTCATCCTGTGCAAGCTGCACACTTATGGATGAGGCCGATGCATGTTTGATGGCGTTATTAATGGCTTCCTGCGCAATCCTGTAAAAGTTTATTTTTTGTTGTTGATCCAGTTCGATGCGGCCACCAAGTGATTCAAATTGAATGTTGCTCCCGGTAACGTTTCTAATCTGATTACACAAACTATTCAGACACGTACCCAGATCAAAATCATTCAACTTTGAAGGAAGCAGGTTTTCTGAAATTCGTACAGACTCCTGCACAGCTTCCTCAATCAGTTTCGACAAATTTTCTGTCTTATTTTCCTTTACTGCTGAACTGTTGATGTTCATTTTGATCGCTGTTAACATCTGGCCTAATCCATCATGCAAGTCCTTTGCAATACGGCTGCGCTCTTTTTCCTGGCCCTCCAACAACGCAGCAAGTCGTGCTTTCTCAAAACTACGCAGTAATTTTTCATGCACCATCTTTTCGGAAGTATCTTTGAAGATCATCACCAATCCCGTGAAGTTTCCTTTACCATCCATTATCGGACTGAGACTGCCTTCGCCAATCGGTTGCTCTACCCTGTTGTTACGGGTAAGTAAAAGGTTATCCGGCATCGCATTTACCTTTCCGGCCTCCAAAGAACATTGAATCGGATTGACCGGATATTCACCGGTTTCAGCATTTTTTAACTTAAAAAAATCAAACAACAACCCACCCTGTACTTCAGCGAGGTTCCAGCCGGAAAGTGCTTCGGCACTTGGATTGATGTACGTAATCTTGTATTGATGATCCAATACGACGACAGCATCACTAATTGACCGCACCGTAGAAAAATATTTCTCCTCGCTTTCTTTAAGCTTTGATTCAATATGATGTTTATACAACGCCATTTCGATTACCGTAAAAATTTCGCGTGCTTCGAACGGTTTTGTCAGGTAGCCATAAGGTTCTGTAAACTTTGCACGATGAATTGTATCACGATCATTAAGGGCCGTCGTATAGATAACAGGAAGATTATATTCTGATTTAATGATGCGTGCCGTTTCAACGCCGTCGAGCGTACCATTCAGCATAATATCCATTAACACAAGATCAGCCGGAGTATTTTTCAAGAAGGCCAAAGCACCTTCCCCTGAATCCTGGGTGTCGAGCACATGATATCCTTCATGCTCAAGTGTGGTTTTAAGATGATAAGCTACAACGAACGAATCTTCGACAATCAAGATAGAAGCCTTGGTAACCATTCTTAATATTAAGCGCGGAACAAACTATCATGTGTTTACCCCTGAATCCTGTATCGACAAGCGGAAACACATAAATATAATACGCAAAGGTACGGAGATATGAAACGACATGATAGTCGTATGGTTACTTAGGTAGTAATACGGAATACGTTTCACATCGGCGTTTCGGCATTATACCTTAAAATTAACGACAGAGGAAAACTTTTCCGCGCTTTGTGAACGATTTACTACCAAGTTGAACGCTTATTTCGTAAACATAAATTGCATTTGGAAGTGTTTGTCCTTGTTGGTCGGTTGTATCCCACGTGAAACTATTTTTCCCTATGATAAGATCTTCCGAACCAAAATTAAGCTCAGATACCGGCTTACCGGTAAGGTCTTTCAGTGAGAACGTAAACTGGTCAGGCACCATGTTACCACTTAATAAAAATCCATAACTCGCAGATCCGGTAGTTGGATTTGGGTAAGGTGGAATCAAAGTCACCTGCGTTTCATCTTTTACCACAAATGAAATTTCATAAGGATCGGTATTGGTATTTCCCTTGGCATCGGCACCTTCAACACGCAAGGTATAGTTACCGGATGGCAAAGACGTTGGTTGATACTCAATATAAAAATCGCTTGTTGCTGTACCCGGATACCACCTAACCGATTCGCCACTCAAAACAATATATCGTGGCTCACATTCACCTTCACAGGGATAAGTAAGAAACAACCGCATGCCTGTTGTGTCTGTTTTTAAAATGAATGGATTTTCGTCGCGGATTTTTACTGCAATCAGCGGATCCGGAGAAACGAAATCACCATTTTCCACAAAACGTCCGTCGATAGTAACTTCCATCACCGGCGGATTCACATCATGCAATACCGATAAATGACTATTCAATCTTACTACATTGTTATCGTAATATATTTCCGGAAGGATACGGGGATTCACCGTTACTTCTACATCATTAAGTCCTGCTACGTTGTTTGTCGGAAAATGTATCGTGAAACGGGTTGTATCGCCTGGAGAGGGTTGCTTTATTCTGAACCGTTGGATTTTATTTTCGTGATTCGGTTGATTGTACACCAGCAACTTAACGTCGAGCGAATCGGAAAATGCTTTATCACTGATATTAATAAATAAGTAATCGCTTTCCCAGGTCTCTCCTTCGGCTAAGGTAACCTGATCAACATTGTTTTCCGGAAGCAATATACCTTCAGCAACGGGTGAATAAAGCACGATCCATTTTTGCAATTGTGTTGATGTAAGTAATATTTCGTCTGACGAATTAAATCTGATTTTCAAATAGGGAAATTCGTCCGCATTGATGCCGGATAAATCGAGATTACCCTGAACACCCGAATAAAGTATTTCCGATTCACCGCTCATCTGTACACCTACGATATCGAATGTAATTTCATCGGCTGGTTCATGTTCACTTATCGTCCAAATCAATCTGTTCCAATCCGCTGCAGGTCCGATCAGCGGCGTAGTCAACGTTCCATTCGAATACCTACCGGTAATGGTTTTATTCACGACGAGCTTTGCCTTGTTGGCGGTAGCACCGGTCGATGTAAAAATATGTGCTGACCCTGGCTGACTGCCTTTTTTACCCAAGATCACAACTGGTGCACCCGGGACTAACGCATTTAATTGCGCTTCCGAAATACCCAGTTCCCCGGCCTTCTGTTTAGCAGCAGCTGCCCAAAGATGAATTGACGCGTTACCGATACTGTACAAGAGAACCGAATCACCCTCCGCTATATTATTAATGTATTGGATTAGGTCGTTATTTTTTCCCGTATTCACCTCGTTGTACATGAAACTATTTACAACAAAGGGTTCGCGTCCGCAAATCAACCGGCGTCCGCCATAGGTATAAAGTATTTCGTACCATTTGAAATAAATTCCAACGTAAGGAACCGTAGAGCGCTTGTCAAAAGCGATGAGATTGATCGTGTTGTTTCTACATCCAAAAGCTCCATTGGATTGTCCATAAAGGTTGTATTCCGCACCACCAATTTTCACGCTGACAGAGTCGCGCGGTTTCCCTGCACTGCCGCCGAACGTTACGATATCAAGCGGCGTGGAAGATTCCTGAAATCTTATTTTGCGAAGGCTTTCGTCTACAATTAATCCTTCAGCGGCCCCGGATAAAAACTGTGGAAAATCAACCTGTGCCCAGCCTGTCTCGCCCTGGTCAATGTATGTGAAGGAACTCACTTGCCATGATCCCGCATCACCATCCAACGGATTGGCTAAGCGCGTTCTCCAGTAGAAGGTTACCGTATCGGAGTTTAATTCTGCGACATCAACCGATTTTTGAAAGAGTATGTTGCCGGTTAATGTATATGCTTTTTTATAATCGCTATTGAACGTGTTAACCGTATCGATCTCCAATAAAAAATCACGCGCTTGTGTATTTCCATCATTGGCCTGAAATGAAAGCATCGCCGGGCTCTTGTTTACGATGGCAAAAGCGTAAGGGAATAGATTTTTAGTGCCATTGGACGGCATGTTGAAATCAAGAACCGCCTTGTTGTTTTCCTCATTCAGTTCAGTAATAATGTCATCCGCATCAACATAAATCGCAAACCGGTTATTCCCGGAACGTTTTTCGGTTCCCTGCCGGATAATAAACTTTAATGTATCGGAAAATGATGGAACCTGGTAAATGGAATCGTAGACAAGTGTCGTGTTATCGTTTAATGTACGGGTAACTTCAACACGAAAGGGTTCCTGGCTTGCTAAACCATAATTGCGAACAATAAACTGAACCGCGAAAGAGTCTGCCAAGGCTGTAACCGGAGCTTCTGAGAGCGACACAACAGAAACATGGTTCGGATTAATTTCCAGGTCTGGTTTGGGAGCACCGAATAATTTTACTGCAGGATCACCAAGTAGGATCATTTGCTGCACCTGCGACAGTTGAAGTATAGAGGCGTATGTTTTATCAATAAATCTTCTGGCGGTTTCCTTCCGGATATCGCCTATTCCTTTTTTCAAATACACTGAATCACCATAAGCAACTTCATAAAAGGAAGATGTGTATTGATGCAAGGTGGAAACCAGTGCATAGGAAGAGTGGGCGATGAAAGCTGACGCTCCTTTCTTTTTTGCCATCACCCAGTTTTCACCGAAGAGCGAATCACGCAGAAAAAATGCACCGGCTTCACATCCGTTCATAATAAGCATCGGATACTTTCCGGGATTGTTATATCCTAACACTTTGTTGGTAACAAATCCGATATCAAAATCGAGTGTGCTTGGCGAGGAATGTCCAAAGAAGGTAACGAGGTTAAGGCCAGCGTTTACTTCTTCTGCTATATTAATGAGTTGCAGATCGCGTGAACTTTTTGCAATCGCACTTACCTTACCACCGAAATAAGGCGCTTCGGCAATACTGGCATATTCTTCAAGGAATGCCTTGAACTGTTCAGGTTCACCTTCTTCGATTCCACCGCTGAGGTGAAGAATCTTCTTTCTCCATAGATCGTTGAAGGGCAGTGCTTCCATCTCTTTGATCTTGTCAAGATAGGCTGCTACCTGCGATGGCTTTATCGCTGTTAGCCTTCCCGTTGGTATCGCTTCTTCGTAGGTTGTGTTGCCTAATCCGGTTGAAAAGTATGCATCTGATCCAGGATATCCACTCGTCGGAACCAGGTCTTTAAACGATGACGTTCCCGGTACGCGGTGATATTTGTGCTGTATGTTGAGTCCCTTACCAATTAGAAATAAATAGGACGGGATTTTAACGGTAGAAAGAAACTCCAGAAATTTAAAAATTGCCCGCGGAGAAGTTTCACCGTAATTAAACTGGTTGTACAACTCCTGTATATTGACAACAAGCGTATCATAACCTCCGCCTTCTGTTGATGCCCTGTAGCCTGCGTACGCCTTTACCGGGTCGTTGTAGTCCCCGGCAGGCTTGCGTAATTGGGGATGCGAGATGACTATATAATTGTGGGAAGAAGGATTGATCAATCGAAAACTGGTTTTGCGGATAGCTGGTGTGATTACCGCATTGGAAGCATAGACGCTACGTTGCGTTTCGGCCGGAATAACAGCCTGCACAACTGAGGTCACTGCAGTGGCACCAATTCGCATCACCTGGTCAGGATCAGTGATATCAAATAACCGAAGATTGCTTGCGGCGTTTTTAATTTCCAGATACGCCTTCCCACCGCCGTGTTCAGGAAGAATAAAAGTTTTATTGACCGCAAGGGCAGCGTCTGTTTTTTGCGCATACCTTAACCTTGCATACGAAACACTGGCTCTGCTGGGAATCCCTGTGTTAGCAACCTTAATACGGATTGGAAGATTGCCATCCGCACCAATATCCGTCCAGTTTAAGGATTGTATTACCTGTTTAGTTTTAAATCCATCAAAACTTACGGAAGTGAGCAAACGAAAGGCAGCACCAACATAAATTTCAACCTGATGGGGCGCATTGTTCCTCCCTACCAGCAAAATTTCGAGTTGTGGCAAGTCGCTGGCATTTGTTTCCACCGACGTTATCGCATTGAACGTATAAGTGACAAACTTATCTTGCAGGATTTGCACACCAGTCCAACCTTCGCCTTCATCGAACGAACTTGTAAAAACTTCGTCACTTATGTTTATACCGCCAGAATATTGATCGGCAAAAACCATCAGCTTTTCATCGTAATGAAAAGGTGTTATAGGAAGATTCTGGGTATTGGTTTCGTTGAAGAAAGTCATCCGTTTACCTGCCACCGTACCGATAGTCAGGAAATAGCTCGTAGTGTCGCTGTATAAATTATGATAAGGATGCGGTTGTAACGATGCGGGTTTATACAAATCCGCATCCAGCGTACCGTCATTTCGTTTACCAAAAAATTCGATAAAATCGGAAGCGTTGAACTGGGCATCGCCCTGTCCTTCAATATGGATAGCCTGTTCATATCCGCGATGGAATAACTGGATCAATTGAGGATCTACACCATCGACAGGAAAGCCAGCCTGCTGAAGGTTCTGATAGGTAAGCCGGTAAATGCCTTGCTGGGCTACCGGTATCTTAAAATACGGTTGTGAATGGTTTATCCAGGCATTGGGCTGACCTGCGGCGTGCATAAAAAACACCACTAAAAAGCATAAAACCAGGGGTATCCGTTTCATCGAGCTTACTAAATTACAACCGCATTTTCGGTAAACAAAGGTAGAAAGTGGCGTGCACGGTTTTCAGCAAAAAAAAGCAGGTTTAATGCAATGTAGTAAAAGGGTTGTTTATGCTTATTTAGGATTGGACGGTCGCATTTGATTTTGGTCTTACAACGCGCAGAAATGTGAAATGCCTAAAACCTAAACCGCACGTTATGTTTGAATTAATTTTTTCATTTTACCAGCGGGTCTTTGAATTAAGCACGTTAAAGCAAGAAGGGTTCAGACGAAATCATCTGACAGTTGAACTGCGTTTATTTTGTTAGTCACTGAAGATTGTAGCCAGGAAACAGAAGGATACAAGATTCCCTAAATACAGCATGGTTCGCTTGTGTGCGTTATCGTAGCGATAACCAACTTTCTTAAATCATCTTTTATGTTTAAGGAGGGTTTCATACTAAATTGAGGTTGCCCCTTCGAGCAACCTCTAACCTTTGTGTTTTTAAAAATTCCTAATTCTTGATCAATCGGTGTGTTGTTATAACTGAACCGCGATGAACGGTCAGCACATAGATTCCCCGTTTTAACTGATCACCAAGTTGCGTATCGCTATTTGCATTGGCCTCCATCACCACCGCCCCACTGAGGTCTCGTATGGTTAACCGCACAGCATGTTCGTTTTGATCTTTAATCCTGGCGGTAAAATAATTTGTAAATGGATTTGGGTACACCAGCACATCAGACGCCAAGGTGTTTGTGTGGGCATCCGTAAATAATGAAGGCGCTGGAGTCACGAACGTATCATCAAGCAAGAGCAAATTTCCATTTGGAGATCCGCCTGTTTCCTGGGAAAAACTAAACAGTTTTTCATAAGAAGAACCATCCGGGTTCAAACTGAAAATTACGCCCAAGTTATGGTCGCCTCCCGCCGTTGTCGTGCCATATAACACACCGTTTTCGTCCGGTGTTAATCCGCCATATGGATTTGCCGACGCAACGCCATCGCATTCCAACAATTTAGTGTACCCAGTTCCATCCGGATTGATGCTAAAAACAACACCGTTGTCATACGCTCCGCCAGCTGAAGCCGTGCCATATAACTTTCCATTATACCACAATAGATTACTCATGGGATTAGTGCCTTGTGCGCTGTTAAATTCATAAAGTACCGCAAAGTCAGTCCCGTCAGGCTGTATTTTAAACAAGACGCCTTTATCATAAGATCCTCCGAATGGTGTAACACCGTATAAGTAATCATCAGCACCCATGATTAAAGATGCATCGGGATGCGCTCCCTGCGTTCCGTTAAATGTATGAATTACTTCATGGCCTGATCCATCCATTTTCAAACGAAACAATGTCCCTTTATTCAGACTGCCCCGATTCGAAGCGGTTCCATACAGATAGCCATCTGGTTGTTCCAGTAGCTGTGCCGTTGGATTTGATCCATGCCAGTCTGACCGGAATCTGAAAATAATCCGGTCGAGCGCATTTACCGAGTCACCGTCTGCATAAATCTTGTAAATGCCACCACGGAAATAATTGATCCAGTCATCAACGACATAAATGTAATTGTCTGAACCCATCATAACACTCCCCTCGTGTGGGCCGTAGGTTTCCAACAGCGTATAGCCATCTTTGTCTAAGGTAAAAACTTCACCACCACCTGTGCCGTGCGAAATACTCAATCCGGCAAATCCGGTAGGCGTTTGTATCAGACTTCCGGAAAGTGAACCGTATTGATCGGGATGTTCATAATCACGGTGTTTCGTAAACTTTCCGCTATCCAGGCTGAAGCTAAATATCGTTCCAAGGTCTGCTGCGCCTCCCCTTGTCGTTACTCCCCAGATCCGCTTTGCACTGATTGGATCCCGTGTTGTCAATGCACTCACTGGTCCGAACTGCGTTGACAGCTCGCACTTCGCCCGTAGGTAATACGTCGTAGCCGGATTCAGATTTTTAAAATTAAATATTCGTTGCCCTTTAGTAAGGCTGCTGCGCAAAATGTTTGGTCCTGCGAAATCCGGTGTTGCACTTAATTCAATTGTGTACGCTTCTGCAGCATTCATCGATGAACAGGAAACAGTAAACAACGATTGGTCCAGCCCTGTTGCACCATTCACAGGTGATGTAATCGTAATAAACGTTTCTGCCTGTGTCGTAAAGGATGAAACGCGACCAAACGACTCGGAAACATTTGATTTTCCTCTTGCATAATACACCGTTGCATAATCTAAATGAGAAAATGTCATCGTACGCTGACCGTCAGTTTTACTTGTGTCAGAAAGAATCTCTCCGCTGAAATCCGGAGTCTTGCTGAGTTGGATGGTGTACCGCGTTGCGCCAGGAACCTGGTTAACTGTTACTTTAAGATTCATCGTTGCCTGACCCGTCGCCCCGTTGGAAGGTTTACTAATGAAAGCATAATCTGTTTCACTACGTGTTGTAAAAGATGTGACTGACCCATAGGCTGGCCACACGCTGCTTCTCACCCGTGCATGATATTGCGTAGAGAATTTCAGCGACTGCGATGCAAGATCAAATTCATTAACAAGACCGTTTAATGTCGCTACCGTATCACGGAAGTCAGCATGTTCACTGAGCTGAAGTGTATAGTTCAGTGCAGAAGAAACACGATTGCATCTATATTTTCCGTGAATAGGTGCTCCGGTCTCCTGATGAGCCGGGAATGATAAACCAACAGCAGGAACGCTGTTATATGTTACAGCAATCAGGTTTCCGGTTGGATTTTCATGATGAAAATTTATAAGTTTAACAAATTGGCTTCCATCAGCGTGAATCGCGTAGAGTACGCCTTCATTGAACTCCCCGCCCTTTGCAATTCCATATATCGTATTGTTTTGATCTATAACCAGGTTTCCGAAAGGGAATTCGCCGTCTGCACCACTAAAACTATGCAGTATAGTATAATCTGATCCATCTAAACCGATTTTAAAGACGACGCCTTTTTTATCAACTCCACCTTTTAAAGTCGTACCATAAGCGACACCGTTTTTGATCACCAGCCCATCCGTTGGAAAGGCGCCCTGTGTCAGGTTAAAATCATGGAGCTTGGTATAGGACTGACCGTCCTGGCTGATTTTAAAAATAGCCCCATAATTGTACAGTCCGCCGGAATTAGTAAGACCATATAGGAAACCATCGGGACCTTCCGTTAATTTTCCGAATGGTCTTTTTCCACCTGGTTTGTCGAAATGAAAAATGATTTGTATGCCGCTGAAATCCGGATTGACCTTATAGATAAATCCGTTTCCGTTGTCGCCACCCGATTCGCTCATGCCAACAATGGTTCCTGCTTCGGTACACATCAGACCTCCGCGGGCATTGAAAGCATAAACCGAAATTGTTTTTGATTGGTAACCTGATCCATCAGGCCTAAACCGGAAAAGGATGCGGTTGTTTCCGCCCGGCGTTTTTCCAACCCCATACAAATATCCATGGCTAGATTCTACAAGGCCTGCTGTTTCTGTTACGGGATATGGAAAATTGAAAATTTTGGTCACCCCGTCGCTGCTGATCCGATAAAGTATGCTTTTGTCCGCGTTTTCTGAACCACGCCCATTGATACCATACAGTGATCCATCATTCGCCTGCGTGAGGTATTGTGGATCGACGCCTGCAGGATAATCATATCCAAGAGCAATAGAAGGTGTAAGGTCAGACCCATCTTTATTTACGTGATACACAGATCCGCCATTTTCATTGGTGGTTAAGCCCCATAGCCGATCCTGGGCATGAGACAAAGTGCAAATGGAAAAAGATAATAGCAGCGTTAACGCTACATGGAGGGGGTAGATTTTTTTTTTCATACACAAGAGATTAAAAAGACAGTGATAGGATTATTAATAGTTAAAGCATAATGTGTTCATGTTGGGTTGTTCTTATCGGAATTATTTCACGAGATCAGGATCACGCATTCAAAAGTTAAAGGACCAAACGATTATGACAATTCCGGTAGCCGGTGCATCAAAATTCTATGCCTGGTATATGCGCATGATCATGCGGTCTTCGCAACCAACGTATTGGCTATACGACACTATGGAGTGCGAAACAAAATGGCTACACGATCGGGCCGGGTCAGCGAGGCGGGTTCTTGCACAATACGAAATTATTTGCCGGCGAATCATAGAAGAACGTTGGAATGTTCACAGAAAGATAGGCACTGCACGGCGGGATAGGGCTAAATAGGGGGATTTTATTTTTACAAGTTATTGGCGGTTAAACACTTATAAAATTATTTAAAATTTTTTACCCAGTACTTGGCCATACATAGTACTTTTGCCGTATACAAGAGCAGATTGATTTAAACACGGGATGTATGAATGTTGAAAACACACAAGTTCAGATGCGCAAAGGCATTCTGGAATACTGCATCCTCCACATAATTTCACGCGGTGAGGTCTACGCATCCGATATGCTGGATGAATTAACTTCGGCAAAGATTATTGTGGTGGAGGGAACGCTTTACCCCCTGCTAACGCGGCTGAAAAATGCGGGGTTACTGGAGTACAAATGGATTGAGTCCAAATCCGGACCACCACGGAAGTACTATAAACTAACAGATAAAGGAAGTAAATTCCTGACTAAACTTACGGAAACCTGGGATGAACTTGTCCACTCAACGCAAATGATCACGTCAAAATCACAAGCCCATTAATGCAATATCGGATATGAAAAAGAATATAAGCATCAACATCAGCGGCATCATCTTTCATATTGAAGAAGATGGGTATGAAAATCTACGCAAATACCTCGATTCAATTAACAAGTACTTTTCAACTTTCGAAGACAGTACAGAAATCATGGCTGATATCGAAAGCCGTATTGCGGAGATTTTTCTTTCCAAGCTGAACGAAGGAAAACAGGTTATTACTGCGGAAGACGTTGCCTCCTTAATTACTACCATGGGTAGCGTGAGCGATTTCAAGGCAGCCGAGCAGGACGAGTTTGAAAGCACGATCGCAGGCGCGCCTCATGCACAAGAATCTGCAACAGGTTCCGCTGGCGCGTTCGCTGGTTCTACATACACCGCACCGAAATCATTGGTACGCGATCAAAAAAGGAAAGTACTTGGAGGCGTCTGTTCAGGTATTGGCCACTATATGAACGTTGATCCACTGTGGATAAGACTACTGTTCGCAATTTTTGCTTTCGCATGGGGATTTACAGTTTTCGTTTACATTGTTATGTGGATTGTTGTTCCGGGATCTTATGACCTCAATGAAATTGAAGTCGGTAAAAAAATGTTCCGCGATCCGGAACGCAAAGTGCTGGGTGGTGTGTCAGGTGGAGTTGCCTCCTATCTTAGTATTGACATTCTTGCTGTGCGGATACTTTTCGTAATCCTTACCATAGCAGGCGGACTCGGTCTTTTTCTCTACATCATTCTCTGGGTGATCCTTCCTGAAGCGAGAACGCTTACCGACCGCATGCAGATGCAGGGCGAACCAGTTACCCTCTCGAATATTGAATCGAATATAAAAAAAAACCAATTAGAGCCTGACCGCGAAGAAAGTACAGCGACTAAAATATTGTTGTTCCCTTTTCGGGTAATTGGTATCGTTCTACAGGCACTTGCTAAAATAATCGGTCCGCTTGTAGAAGCGTTGCGTGTTGTGATTGGAATTCTAATCATGATCATGGGCATAGGCCTGCTGTTATCAGTACTGGTTACAGGCGGCGTGGCTTTCGGGATTATAACCGGTGCAGGAAACCTGCCATGGGCAACTGATTACAATCAATTCAGTATTCCCGTCGATGCATTCATGCGGGCCTTTCCGGGATGGGTTATTACGGCTGCATTTATATCAGCGATAATCCCACCGCTGTTCATTATCCTCTTGGGTATTTCAACCATCGCGCGACGGATTGTTTTCAGCGCCACGGTAGGATGGTCACTGTTCGTATTATTCATTCTTTGCTCAGCCATGTTGGCAGTGGGTATTCCTAAAATCGTTATGGCCTTTAAGGAAGACGGTGAACACCGGATTGAAACTAACTATACCCCTACCGGAAAAACAACGGTATTAAGGATTCGCGAAACCGGTATGGATGATTATCACGGAAGTGCATTGATACTTAAGGGTCATGCGGGACCGGAATTTAAATTACAGCAAAATTTCCGGGCTCAAGGAGCAACCAGGCTACATGCTATTGAGAACGCACAAATGGTGAACTACAACGTAACATTGCAAGACTCTGTCTTCACCTTCGACAGCAACATTACGTTTAAGCCTGATGCCGTTTTCCGTGGGCAGGAGTTAGACATGACGTTGTATATTCCTTATAACAAACCGTTTATTATTGAAAACGGGATGGTGCATTTACTTGACCAATACATAGAGTACGATGCCCGCGACGGTCAAACGTGGGAAATGACGGATAAGGGATTACACTGCATCACCTGCCCGCAACCGACAGAAGAGGAAGTAAATCAGGCCGACCTGCGCGATTTTGATGAACTCGACATGCGTGGAATTTTTGATGTGAAGATTTATCGCGGGAATGAATTCGCCGTAGAATTAAAAGGATCTGATTCTGAAAAATTGAAGTACAATATCTTTCGCTCGGGCAAAACGCTCGTCATTGATTTCGAACGAAAGAAAAATTTTGACTGGGATTTAAATATGGACAAAGTACTAAACGATCAGGTTCATATTTCGATCACCATGCCCGAACTTGAAAAGATTGAGGCAACAGGGTTCGGATCTATCGACTTTGAAAAGTTTTACAGCAATGACCTGGAGCTTCAAATTCGAGGACCAATAAAAGTGAGCGGCGAAATCGAATCGGAAGATGTCATAATCAACCTCAACGCAAAGTCGGAGGTTGATCTGCGAGGAACAACACAATCTATGCTGGCGGAGATCCAGCTTGGATCGAAGTTAAGAGCGTATGATCTGGAAGTGCAGGAAGCTGTTATTGACGTTCAAGGCGCATCCTCCGCGAAAGTTAATGTAATCCGCAGGCTGGAAATGGAAACAGGTGTAGCCAGTGATATTGACTATCGTGGAAATCCAGAAATCATTAAAACAAACTAATGAACCGCCCCAAAAATAATTGTACAGCGAATCACGCATGGCAAACTCATGTGTTATTCCCACTGTACAATTATTTTTTGCTACGGCGCACATAAACCAATACCGTATCCGTTATGATTATCGTGCTGGTATTTTTAATTATCCTTATCGCAGGCATGCTGTGGTGAAATAAGCTTGTAAGGTGCAGCTTCCTAAAGCTGGGCATTTTTAACGGCAGTACAAATCCCGTAGGGATTGTATCAAGTAATTTTCTTTAGTCGTTCTACCATTTCAAAAACGGCCGGACAAACCAGCGTGTTCTTATGGGTCAAATCCAAGATCTGAACCATTTTTTTACGATCGGTATGAGGATACTCGCGGCATGCTTTCGGTCTGTCGTGATAAACCTGGCAATAGTTATCTGCATCTAAAAATGGACACGGCGAAGATTTAAGTACGTAATCGCCATCTTCATCGATCCGCAAATAGGTTGTGATAAAGTCCCCCGGTCGCATGCGCAGGCTTTTTGCCAGGCGTTCAATATCGTTTTGATAAAAAATCGGGCTTGTGGTTTTGCAACAATTTGCGCAGGAAAGACAATCAAAATTTTCAAACACTTCATGGTGAGTTGCATGAAAAAGGTCATCCACTTTGCGCGCATCCTTTTTCTTTAATCCAGCTAAAAACTTCTTATTCTCAGCACTTTTCTTTTCAGAAAGTATGGTAAATTGTTGCCGTTCCACGCTTCTTTACATCAAATCGATTGACAAAAATAAGGTATAAAACCGGTGTTCCAATACTAACATCGAGGTGCAGACGGAACGTCATCAACTTAGAGAAACATGGATGAAGAACAATTAAAAGCGATTGCTGCACAACTTCGTAAACCCGACGGTGAATTCGGAAAGCAATTGGGTGTTCGGATGAATGACGGCAATCGATACATCAACCGAGATACGATCGCATCGCTGACTCCTAGTGCTGGAGATAACATCCTGGAAATCGGCATGGGTAACGGATTTTTCGTCAACGAAATCATATCTGGTGATCCATCAATTCGGTACACCGGATGTGATTTTTCAGAAGCTATGGTAGTAGAAGCAACCCGGTTAAATGAAGACCTTGTGAAAAAAGGTCGCGCAAAATTTATCCATGCTGCCGCTGACAACATTCCGTTCGCTGCCAATGCATTTAACAAAGTCTTCACCGTAAATACACTTTACTTCTGGGAAGATCCTTCGCGTACCCTTAACGAAATCCGAAGGCTGTTGACTCTTCATGGACAGCTGATCATTGCAATAAGACCGCGATCAAGCATGGAACAACTTCCGTTTGTTAAATATGGTTTCACGATGTTTTCAAAGGAAGAATTGATCGATTTACTGTCCAGGAATTCTTTTAAAGTTTTAAATATCGGGGAAAAGGCCGAGCCTGAACAGGAATTGAACGGTGAAAAAATTTCAATGAAGAGTCTTATTGTTGTTGCCGTGAAGGACGAGGCCTGACATTGTGAAGAAAAAGTCCAAGGTTCAAAGTTTAAAGTTCAAAGTTGGAGTTTTGTCGAGGCGATTGGGTTGCGAGATTGTTTGAAGTTTGAGGTTATTAGTGTCCGGGGAAAAATGGAAGATTGTTAAAAATCAAATTTAGAATCGCAAAATAAACTTTTTTTGATCGTTCATAGAAAGAGGGCACACCCACACCATCCTTCAGCATACTGGTATTGTCGCATAACATTATCTCTGGCCTGGAAGGGCAAGTGCGGATCATGTTCAGCGACAGTGCCAGTATGCTGGGCCCAGCCGGCGCGGGAGGCGAAAAAAAGTGAATGAAAGATCATTAATTAATATTGATCAACACTGAAGGAGGCATACCACTCCCCATACAATTTTTCCGAAAGTGATTTGACGCTCTTAGTGAGTTTATCCCGGACGCTAATAGCTCGCGACTCACAGCTCTTTTCGCAAAATCCACAACTTGATACCCCGATTAGTCTGCGGTGCTTACCCGTAGATAATAGTCACTTAGTTCTTCAACCAGAGCACTGATAATTTCTTTGGCCGTTTCAGGTGACTCGATCTGTACCTGGGTTCCATACATGAGCAGCCACCGGCACAGTGATTTCATGTAACTGGTTAGAAAGACGATGCGTATTTTACCATCACCGGCATCTTCCTCGGATATAAAACCGTAGTGGTATCGCATATTGCCAATATATCTGGCCACCGAACGATCAAACAAAACAACCACTTTTTCCATTTCTTTATTACCCTGCATAACAGTGGCAAGATATTCTTTGAGGGTATAAAGATTTCGCGCATCAAAATGTTGATCCGTCTTCTTCAGGGTCTTTATTCTGTCAGCTCGGAAATCACGGTATCCGTTTCTCAAGCGACACCAGCCGATGAGATGCCATGCCGCGCTATAATAGAATAACCCAATAGGTTCTACTTCCCGTGTTGAGTTCTCTTCATTGTAACTGCTGAAATACTCCATGCGCAGTACCGACTTCTGTACTACAGCCTCCTGAATATCCGTAAGGAAATGATCCGGAAAAGGATTCTCCTCCCTGGGTCGGTTAGACACTTCAATGTAGGATTGCAAACTTTCAAGGCGATCCTTTTCTGATTCGTTGAGTACCGATTTAATTTTAAGCAATGCAGATTCAAAAGAACTACGTATCGATTTATCCGTCATCTTCTCTACAAGTTTCCCGGCCAGCATCAGTGAACTTGCTTCGTTTTGGGTGAACATGACTGGCGGAAGGTGATATCCATCGACGATGAAATAGCCTTTTCCGGCTTCCGAACCAATGGGAACTCCCGCTTCCATCAGCGCTTTCACGTCGCGGTACACCGTGCGCAGACTAATCTCAAAACGATCTGCAATTTCTTCCGCTTTAACGACGCGTTTCGTTTGCAGTTGTATTAGAATGGCAGTGAGGCGATCAATCCGGTTCATGATTTAATGGTTCAAGATTAAGGTTCAAAGTTCATAGTTCAAGAGTCGAGACCTGAAGAATTTTCGATTACTTGTTTGAGGTTTGACGTTTAAGGTTTGAGGTTGGTTTTCGAAAACTGTATACGTTAAGAAACACCTTTAAGGCTTGAAATATAAACAATTAAAAATATTTACAGTGACGTAGCCAGCAGACCAGGTTTATAACAGCAAAAAAAATGTCCTGCATTGATTGTTGCAGGACATTAATAGTCGTTCAATACTGATTACCAGAATACAATATACAAGGCGGATAAAATACCGAGAATAATAATCGCCCCTATAGTAAATGCCTGATTGGGTTTAAACATTTCTGAGTCAACCTCAAGTCCCTGCGGGTTATTTTTGCTTTTCGGGTCGAGCAGCGACATGATCACCATAACAGCCACACAAACCACGAAGACAATTCCCATCCGGTCAAGGAATGGAATTTCGTAAAGTCCTGAATCCCTGTTCAAGGCAGCCAGACCATAACCACTAAAGGCGGAAAGATCTGTTACCGAAGGAATAAATTTCAACAGTAATGAAAGTGGGAAAGTGATCAGCGCAGCGGTCAACGCAGCCGCAGATGTAGTGCGCTTCCAGAAAAAGCCAAGAATAAAGATGGCAAAGATACCTGGTGACACAAACCCGGTATACTCCTGTATATACTGGAATCCACCTTTTTTATCGATACCCATGAATGGCGCAATCAGACCGGCAATCAGCATGGAAACTACAACGGCTACCCTACCTGTAAACACAAGCTGGCGTTCCGTAGCATCGCGTTTAAAATATTTCTTATAGATATCGAGTGTAAAAATGGTTGAGATACTATTTGCTTTTCCTGCTAACGACGCCACGATTGCTGCTGTTAATGCTGCAAATGCAAGGCCTTTCAATCCTGTAGGTAAAAGGTTCAGTAACACCGGATAAGCACGATCGGGATTGAGTGAATTTGATTCATCAAGCATCTCGGTCTGGAAGAGACCTTCCTGGTATAGTACGTACGCTGCGATTCCCGGAAGTACTACGATTACCGGCATAAGCAATTTCAAAAATGCTGCAAACAAAAGACCGTTACGTGCAGTTGGAAGATCAGCACCTAACGCACGTTGTGTGATGTATTGATTACATCCCCAGTAGTTCAGGTTTACAATCCACATCCCTCCTAACAATATGGTAAGACCGGGAAGATCAAGATAATTCGAATTGTCCTGGTCGAATACCATGTGAAAATGATCATCAGCTTTATTCATCATGAAGCTAAATCCTTCCACAATTCCGCCTGTACCAAAATGATTAGACACGAGATCGATGGCGAGGTAGGTCGTCGCCAAACCACCGAGGATAAGGAAAAATACCTGAATCACATCCGTATAGCCGATTACCTTCATTCCACCGAGTGTAATGATGATCGCGAACAAGCCGAGTCCGACCATACACACCCAGAAGTTGATTCCTGATATCGTTGTAATAGCCAGGGCACCAAGGAATAAAATTGAGGTAAGGTTAACGACCACATATAACAACAGCCAGAAGATGGCCATCGTTGTACTCACCGTACTGTTATATCGTTGCGTAAGAAACTGCGGCATCGTGTAGATCTTATTCTTCAGGTAAATCGGCATAAAGAATATCGCCACAACGATAAGGGTAGCCGCCGCCATCCATTCGTACGTTGCAATAGCCAGCCCCATTTTAAATCCTGAACCCGACATTCCGATAAATTGCTCTGCAGATATATTAGATGCTATTAATGAGGCACCAATGGCCCACCAGGTAAGTGATCCCTCAGCCAAAAAGAAGTCTTTCGAATCTGTGGCGGTTTTCTTTTTTCTATTGTATATCCAGTAGCCGTAAAATGCCACAATAAAGAAGTAGATGAAGAAAATAACGTAATCCTGTGTTTGTAACTGCTTCATAAAGAGTTTTTAATATTGGTTAAGGTTAGGGTTGGGTAAGGCGAATGGTTGTTAGTGTAATAGATTTAGGTGATCTATATCGTTCGTTCAATCGATAAAAATGAAGTTCTTTTTCGAAAGTAGCAAAAAATCACCGGTACCTTATATTCTTTTTTACTATAAGGGTCAAAAAAAAAGAGGCTCTCAATAACGAGCCCCTTTTTTGCTAAAAAAACAGATTCTGTACCGACTTCTACTTTACGGAAAACTTGTATATCGTCTGCGTTTTATACGTTTCTCCCGGGTTCAGCACTACGGAAGGAAAGTTTGGTTGATTTGGTGAATCGGGATAATGTTCGGTTTCGAGACAAAGGCCAAAACGGTGATCGTAAACGACCCCATCTTTTCCCACATAACTTTTATTGAGGAAGTTACCAGAGTAAAACTGAATCCCGGGTTCAGTTGTGAATACCTCAATCACCCGGCCACTGCCCGGATCAGACAGTACAGCTGCTGATTTTACGCTATCGGGAGATGAGAGAACCCAGCAATGATCATAACCACCGGCGATCTTGAGTTGCTCATCTGCGTTATCGATGCGCTTACCCACTACGGTAGATGTGTTGAAATCAAAAGGTGTTCCGCTTACCGGAGCAAGCTTACCGGTAGGAATAAGAACTTTATTGACAGGCACGTATTGGTCGGCATGAATCACCAGTTCATGATCAAGAATATCGCGTTTAACATTCCCTGACAAATTGAAATAGGTATGTTGGGTAAGATTAACAATCGTCTTTTTGTCGGTAGTCGCTTCATAATTGATGATCCATTCATTATCATCGGTAAGAATATAATCCACCTGTGCCGACAAATTACCAGGATATCCTTCCTCCATATCTTTGCTGAGATACGTAAGGCGCAATGCCTGTCCTTCTTCCGATTCAAGCGGCTCAATATTCCAGAACACTTTATCAAAGCCCTGGGTACCACCATGCAAATGCTGACCATTGTTGTTTTGCACCAATGTGTATTCGGTTCCGTCTAAAGTAAATTTTCCGTTTGCAATTCGGTTACCATACCGGCCAATGAGCGCACCAAAAAAAGGCGAATTCTTTACATAAGCCTCCAGGGAATCGTATCCCAACACGATGTCCTCAAGGGTGCCATTCTTATCAGGTGCCTTGAGGTGTGTTACGATGCCACCATAATTGATAACATGCATTTCGATGCCGTTTTTATTTTTCAAAACGTAACTTTTTACTTCACGTCCGTCGGGAAGTTTACCAAATGTTTGAGGTTCCATAGGCATTTTTGATACCGTTGCCGTAGAGTCGGCAGCCATTTCTTTTTTTTCAGTTGAATTTTTACATCCTGCGATCGACATAGCAACGCCGAAAAGAAGCAGGTTCATCCATATAGTGCGCATAATTGAGGGATCTGGTTTATGAAAGATTGATGATATGTTTTAAAGGTGTTTCCAATTTTTCTATTGAAACAAGCGAGGACATTAGCTTGCACACGCGTCGTTAACTCAAAGTCTGCATGACAAATTGCTGCCATTTCCAGGCAGAACGCATCATGTCTTCTGCGCTTCGTTTAGCGGTCCAACCCAATTCCTTATTTGCCGATGACGTATCCGCATAAATTTTCTCTACGTCACCAGGTCTTCTCGCTACAATTTTGTAGTTCAATTTGATATTATTGACTTGTTCAAAAATAGTAATGATTTCCAAAACGGTAAGACCTTTACCGGTACCAATGTTAAAGAACTCGTAATTTTGTTTTTGTTTTCTTTCGAGCATTCGTTTCAACGCCACTACGTGGGCAACGGCCAGATCGACAACATGAATATAGTCTCGCATCGCAGATCCGTCGGCGGTACTGTAATCATTTCCAAATACCAACAACTCCGGACGCAAACCTGCAGCCGTTTGGGTTATGAACGGTACAAGATTGTTTGGAACACCCCGTGGCAACTCGCCAATAAGCGCGGAATCGTGTGCCCCCACCGGGTTAAAGTAACGCAACGATATCGCGTTAATTTCGGGCGTAATGCGACAGGTGTCACGTAAAATTTCTTCTCCGATCTGCTTTGTATTTCCGTAAGGCGATTCAGCTGGTTTAAACGGAGTTTCTTCCGTTACAGGCAATTTATCGGGCTGACCGTACACGGTACACGATGATGAAAAAACGATGTGCTGGATATTCAGCTTTTTCATTGCCTCCAGCAAAAATATCAAGGAGAAAAGATTATTTCGATAATACAGCAGTGGTTTAACAACCGACTCACCCACCGCTTTACTCGCGGCGAAGTGAATGATGGCGCTGATATCGGATTGTTCCTCGAAAAATCTTTGCATTTTAATTTCATCACAAAGATCAAACTGATAAAAGGTAGGTCTCACGCCAGCGATTTGCTCAATGCCATCGAGTACTTCAACCTGAGAGTTAGAAAGATCATCAACGATCACAACTTCAAATCCTTCATGGATAAGTTCAACAACCGTGTGGGAACCAATGTACCCGGTGCCACCGGTGACAAGAATTTTTTTCATCTATTCATTTATTAAATCGCGATCGCCATCACAGGTAAGGTACGTGGTAACGCGAAGCTTTGCCTAAGCACGTGCCAAGGTAATGTTTTCCCCGGAATCGTGGATAATGTTTGTACCATCTTTTATATGCACAATATAGGCAGCCATCTCATGCGCCATGGCGGCACGAAAAGCAATTGAGACAGTTGCAATAAACCGGTCTACTTCCATCGTGGGAACCAGGTTAATGGTACACCCACCGAAACCTCCGCCCATCATACGCGAACCAGCGATGCTCCCAAATTTACGGGCTTCATTTACTAAAAAATCAAGCTCTTTACAGCTTACTTCATATCGTTTAGACAACCCGTCATGGGTATCATACATTTTTTTTCCGAATGCTTCCAGCCTGTTTGCCTTAAGGTCTTCACTTGCCTCGCGCACGCGCTGAATTTCTTCAACGATATAAAGACAACGGTCATAGACCTTGCCCCGCATTTCGTCCCGATGGTTATTCAACATTTCAACGGTAGCGTCGCGCAGACTTTTTATATCCGGATAGTGCTTTTTTAAAATGGCAACACCCTGCTCGCATTCATTCCGTCGTGTGTTGTATTCCGAATCTACAAGTGCATGCTTAACCTTTGAATCACACAACACGATGGTATGATCCGGGAGTTTGATTGGAGAATAATCATATTCCATAGAACGGCAATCCAACACCATTACATGGTCTTCCCTTCCCATCATGGAGGCAAACTGATCCATAATACCACACTTCACGCCGGCGTAATGATGTTCCGCCCATTGCGCCATAAACATTAATTTTTCACGCGGTACGTTAAATTGATGCAGGGCATTGAGCGCAAACGCAAAGCCGCATTCCATAGAGGCCGATGAAGATAACCCTGCCCCCATGGGAATATCTCCACCGAACACACAACGAAATGGTTTCAACGTATAGCCTTGCATTAAAAATTGTTTCATCACACCGAATAAGTAGTTTGCCCACTTCGGTGTTACAACCTTTTCCGGATTATTGACATCCACACGAACCACCTCATCAAACGAAAGCGAATATATTTCAGCCATTGACGCAGCGGTTTCGGATATTGCAAAAATGGTATCGTAATGAATCGCCGCGGGCATCACAAAGCCTTCGTTGTAATCAGTATGTTCACCAATAAGATTTATCCTTCCGGGTGAACGAACAACCAGCGGCTTATCCTTGTATCGCGATGTAAAACTGTCAAGAACCTGAAGATAGGTTGAATTCATAACTGCTATATCTACTGTTATTTTTGTTTACCACTATAATAACGGATCATAAAATTTTCAAAAACACCTTTCTGCCCTGCCCGCCCTGTCGACGTTAATCCAACTTTTACGGGGCGGTCCCAGGGCGGAAGAAAATAACCATCAACAGGCTGATCCGTTAACACCGTTGCTGCTTTTCCTTTTTCCCTATATGAAAAGGTAATAGACCTTCCATTCATCACTTTCATTTCCAGATAAAACGGATTTTTTTCTTTTGGATCCACATGCCTTTCAATTATTTGTGTACGGTTGTCGCCATCAATCTTGTACACAGTAACTTTTCCATTATAGTAAGAAATACCAACCAAATGTTTATCATCCCCGATTAAAGCTAATCCAGATTCAGCCGTATTCTGTTGTGGCATGATCGCCGTGTATGCGGTAAAGTCATCACCAAATATTTTTTGCGCGACAAATGCAGGATAATCATCTGCCAACGCATATAAGTTTAATTTCCCACGATCAATTTCCAATCGCAGCTGTTGAAAGACAGACCACTGCCAGTCATTCGATAACTTTTTCCCGTCGAATTCATCTTGCACAAGTTCAGGTACGGCTGCATCAGAAAGGGATGATTGTTTTGCGAATTCAATCCATCCATCTGATGTAAAAGTAAACTCTTTAATCAAGCCCTGCCGACCTGTGTAAACACCTTCTTCTTTCTGATAGGCATGATACAAAAAATAGTATTTGCCATCCTTCTTAATGGCAGTACCATGACCAGGGCAGTTCCAGGCATCATCACTGGTGAGCAGGGGATTTTTTGGATCTTTTTCCCAGGGACCTAATAAATTTTTAGCACGTGCAACACCGGTGGCGTATGAACATCCCCTACCACAACACCCCGCGCCAGAATAAAAAGCATAGTAATAGCCCCCGTGTCTAATCATTGACACACCCTCCACCAGGTTTTTCTCCCATTCTACATCGTTTCTGAATAATTCTTTCTTTTCACCGATAAGGGCAGTGCGGTCTTCATTCATTTCAATCGCCCAGATCGGTGTAGGTTTTTGTACGCTGTTTCCGTCTTCTTTCCAGAGGAGATACAACTTACCGTTTTCATCGCGCATCGGAAACGCGTCGATAGAGCCTGCCTCTTCGCATATCAGCGGACCATGATCTTTATACGGACCTTGTGGTTTTTCGGCGCTGGCGATGGCAACACATAAACTTCCATTCGTTTTATGTGCAGTATAGTAAACGTACACCTTGCCATTATCATAACTGATTTCCGGTGCCCAGAAATAGTAGTCCGCCCATGTCGGTAATTCATTAAATACGAATCCCTGCGTTTGCCAATTGACAAGGTCAGTGGATTTTAAAAGTGGAAATACAGGTGCCCAGTTAGAAGTGGTTGCTGTTGCCCAATAGGCGTTATCGACTTTCGTTACGGAAGGGTCAGGGAAGTCGCCAGGCACAACACGTTGCGCGGATGTTTTTGATAAACATATACAAACCAGAAAAAATATTTTCATGGCTTGTGATAGAAATGGTCGCGTGCTCATAAGACGGTTTGAAATAAAGTAAATTGACGCGAAAATGAAAAATTTTACCGTCTTAATAAGCTAAGTTCCTATATATCCAGTCTTTAAACCATCAAACCTTAAACCTTTAGCAACTTTCGCAAACCCTTCGTTAGCAGAAATTCACCTTTGAACCATGAACTTTGAACAACCGTCAAACAATTCCGAAGTCCCTGACGAAACCATGATCCAACCTTGAACTTGAACATGATGGAACTTAATCAGTATCCGTACGAATAGACGTATCCAATAAACCGTTGACAAGTGCTTTCCATTGTGGTGCCGAAAATCCAGCCACAGCACCCGTACCTACCAAGGCATTCCTCATCTTGTCCGACGTGTTTTCAACATCGGTATTTGGTTGTTCATTGCGGCCATGGACGGAAGCTGTAACCGTGTTTCCTTCACGTTCAACGCGAAACGAACTGGTTGCCGCTTCGTCAAAGAAATGGGCGGTGTCTTTTTCATTGTTTTCCGGGTCGGCTGTGGGTCGTACGCGAAGCGTTACACTTTCTTTTTTGCCAGATGGATCTCTTTCGTCCTCCAGCGCTTCTACTTTCACCCAATCGTTACCCTCTCCGGAAGCAGGGCCAGGCCCTGGAATATCAATCTTGAAATGATTACCCGGTTTGGCCGGACCGCCAATTTCGTTTCCTTTTTCATCGGTTAACCGGAAGGTTGAAGAAAGTTTACCTGAAATTTTATTCCAGACATTTACATCCAATAGCCGGTTTACAGCCATTAAAAAAACTTGCCTTGCTTCTTCTTCAGATGATGCCGTTATTGAGTTAAAGGTATCTAACTGATTGCCTACCCGTTGTTCGGGAATAATACTTTCTCGCTTTTCCATTTTACTTTTAATTTTTGTTCAGCGGTGTATCCACCGATTTATTTATAAACAACAACCTGCCAATCATCTGGTTTAGAAAGGGTATGTATTCCTACATCCCAGACATGGCGGTTAAATTCTAACTCAAATGCACCATCAGGCACCTGCAGGTTTTTCACTACTACGCGATCGAGGTATTCCGGTAGGTGTGGGTCATTAAAAACTAATTTTTTATTCGGTGCGTCGATGGTA
>Ga0196965_1000199_pt1 | contig 43125 bp, 38 predicted proteins | sample S1_20metaG_FD_148668 | JGI IMG/M metagenome (GOLD analysis project Ga0196965, IMG submission 148668) | Soil microbial communities from Anza Borrego desert, Southern California, United States - S1_20 | ecosystem: Environmental > Terrestrial > Soil > Desert | place: USA: California | collected...
GCTCGGGTCCTGTGATTTGGATGTACGGTTTCTCTACCGATACACATGCTCCACGGCATTTGAACGAGAAAGCCGTGAGAAATTAACCTTTCATTACCTTTTTTAACTCGCGCAAGCGTCTCGCGCGTCTCGCTTGGGCGCCAAGCAATTTAGCGTCCGCTGAATCTGAACGAGGATTGATCAGTCCCATTGGTATCAAAATTAAATAGATTAATCTTTCAGCACCCTTAACTCCACCCTCCTGTTCAGCGCACGCGCCTCCGGTGTCATTTCATTTTTAAGTGGTTGAGAACCTCCGAATGCTTTGGTCTTAATTCTTCCCTTGGCGATACCTTTGCTCACCAGGTATTTCTTCACCGCCTCAACGCGACTCTCTGATAATTCAAGATTGCCTTTGGGACTTCCAACATTGTCGGTATGCCCTTCAAGCTGGATCTCAATCCTTTCGTTCTCTTTCATCATCTGCACCACTTCATCCAATCCTGTGTACGACTTCGGATCTATCACTGCTTTACCCTGCGCAAAGATCAGGTGATCGAGTACTATGGCTTCCCCTTTCGGTGAAAGACTGATATTACGAATAACTTTATTTTCTTCATTGATGTCTTTAGGATCAACAATGACGGTACGCGGACTATATCCTTCAGCAGACACGGTGATCTGATACTTTGCAGTTCCGAAAATCGAGAATGAAAATGTACTATCATTGAATCGCCCGTTAATACTTCCTGTTGGGATACTGCTGTAGCGAATGTTTGCTTTTATTCCCTGGCCTGTGCGTGAGTCGGTGATTTTTCCTTCGGCTTTAATCTCGCCATTCTGTGCCTGCGCAAATACAATCGGAATGAATACTAATAAGGCGAAGAGGGTTCTTTTCATGATCAAAATGATTACGGATAACTTGAAAACAAAAATCCAACCATTTATGCATTAATGAAAGAAATTAGAGATAAAACTCAACGAATGTGCGGTGAGGTAACGGCAAGTACGATTAAGGTGACGTGGGCGTTTATCTTTGAATTTCTGAAGTGATGTAATGACAGGTGCTAGTAAATTATAGAACTCGTTGATGGTTATCGTTTCACCTATTTATGCCCTTACATTTTCGTATTCATTGTCAAAATATACCTTAGACGTATAGCGATAGATATTGGGATGGATTTGCTTAAGTGAAGTTTGAAATATTTCCAGATCTTTTAAAGCTTGCTCTTGTGTGATGATGTTTGCGTTAACTGCGCAAAGGTGGTTGTAGTTGAAAATACAAAAAATATAATTATTGCTATCTTCATTGGTATTTGTTACCTGTTCTTTTCTGCCGTTTCAAGTTTCATTTTCAGCAAAGGATATTTTCTTCCCTGATCATCTTTTTCTGTTCGTTCGTACGCCTTAAATCCAAGCTTTTCATAGAACCTTACCGCTTTTGTGTTTTGTTCGTTAACGTCCACTTTGTCGGTCTTTAATTCAGAAAAAGCAAAGTCAGTTAGCTTTCTACCAAGACCTTTTCCAATGTATTCGGGTGAAAAGAAAAGCATTTCTATTTTCTGTCCGGCAACGCCAATGAATCCCGCTACTTTGTTGTTTTGTTTTAGGCAATAAACTTCAAAGGCAGTGAAGTCAATGGCCTGCACGAGTTTTTTGATTTCTTGAAAGTCTGTCTGATCTAAAAAGTCGTGGGTGGCTAGTACAGAATCCTCCCAAACGTCGAGAACCTGCACCCTGTCGTTAACGGTGTACGGTTCTATGCTATAATCTTGATTTGTCATGCGCGGGATAAATTCACGAAAGTGGCAAATTGTTTAGCTTTAGAAACGACAATTTATCCCAATAACCTCGCTGAAAAATAATCTTGTCATTTTGAATGTGGAAGAAACCACATCCCCGAAGGCCTTTTGGATCTTTCCACTCTAAAATTACCCACTCCCCGTCTTCAAATATGTTTTCAGGAATACACGTCATTTCAGCTGCTGCAAATTCAGTTGCAAACATTTGCTTAATCGCAAGTTTTCCTTCAACAGGTTCATTTGCTACCTGATGGTTAATTGCATGGTCAGCATACAGGTCTGAAATGGTTTCTAAATCAGCTTTGTTAAATGCGTCAATCCATTTTCGTAATGTTTCTTTCGGTGTCATTTTTCCTAGTGTCGTTTTTTGCCCTGACCAATGTACATGTGGTCTCCCGAAGCTTCGGATTACTCGATTGTGCTGCGTAGTTCTGACTCAACAATTCTCTAAGTTCGGATTCCGGAACATGATCAGTCTTTCGCGGGATTGATCATGATGTGAGCACGATGTGTTCCGGGGTCCATGATCCAGGGCATTCCCGGCGAACTGGGAGTCAACGGGAGGCCTGTACTTTCAGCGGTTGCATAGGGAATGTAGATCACGTAACGAAGGTATCCTTTGGTAATCTCGCCGGTCGTTTTATTATAAGCATCTTCTTGTGCTGTAAACACATATAAGCTGGAAGGATCTCCCGGCATTTGTAGTTTCCCATCCTTAACTTCTTTTTCACGAATGTCGAATATTTCCTGGAAGCCTTTTCCAGTTGATTTCAATTCCCGTCCACGCGTCATAAACGGTTCCAGATCTTTATGATAACAAGACACGTTTAAACCCTTTTGCTGTGGCTCATCTGCCAGGCACATAAGGTCATTCTTCCCTTGTTTTATCACGCCCAACTTTCCATCCTTGTCGTATCCATATACCGAAGCTTCGTCTCTTAACTCAGCAGGAGCAGCTGCAACAGCAAGCTTGATCTGAACCTCTTTTGAAATCTCCTGCGCCATGCCAACATGGTTGCTGATCAGGAAAATACCGAATGCCAAAATACAAGTCTTCATAAGCGGGATTTTTTAATGGTGACAGAAAGTTACACTTTCTTTTTAAAAACAGTTTCTTCCGAGCAAAAGAAGACCCCTGCAAGGTCCGAGGTGCAAAGTACGAGTACAAGGTACGTGACATGAGGTACGTGGTACGTGCTGGTACCTTCAGTTCACTTGGCCGATTATAAACCTTGTCCGCAGCTATCCTTGTACTTTTGTACCTCGTATCCTGTACCTCGCTGTACCCCTATCTCCCGCTCATAGTGGAATTCCATCATCTCGCTGAGCATCCAGCAGGGAAAAACGCCAGGCATGTATTTTATCTTATGTCAGATCAAAAGCACGGATTATGGTATCAACAACAACAACACGTAAACAGGAAGTCGGATCAGATGTTTTTTCGGTCGCCACGGGAGTTTGGGGAAAGAAAGATTTGTTTGTAAATTATTATATGGTGCAGGATGAAGACAGTCAGGCATGGGCATTGATTGATGCCGGACTGAAATGGTCAGCGCCGAAGATAAAAGAAATGGCGCGCCAGCTTTTTGGTGAGAATAGCCCACCCGTTGCAATTGTTTTAACACATGGGCATTTCGACCATGTTGGCGCCCTGGAAGCGCTTGCTAAAGAATGGAATGTTCCGATCTTTGCGCATCCATTAGAATTACCCTACCTCGTTGGTGCTTCGGCTTATCCGCCTGCGGATCCAACTGTGGGTGGTGGTATGATGGCAACGATGTCGTGGATGTACCCACGAGGTCCTATAGATGTTCACGAGCATATCAAACCGCTTCCTGATGACAATAGTATTCCCGGGCTTTCCGATTGGAAATACCTGCATACACCAGGACATTCACCCGGGCATATAAGCCTGTTTCGTGAAAAAGATAAAACACTTATTGTTGGCGATGCCTTTGTAACAACGAAACAAGAGTCAGCCATTTTCGCACTTACTTATAAGAAGCATTTATCCGGTCCGCCGAAATACTTTACCTGTAACTGGGCTTCTGCAAAAATATCCGTATTAAAATTGGCTGCACTTGATCCGGAGATCGTCGCAACGGGTCATGGGTATCCAATGTATGGTGGCGAGATGCGAAATGCGTTACACGCCCTCTCCCGTCGGTTTGATGAAGTTGCTCAACCACTCCATGGCCGGTATGTAAATCAGCCTGCTGTAACTGATGAGACCGGTGTGCTGTTCATTCCCCCTTCCGGGGAAAAAATTCCGACTGCTGCCAAAGCGATCGGTATTTCGCTTGCCGTTGCTACCGTCGGATTGATCCTTTATCAATTGACACGAAAGGCAATAACAGAGAAGGAGACTACACAACCCATAAAAAAATCTGTAAAGAAAGTATCTCATCGGTTTAAGACTTTCAACCGTGCGTTTGCAAAATCTTAAGTAAGTCTTAAACAAAAAATAAAACCATCGTCGTGATCTGACGATGGTTCTATTTTGTTTATTGCTATCCCTTTTTATTGAACGATGGCGATCTTTCCTGATTTTATAATCTTACCGTTTTCACGGACGTTATAGAGGTATATCCCACGCTGTGAAAAAGTTTGTGCATAAGCTTGTGCCGACCATTTACCACTGTAGATGCGTGCGCCTGACTGATTATAAATACTAACATATTTGTTATTCCAAACAGGTTCTTCTGTTGTCGAAAGTTGCAGTACTGGTTCTTCCACCATGTTCATTGATTCTGTATCCGCCATTCGCGCTGAAGTCAAAGTAGCTGGTGCTGGATAAACCCTTACCCCCATCTTATCGGTAGCAATGGCTCCGTTATTGTCTTTCACAGTAATCATGAATACATAAAATCCAGCAACCGTCATGCCTGAAGCCGTAAAACTCGCTGACGTCGTACTTGACATCGTTGCCTTCAACGGTCCGGATACCTGCTTCCATGTGTAAGAGACAATGGTTCCATCGGTATCGGTCCCTGAACCGGTAATTACTACGGAACTTGTCGGTAAGGTAATTTTTATGTCTTTTCCTGCGTTGGCTTTCGGAGCAACATTTGCGGTTGCAACTTTCACTATAACATTAACATCATCGGTGTCTGTAGCACCATAGTTGTCCTTTACAGTTAAACGTAGTGTATATGTTCCCGCAACGGTAAGACCCGAAACGGAAACAGTTGAGGCCGTTGCATTGCCAAGTGTAATTGTAGACGGCCCTGAAATGCTTGTCCATGTATAGCTTGAAATTGTACCATCGCTGTCTGTGCCACTACCCGCAACACTAACTGAAGTAGTTGGCAGTGTAATCGATTTATCAGACCCTGCGTTGGCAATGGGTGCTGCGTTAGGCTCTCTCGCCGGTGCCGGATTTACAGTAATGTTTACGTTGTCCGTATGCGTTGCCCCGGCATTGTCTTTAACTGTTAACTTCAACGTGTACATACCTGCAACGGTAAGGTTACTCGCAGACACGGTTGCTGAAGAGGCATTCGTAAGGGTAACCGTGGACGGTCCAGATACGCTGCTCCATGTGTATGACGCAACGGTTCCATCTGCATCGGTTGCACTTCCTGTTAAGCTTACAGAACTCGTAGGCAGTGTAATACTTTTGTCAGCACCTGCATTGGCAATTGGATTTTGATTTGAACCGATGGTTACTTTTATATAGTCCGAGTCTGTATTTCCGGAATTATCTGTAACGCGTAATCTGAAAACGTAAGTTCCGGTTGTCATTCCACTGAGGCTTACCACCTTGCTGGTGCTGTTGGTCATCGTGACATTACCTCCGCTTAACTTACTCCAGCTGTAGGAAGCGATTGTTCCATCGGCATCTGTTGCATCTCCTGTTAGGGATAAGGTTGATGCAGACTGCGATTGATCCGTGCCGGCATTCGCAATGGGCACTTTATTGCCTGCATTTATCGTATTCGTGTACGACATCATCCAGGTGTACACATTAGGATTGTGGTATGATGTATTCGGTGTATATGCTTTATCCCATGCATTATGGCCTACGCCAGGGTATATGGTAAGCAGTGCTTTTGGATTTGGTGTAGGCGCACAGTTGTTAATGGCGTTCACCATGGCAACACTGCGACTCATGGGAACAGTGGTATCCTTATCGCCGTGAAACGCCCAAACCGGTAAATTTTCGGCAGCAAGAAGAGAAGCTTTACTGGTTGAATTTTTACTTCCGCACACGGGTGCGATAGCCGCAAACAATGTAGGGTTATTTTGTGTAACCGTCCAAGTTCCACCACCGCCAAGGCTTAAGCCAGTCAGGTAAATCCTTCTCTCATCAACACGCAAATACGTTTTAACATAGTCCAATACTTCTAAAACATACGAAGTAGGCCAGTCACCATACCTGTTTTTTAACTGAGGAGAAACAAGAATAAAAGGAAATTGCGTTCCACTATTTACATGTTTCGTTGGTCCGTGTTTCTTAACGTTCTCGATACTTGTATTTAACTGCGCAATATCGTCTGTGTCCGGACCGCGCTCTCCTAATCCATGAAGAAAGATCACAATCGGATACTTGTTAGAATTCGTATTGTAATCCGCTGGAAGATACTCCAGAAATCCGATTGTTGAAGTCGGTGTTGTTTTGAATACTTGCTGAGCCTGTACAACATAAGAGGTCAGCACCATGCCGATGATGATTAATGTTCTGCTAAAAGAGGGTAAAGTTTTCATACACACATTACAGTGGATTCCTTCCACAAAGGCCAGATTAAAAAAAATATTAAGAAGATCCGTCAACAAGGGAGATCAACACCACGCTGATGAGATCACAAAAATAGCGGGGTGAAATAACCTGTGCTGAAGTGAAGTGGTGCTATACATTCATGTGTAAGAGGGATTCGCTTATCTTTTTAAAAGCGTATAAATCACACCGGAATACGTAAGGGAGCGGAGATGAAAAAATCAATTTAAACCCTGACCAACAGGCAGCCGGATAAAAGATAAAGAAACGCGTATAGCATATGAGTTGCGTTTGTTACCGTCGAACGTATAGAAAAAAAAGCGATCAGCCAAACCCACAAAAAATTTACCCCTGATTTTGAGGAACGTAATAAATTTTTCAAAATGACAATTCCCGACACACTATTGTCATTCTCCATACTTGAGCAAAAGTGTGATTGTAGAAACTTTACTCATGTTGTGTTAAAAAAAACAAAGCACGGCGCTACAAGCGCGCTAAACCCTCGAAGAACTGTTCGATTCGGTCCCTCGCGTCTTAAAAAGAATCGCCGTCAGCTCGTCCGGTGTCGTGCATGATTTTTTATAGAACTTAGTGAAAAACCTAAAAATCTATAAATCTAAAATCATGAAAAAGAACGTTCATTTAACACTATTGTCTCTGGTAATTTTTACAGCCACGGTGTTTACTGCATGTAACCAACCTCCTAAAGGTGACGATGCCGTGATAACGGATAAGCAGACAGCTTCAGAAGGTGTCGGTCAGTCTTTTAAACTCGACACTGCTGAATCTCATGTTCGTTTTACCGGCCACGGCGTTGGTAAAAACCATCCTGGCAAATTTAAAATCACTGCTGGCGAAGTTCAAGTGGAAAACAACCAGATTACTGGTGGGGATTTTCAGATCGACATAAAATCGATGGACATGGAAGAAGATGGTCCAATGATCGACAGTAAGCTACGCCCACACCTTTTAAGTGGCGATTTTTTTGATGCAGATAAATTTGGCGCTGCTTCTTTTGAGATTACGAAGATTGAACCATACGAACCGAATAGTCAGGACACTTCCATTGTAGATGGGGCCAACTTTAGCGTTAGCGGCAATTTCAAGCTGAAGGATATCACAAAAAATATCACATTCCCGGCACGCATAGATCTCGATGAAAACAAACTGGAAGCCAAAGCAAACTTTGATATTGATCGCCGTGACTGGCAAATGAATTACGGAAACGACAAAACGTTGGGTGACAAATTCATTTCCGAGACGGTAAATATTGAACTCGATTTAACAGCGAAAAAATAATTATTCCATTGGTATTAGGCGTTGGGCATGCAATGTCGTTGCGTTAAGCTTGTGTTTTTATAGCCTCACCCTACCCTCTCCAAAGAGAAGGTTTATGGAAGCTTAACGCAACGACATTGATTTGGAATTGGGTATTGGGATATTAATCGCAATTCTTAAACCAACCCTGCTTAATGCCTAATACCATAATGCCTAATGTCCAACCATGTCAAAACAAAACGCACCAGAAATACGAATTCTTCGACCAGGCGAGGAACCTGTGGATCACATTAAACAAATCGAATGGGCTGAAGGATTTGCGCGACTTCTTGATTCGCGCTTTGTAATTCCAGGAACGAAAATACGTTTTGGGTTGGATCCCGTCTTTAGTCTCATCCCGGTTTTAGGCGACCTGATCACTTATGCAATTTCAGGGGTTCTGATTTATACGATGTATCAACACGGCGCCAGTCGGAAGGTTGTCGTAAAGATGATGTTGAATTCAACACTGGATGCCGTGCTTGGTGCAATCCCGCTGGTTGGCACGCTCTTCGATGTAGCGTATCGATCGAACGATAGAAATGTCAGGCTACTAAAGGAATATTACTTCGAAGGGAAACATCAGGGTTCCGGAAAGGGACTGGTCGCTGTTATTGCGATCACTTCCATTCTCCTCGTCGCAGCCGCTATTTTCGGAGTCTATAAATTATTTGAAGCTATTCTTTAATGAAGTCCGCCTAAAGGTTATTCCCTGTTGCGTATATCAGTTTTCCATCTACGATTTTGGCGGGTGATGTATACGGGTGTTCTTGTGCTTTCTCAATTGCCATAATGTGAAGTACTTTCCATCCACGTACTTTCAAGTAATCTGAAACAAGTGACCGGTGGCAACTCCACCATACCGCTTCTGAACACATGTATACCGTGCGCTGGTGAGCTGCAAGTTCTTCGAGTTCGTCCATTGCCTTTTTAAATTCTTCATGTTCCATGTAATCCGCATATCCTCTAAAGGCTGCATGACGCCATGCCGTATTTTTTGAATCCGGACGTGTAGTCCTCCTTCCGCCTAATTGTTCAAGATGGATATAGTCGATATTATGACCTGATAGTGATGCTGCGAGTGCTTCTTTATTGAAATGTGGATACCGGCGCGATCCGGGATAACGACGGATGTCAATCAATTGTTCAATGCCAAAAGATTTTAGCAAAGCAAGAAAATCCTCCGCGCTATGTGTTGAATGTCCTATGGTGTAGACCAATTTTTCGTCTGCGCTTTCCACACGGTTTTTTTTAGTATTGAGCTATATTAACGTGCCAGGTGAAAGTTCATGGTTCAAAGTTCATGGTTCATGGTTTATGGATTCAAAGTTCCTCACCTCGTTACTGTCATCCTGATGCGCGCATGTGCACCGCACAAAGCCCGCAGAAGGATCCCCCGTACAAAGGCAAAAATGATTCGCTGGCAAAACCAAAAAATAATGCCATGGTTTAAACTTATGATGTTCGGGGATAGTTGGAGGTTGGAGGTTGGAGGTTGGAAATTTTTTAGCTTAACGAAAATAACTTGAAGCTTATAGCAAGAACTTGATTTATTACCCAACGAACTCGCGGCTCGTAGCTCGCAACACGCAGCTATCTCCACCCTCGCCACCGTCATCCTAATGCGCACATGTGCACCGCACAAAGCCCGCAGAAGATTCTCCGTACAAAGGCAAAAGTGATTCACTGGCAAAATCAAAAATTAATGCCATGGTTTAAACTTTATGATGTTCGGGGATGGTTGGAGGTTGGAGGTTGGAGGTTGGAGTTTGAAAATTTTTTAGGTTTGCGAAAAAACTTGACAGCTTATTCTGTTCAACGTCGCAATACCCTCGTACCTTGTAATTTGTACCTCGTACTTTGAACCTGCAAACTCGCGGCTCGTAGCTCGCAACTCGCAGCTATCTCCACCCAGGTCAAAAATCAATGCTCTGGTTCAATCTATATGAATGTTTGGGGATAGTTTGAAGTCTATGTCTGAGGTTTGAGTTCGATTTTTTTTTACATTGGGCATTTGAAGCATTGTAATGAAAGTTAATCCGACAGAACTGCGGCGAGTAAACGTAACACGTTATGTTACGCCTTTGCGGGAAGGTGGATCCTTGCCAGCCATCGTAGAGGCCGACGATGGATTCCTTTATGTGCTGAAGTTTCGTGGTGCGGGACAAGGAAAAAAGGCGCTTATCGCTGAATTGATTGGAGGCGAAATAGCACGGGCTTTGGGATTTCTGGTTCCTGAAGTTGTATTGGCTAACCTCGACGCCGCATTTGGCCGGATAGAAGGCGACGAGGAAATACAAGACTTGTTAAAAGCCAGCACCGGACTTAACCTCGGGCTGCATTATCTTTCTGGCGCAATTACATTTGATCCGCTCGCCACAAAAATAGATACAAAACTTGCTTCGCAGATTGTATGGCTTGATTGTTTACTCATGAACGTTGACCGAACCAGCCGGAATACAAATATGCTTTACTGGCATAAGGAGACCTGGCTGATCGACCATGGCGCCTCCTTGTATTTCCACCACAGTTGGAATGACTGGCAAAATCCACAACGTACGTTCCCACAAGTAAAGGATCATGTGCTACTTTCTAAAGCGGCAGAACTGGAAAACGTTGATGCTGAATTTCGTAGGATACTTACAGCCGACACGATCCAAAGGGTTATGGCGCTAATCCCTACGACCTGGCTGGAAGACGATCACCCTTTTGATTCAATAGAACAACATCGGCAGGCCTATACGCAATTCGTGAACTCGCGTGTTAAACATTCAGATTTCTTTGTAAAAGAATCACAATATGCAAGAGCAGCACTTATTTGAATACGCGGTTATCCGGGTTGTTCCTCATGTTGAACGTGAGGAGTTTGTCAACGTAGGCGTGATCCTGTATTGTGCGCGACAGAAATTTCTGAGTACCAAAATTTTTTTAAACGAGAAACGTATTCGCGCACTTTGTGAAAAGTTAGACCTTGATGAATTGCAGGAACACATTGGCTCTTTCGAACGGATTTGCGCAGGTGGACCAGATAGCGGATCAATCGGAGAGTTATCTATCGCAGAACGTTTTCGCTGGCTCACTGCTACCCGCAGTACCGTATTACAAACTTCACGTGTCCATCCCGGATTGTGCCTGGATGCCGGTGAAACGTTGACACGACTTTACAAACAATTGGTATTATAAGTTTCGATTACAAGAAGAATATTTTAATCATTCAATCTAATGTCGTTGAGTTAAGCTTCCACAAACCATCTCGTTTGGAGAGGGCAGGGTGAGGCCATAAAAAACAAGCTTAACTCAACGACATTGCCATTTGATCCATAAAAAAAGACCTATCCATCAGGATAGGTCTTTTTAAGTGCATACATATTTTTGGTTACGTTGCCCAGGTCTTACCATTACCCGCTTCCGATAAAGGAACGCATCCCTTATACGCACCCGGAACTGCTTCGTATTGCAAGACCTGTGTTGCCCCTGCTTCAGAAGTAAAATATCCGAGCATGGTTAATTCTTTCGTCATCAGAATAAACGGTTTTGGTGGTGAAGGATTTGTCGTGCGACTTGCTTCAATGGCTTCAAGGTGAACTTTCTTTACAAGACCGGTGCGGTCTTCTTCGTCCAGTTCGAGGAAAGACTCTCCAAACTGTGCGATTGCCTTCTCATTAAATTCTTTTATCCCATTGATAAAACGCTCCTGGTCTTTCTCTGAATACACATCTTTTAACATTACATCGATAAAAGATGGCACGCCGACATCTTTAGCACCTGGCGTATCCGTCTTAGGAATGATGATTTCAGCCACCTCTGAAACCACGGTAGCCTGCTCGGGCGATAGAAATTGTGGTTTCCAATTTATTACCGGCTTTGCTGTACAGCCATTCAAAACCCCGATAATTGCCGGAGCTGAAAGTGCGCCCCCCATGAGCATCGCCGTACGCCTTAATGCTTCTCTACGATCCATATTTTTTAGTGTTTCTTTTCTTATGTGTATTGTGATAAGCTGCAAGCTGTAAGGTACAAGCTTCAAGGTGTTTTCGAAATCTAATCAAGTTTCGAAATAGCTCCGAGCTATCAGCTGCGAGTTTCGAGTTTGTTTGCTTGTAAATAATGTGCTTAAGATACTTTCCGAAAACTTATCAGTTTATCGGGAATCGACCTCAAACATCAAACCTCAAACATCAAACATCAAACCTCAACATCAAACCTCAAACAACCTTTCGGAATCTTTGTTCCTACTCCCCACCTTAAACCTTGAACTTTGAACCATGAACTCAAATATTCCTTTTCTTCATCTCGTTTACGGCATAATCGACTGCGCGAGCCGTTAATGCCATGTATGTAAGCGATGGGTTTTGACATGCCGCTGACGTCATGGCCGAACCATCGGTTACAAATACATTTTTACACGCGTGAACCTGATTCCATTTATTTAACACGGAAGTTTTCGGATCCCTACCCATACGCGCCGTACCCATTTCGTGAATACCAAGGCCGATACCGGTTTCCCGATCAAACGTACCAACATTTTTAAATCCGGCAGCCTCCAACATTTCTTTGGCATCATTCGCCATGTCTTTGCGCATTTTTAATTCATTTTCACGTAAGCCGGCATCGAACGTTAATGTAGGCATACCGTATTTATCTTTCAGGTCTTTGTTCAGCTTAACGTGATTATCATGATAGGGAAGTATCTCACCAAAACCGGTCATGTTTATCGTCCACATACCAGGTTTCGTACGGCTTTCTTTCAGTTCAATTCCAAGGAGTTCTTCTTCTGCCGTTCTGGACCATCCTTGGCGTGATGCTCTGCCCTGGTAACCGAAACCACGGATGTAGTCACGTTTTTCATTACCCATATTCCGGTAACGCGGGATATAAAAACCATTTGCCCTGCGACCAAAATAATACTGATCTTCGTATCCATCCACTTCTGCAAAGCCGCCCACACCTAACTGGTGATCCATGATGTTACAGCCGAGTTCACCACTGTCATTTCCAAAACCATTAGGAAAACGATTCGAAACAGAATTCATCATGATGGACGTTGAACCGAAGGTAGATGCGCAAAGGAAAATCACCTTTGCAAAGTACTCAACCTGCTCACCTGTCTCAGCATCGAGAATCCTTACGCCTGTGGCCTTCCCTTTCTTTTCATCATAAATCAATTCAGTTACAATGGCATTTGGACGCAGGGTCATCAAACCAGTTTTTTCTGCTGTCGGTAACGTGCTTGAGTTACTACTGAAATAAGCGCCGTAAGGGCAGCCACGGCTACATTGGTCTCTGTACTGGCAGGTTCCACGTTGCGGACTGTGCGGTAGCGGTGCCGTTGCATGTGCTGTACGACCGATGGTAAGTGCTCTGTTAAATTTCGATGAAAGCGATTTCTTAAAATCTACTTCCACACAATTTAAATCCATCGGCGGAAGAAATTTACCATCCGGTAATTGTGGCAAGCCATCAATGCTTCCGCTTACACCAATGAAGGACTCAACATAATCATACCACGGCGCAACATCTTTATAACGAATTGGCCAGTCTACCGCGATGCCATCTTTTGCATTCGCTTCAAAGTCGAGATCACTCAACCGGTAACTTTGCCGACCCCACATAATGGACCTGCCTCCTACGTGATAACCACGCATCCAGTCGAAGCGTTTTATCTCTGTGTAGGGATTTTCAAGATCATTTACAAACCAATGCTTTGTAGCCTGACTCACCGTATATCCTGTACGGGCTTGCTTATGTTGTTTTTCAAGATCTTCGCGTGTAGGCCTGCCAGCATACTGAAAATCCCAGGGGTCTTTGGTAGCCGTTGGATAATCGGGATGCTTCACCATCCTTCCTCTTTCAAGTACCAATGTTTTCAATCCTTTTTCCGTTAATTCTTTTGCAGCCCATCCCCCACTGATACCAGTGCCCACTACAATGGCGTCAAAAGAATTTTTCTTTTCAGCGTCTATATTAAGATTCATAGCAAAATAATCGTGACTTAAAAATACACGTTTCCCTTAAACAATTCTGCAATTTATGCTAACGGCGATATTATATGGATGAATGTAAGAAAAATTGTAAAGTTCGAGGTTCAATGTCCATGGTTCAAAGTTCATGGTTCAAGGTTGGTTTACGATAACGGCGTGTTTTGCAGAATTGTTTGAAGTTTGAGGTCTGAAGTTTGAGGTTTTAGGTTGGTTTGCAAAACTTATTGGATCAGCAAGAGCACCTTGAATATCGTTAGCCCACTTTGTACCTGAATTGGTGTCCAACAAACTCATAATCGCGACTAATCCTTCTCGTTATCGTCATCCTGGGAAGACAAACTTGTGTCTCAAAAAGTTGAGATGACAATTCGCGCAAGATATGCTGAAGCATTTCCGACAGATTGAAGAACCGCTTCGTTAACTAAAATCAATGCTCCGGAGGAGCTAAATCTGTGTAGCCATGAGCGCAGCTCGTGGGTCATATTCAGATATATTAAAATGTGCCACAGACGCGAGTAGATCAGGAGAAAAACGCTCATGGCACACATTATCGAAATTGCGATCCGCAGGATATCAAAACCATCTCCCTGATCGACTCATTCGTTATTCGTCAACGCTGTTGTCATTAGTATGCGCGGACGCAAAACAATCCGGGAACAACGCCAGAGTAAACTATTCGCCAGCAGAAGCCAACACGAGCTTAATGTAAAATTCAACCGTTACTGAATAGCGAAATTTCTAACCCACCAATCTTATCACAAACACGTAAGTTGCTAACCAACAAAATCAAAGCACATTCATCATGCCTCAAGTAGTTCGGCTAACGTTAACCAGCGTAACGTTTTTTCATCAAGGGATGCGGTAATATTCGTTAATTCCTCACCCCAACTAATCAGCTGTTGATGATCTGAATGACCGGCGTTTAATAACGCTGATAATTCCTGCTTACGGCTTTCAAGTGTTTCAATCTCTGCCTGGAGTTTTTCAAATTCCTGCTTTTCCTTGTAAGAAGGTTTTTTCTTTTCCTGTGTTGGCGCCAATTCTTCTTTTTTCATCGGTTTCATTGGCACTGCCTGAGGTTGTTGTTCCTTTTCTTCCAGCCAGTCACGATAATCGGAATAGTTACCATTAAAAAGTCGTATATGCCCATCGCCTTCGAATACAAACAACTGATTAACCAGGTGATCCATGAAGTAACGGTCGTGAGACACAAGCACCAGACATCCGGCAAATTTTTCCAGAAAATCTTCAAGCACATTTAATGTATCAATGTCAAAATCATTGGTAGGCTCATCCAGGATAAGAAAGTTGGGATTCGTAACAAGCAATTTTAATAATTGTAATCGCTTCTTCTCTCCACCACTCAGTTTATTAATGTAGTTGTATTGCTTCTCCGGAGGAAAAAGGAATGAATCCAGAAATTTAGATGCTGAAACTTGTGATCCATCAGAAAGTGTAATGAATTCCGCAATGGACTTTACTTCCTCGATTAATCGGTTATTCGGATTGAGTGTGATTGACTCTTGCGTAAAGTATCCATACTTTGTTGTTACCCCTGGATTTATTTCACCGGAATCGGGTTTCATTTTTCCGGTAAGCATGTCAAGGAAAGTTGATTTCCCCACACCATTTTTACCCACAACACCGATTCTGTCATGTTTCTTGAATACATAGGAAAAATCATTGACGATGGGAAGCTCACCAAACTTTTTTGCAATATGTTCTACTTCAAGGATTTTTCCTCCCTGACGTGCTTCTTTAATATCGAGTTCGAGCTTGTCTTTTCGAAGATCTTGAGATGCTTTTTCCTGTAGTTCATAGAAAGCTTCAACACGATATTTCGCCTTTGTTCCGCGGGCTTTCGGTTGGCGTCGCATCCAGTCGAGTTCTTTCTTCAACAAATTTTTTGCTTTTGAAACTTCGGCTTTGAGTATTTCTTCGCGTTGTGCCTTCTTTTCAAGGAAGTAAGCATAGTTGCCCTTGTATCGAAATAACTGACCCCGGTCTATTTCAAGGATTTCTGTCGCTACATTATCTAAAAAATAGCGGTCGTGAGTCACCATGATGAGGGTGATATTGGTACCCTGTAAATAGTTTTCCAGCCATTCAATGGCCGTAAGGTCGAGGTGGTTGGTTGGCTCATCCATGATGATGAGGTCTGGTTCCTGGAGGAGCAACTGCGCTAGGAAGATTCGTTTTTTCTGACCACCCGAAAGTTCGCCAAATCTTTTATCCAAGTCAGGGACACCCAGTTTCTCAATGACCTCCTGAACTTTAGCTTCATAGTCCCAGGCGTTCAAAGCCTCCATTTTTTCAAGTACAACCTGCATGCGGTCAGGATCGGTATCCGGATGATGAATACAATCTTCATATTCCTTGACCACACGGGCAATCTCATTTGAATCACTAAACAGAATATCCTTAACAGATTTTGTTTCGTCTACGTTCGGTTGTTGCGTCAGGTAGCCCAACCGTTTTCCTTCGCGGATACTGATTTTACCGGCATCCGCCTGGATTTCGCCTGTAAGAATTTTAAGTAAAGTGGACTTACCTACCCCATTATTACCAACCAGGGCTAGCTTTTCGCCTTGAGATATGCCCAAGGTCAGGTCTTTAAAAAGCCATTTATCGTCGTAGGTCTTTGCAACCGCTTCTGCAGAAAGGAAATTCAAAACGTTCGTAATTTAAACCGCAAAGGTAGTGCAAAATACCCCGGCTACAAGTACCTGAAAAAATTAGATACAGAAAGCGTGAAGCAATCAGGTTAGAACAGAAAATCTAGCCGCTGCTAATTCCCGGTCCTGCTAAATGTATGGACTTCCGTACACGTCGCCCCTACCGATGTAGTTACAAGCGTATTTCCATCAACAACAAAACTTACTGGTTCATCGCAGTCATCACCATCCTCACACATGGTTATCATATTGCCGGAGATCTCATATGTTCCGCCCGTAGTACCAGATTTAAGAATACTTTCGTAAGTATCATCATTCTTAAATCTGACATACCGGCAATCATCACCGGGATCACATTCATAGTTAAATAAATTATTGTGGTCCGTATTGTCGCAATCCTTTAATTCTGTTGTGACCATTACCCATTTTCCGACGATGCCATTATCCTCCGAAATGGTATCATCATCATTTTTGTCACAGGACGAAAGAACAAAAAGTGACAGAATGGTTACGGCATTTGCCAAGGAGATTATCTTTTTCATTTACTGATTTAAGGTATAGCTAAATGTACTAAAAAATTTGAAGATTGGATTAGTTAGAGTATAACAGTCGCTCTGTTAAGATAATTGATGGTGAATCCTTGTGTCAACAGAAATCACAGGCATTAATGTTAATGGTGACTATACCGTTCTCGCAAAACAATAATACCTGGGATGTAGAAATACGCATTGGCCGGGCCATCGACAAGCCAGGCACCTACGAAGTGACTGATGGGGAATAATTAAAGTCAATTTCGCGAGTGAAAACGACGTGATCTATCTGACATCAGCGACCATGGTGATTATTACAATACGAAGAATTGACTATTGTATAATACTGTATTTCAGGGAAGTCAGCAAAACCATGTGTTAGGATTATACCGCCCATTTCTGGCCATCTTTATCGAAAGGCGTTGAATTACTAGGCCGAAAAAGTAAATTCCAAACACTAAAAAAAATAAATTACGAAAATGGATTTGGATGCAGTAAGCTCATGAATATTCCACTTTCAAGCTCAGCAAACTGATTACCCAAAAGTGTGTATTGGATTAATTCAAGCGTCCGAGTATATTGCGTTTATAATCAATTTTGAATTTATGAAGAAGATTTTTCAACTACTGGCCTTAGGCCTCCTAATAACAATATTCGTTGGCTGTAGCAAAGACGATGATGACAGTAATGATGATGGTAAAAACCCTTCCGATGTAATCTCTGCTGTAATTGATGGGGATTCGTTTAAAGCAAGTGAAATTGAGGGGTATTATTATGATGGTGACATAGAGATTTATGGTTATAACAATACCATAGAAGCTGACATCTATATTACAGCTGAAATTGATGAGCCTGGTACATACGATTTAAGTGAAGCTTATGATGACGGTACCATCTATATCGATTTTGATAGTGATGACGACGAAATCGAAATCGAAATGGTGACTGGTGAACTAATAATCACCAAATTAACTGAAACAAGAATAGAAGCGACGTTTTCTGGCCAGGGTTATGATTACGTGACCGAAGAATTGTTACCAATTACAAAGGGCATTATAAAAGCCAGGCTTGAAGAAGATGAATAATCATTCTGATTATAATTTTACCGACGAGGCTGTCCCGAAAGACAGCCTCTTTACATTTAAAGTAAAATCCCACATAGTTTATTTTCTAAAAAGGAGGTGTTAAAACTCGAATTTGTAGCTAAATAAAATCCCTATTCCGAAATTTGATTTGTATTATTGAATATTATTCAAAACAGATTGTTCTTGTATTCAAATGGCCTCTAACACAAAATTAATAGTTACAATTAAAGTCGGTTCAAACGTTATCACCAACCATCTTGGCTTTCCGGATGAACAGATCATCTCCAGCATTTCAAGACAAATCAAGTTGCTTCGGAACGAAGGTCATCAGGTCATTCTCGTTTCTTCGGGTGCTGTTGCCGCCGGAAGAAGTATTTATCAATTCCCTAAAAAAGCGGATACGGTTGTTCAGCGCCAGGTACTCTCTTCCCTTGGTCAGGTTAAACTGATTTCTATGTACAAGGAGGCCTTTGAAAAAGAAGGTATGCTTTGTTCGCAGGTATTGGTTACAAAAGAAGATTTTAAAAGCAGAAACCATTATCTCAATATGCAGAATTGCATTTCTGCTTTGTTGAATAACCGCATTGTACCTATCCTGAATGAAAACGATGTTGTTTCTGTAACAGAACTTATGTTTACAGATAACGACGAACTTGCCGGACTTGTGAGTGCCATGATGAATACGCACCTGTTGGTTATTCTGACAAATGTTGATGGTGTTTACGATGGTGATCCGTCCCTGTCCTCCAGTAAGATTATCCACCTTTATGATTCGAAAGAAATTGCATTGAAAGAAATTGCGGCTATAAAGAAGTCTGATTTTGGCCGGGGCGGAATTCTTACCAAATGTCAAACTGCCGAGAAGATTGCAGGAATTGGCATTCCTGTTCATATTGGCAATGGCACAACCGATAACATTGTTGTACGCATCTTAAACAATGAACAGGTGGGCACACGTTTCCCTGCGCGGAAACTGGCATCAAGCTTTAAAAAATACATGGCACATGCGTATGAAGAAGCAAAGGGAAAGGTGATCATTAATGATGGCGCTAAAAAGGTGTTATTGTCCAATGCGGCACACAGCCTTTTACCGGTAGGACTCACACACGTAGTGGGCAAATTCAAAAAAGGCGATCTCATCAAGATCCTGGACGAGAAAGAATATGAGATTGGTTTAGGATTGGCGCGTTATGGCTATAAAAAAGCCAAAGCGGTTATCGGATTAAAAAATCAAAAACCCGTGATCCATTATGACCATTTGTATTTACATGAACATTAAGATACCGCATGATGTTAGAAAATACGTTTAAAAAAGTTCAGGCAGCCTCTCGCAAACTAGGACTTGTCGAAGTAGAAAAGATTAACAGGATTTTGCTTGACCTCGCAGAAGCTGCAGAGATACATGTAGATACTATTCTCCTCGAAAACAAAAAAGATCTTGACCGTATGCCGGAAAGTGATCCAAAATACGATCGGCTGAAACTAACGGAAACACGGATCAAGGACATCGCCAAGGACCTTAGAAATGTTGCCGCCCTACCCTCTCCACTCGGCATTTCACTGGAGCAAAAGGCAATGCAAAACGGGCTTACGATCCAAAAAATAACGGTACCACTAGGCGTTGTCGGAATTATTTATGAAGCGCGTCCCAATGTTACCTTTGACGTATTCTCTCTATGCCTGAAATCCGGGAATGCCTGTATTCTAAAGGGCGGTAGTGATGCTGAATTTTCAAACACGCGGATCGTGGAAGTGATCCAATCTGTATTGGAGAAACACCACATCGATTCCAATGTCATTACCCTATTGCCTTCCGACCGGTCTGCTACAACGGAGTTGCTGAACGCAGTTGGTTTTGTGGATATTATTATCCCGCGTGGTAGTCAAGGACTCATCAACTATGTACGCGACAACGCCAAGGTCCCGGTCATCGAAACCGGTGCCGGCATTGTACATACGTATTTCGATGAAGCGGGAGATCTTTCAAAAGGCATCGACATCGTCTTTAATTCCAAGACACGTCGTGTTAGTGTATGCAATGCGTTAGACTGCCTCATCGTCCATCGGAAAAGGATATCAGATCTTCCTGAACTCGTAAAAAAACTGGCATCCCAAAAGGTTAAGCTTTTTGCCGATGCGGCGGCTTATGAAGTATTAAAGCAAACCTATCCGGCCGAATTACTCGAACCGGCTTCCGATGAACATTTTGGAATAGAATTTCTCGATTACAAAATGAGCATCCGCACTGTTGATACCTTGGAGAATGCGCTTGATCATATCGCCAGGTACAGTTCCAAACACAGCGAAGCCATCGTTTCCGAAGATAACTTTACCACCGAGCTTTTCATGAAAAGCGTGGATGCCGCTGCAGTTTACGCAAATGCCTCGACCGCTTTCACTGACGGCGCGCAGTTCGGATTGGGAGCCGAAATCGGCATCAGCACCCAGAAACTCCATGCCCGCGGACCAATGGCGTTGCGGGAAATGACTTCCTATAAGTGGTTGATACGCGGCCAGGGAACAGTGCGACAGTAATTTAGGCATTGGGGATTGGACATTAGACATTAGGGGACATTAGGGCATTAGTGGGTATTGGGTATTGTTAAACTTGCCTCCAGAAGGGAAAGGTGGGTAGAAGGCTGCACTAAACGACATTGAACTAACCAACAATTTCCAAACCCTCATGCCACATACCTAATCCCTAATGCCCAATACCCAATACCTGATACCTAATGTTGATTGGAACTTTTACCCTTCAGCTGCAATTTATAAGGAGGACATAAACTGTATGAATCTTCAACACGATTTTTTGAATGCAATGCGGCTGGTTGGTGATGATCCGGCTGATGAACTTATTGCCTTGTTATTTCAACAACAAAAGCAAAGTGGGTTGTATGCGTATTTAAAGCTCGAAGATGATCAGATTGCAGTGCAGCAACACACCCTTCCGGTACGTGAATTTCTGCTTCAACCCATGCGTAAACCAGACTGGTTTGATACCAATAAATTACTGCGTGGCCAGCGATTTTTTAAAAAGTATGCGCTTGATATCATGACCCTGCTGGGTGCAAAGTCGTTGCCTTATTGTTACGCCGCCTTTCCTGGCAATAAGGCAATTTTTCTCACAGAGAAAATGCGTAAAACGCCTGGTAAAAGACTTTTTGATACAGCCCATTTTATTATCGGCGTTTTAACGGAAGGCAGCTTTGACGACGCAGGTACCGGTATGATTCAAATCAATAAAACGCGGCTGATCCATGCGATTGTGCGTTATTACATCTCAACTAAAATGGCGTGGGATAATAACGCCTTGGGCCTACCGGTAAACCAGGAGGATATGGCAGGCACCAACCTGGCCTTTTCATTTATCATACTTGATGCCCTGGTGAAAGCGCGCTTCCCGATTACAAAAACTGAACAGGAAGACTTTTTGTACACCTGGAGATTCATTGGCTATCAATTGTATATTGATGAACAGCTTCTGCCAGCTTCTTTTTCTGAAGCCGCTGCATTGGAACAACGCATCAGACAACGACATTTCAGAGAATCGGCAGAAGGCACATTGCTGATGGCAGAGTTGCTTAAATATTACAAGACGGCCTTTCCTGCTTTACCCGCGTATTTTGTCGACTCGCAAATCAGATACTTCGTGGGAGATGAGATCGCTACTTTACTTCATTTAAAAACACATCCCGTTAAGGACCCATTTGTTTTGTTAATAAACAGGGTCAAACAAAAAATCAATCGGTTTTATGTCAATCCCCATAGTTATAAAACCGTGATTGCCAATCATGAAAAGCAACGGATGATGTACGCGTCTTAGCAGCATTCACTTATCAAAAAAATTAAATCGAATCATTCAAACAGGGGGCAAACCTGCGTGGCAAGGGATGGTTATTCCGATTACATTTAAAATGGCTAGGTAAAGTCGTAAAAAAAAGTTCTCCATTAGAACATGAAGAACCTTTATTAAAGTCATTATTCCGAACAGAAAAACGATGAACTATTTTTTGTTGGTATGACTCTCCAATATCTGTGTTAATTCATTTTCATTAAACCCAAGTTTGCCTCCAACCATATTGATTAGTTCAATTTCCGCTGGTGCAAAATGGCCATCTACCAGGGCAAGATCAATCATTTGCTGAAGTTGTTTCTCACGTTCCTCCTGATTTTGCGGAATGAGGTAAACATATTCCGATGCTTTTGAAAGCATGACGTTGAGTCGATCGAGTGGAATACCCTGCTCATACGCAATCTTAGACAATGCGACGCGTTCAACGTCTTCAATTTTACCGTCTGCCGCAGAAAGCGAAACAAGATTTCGGAAATGCGCGAGTTTAATGGGATCCAGCATGCTTATTCAAATGTTCTCAGTAAAACGAATATAAACAATATTTTCTTTAATAGCTACGAGCCGCGAGCTCGAGCCGTGAGTTGTTTATTTGTAACTGCTGTGTTTTTGATAAAGCCATCGGATTCAGGTTGATTTCGAAACCATTTAAGATTTCGAAATCAATTTTGAACCTTAAACTCCTACTATATAACACACCTCCAAACGCAAACCTTCAAGGCGATTCTGGATAAGCCAGTCGGACCCGGTGGTAGGGTCTTTGAACTTTAAAACTATTTGGGATCAATCGTTTCAATGGTGCCATCCGGGCGATGTGTCAGTTCAGTTACTTTCACACTTCTTAAATGTGTTTTTCCTCCGGACAACTTACTGTCATGATAAAACAGATACCACTTACCGTTGTGTTCAACGATCGAATGGTGGTTTGTCCATCCTACTACAGGATTTAGGATTACGCCCTGGTAAGTAAAAGGACCATAAGGATTATCACCGGTAGCATATGCTATGAAGTGCGTGTCACCGGTAGAGTAAGATAAATAGTATTTACCATTATACTTGTGCATCCATGCGGCCTCGAAAAAACGACGATTATTATCACCAGCAAGAAGTGGCTTTCCATTTTCATCCAGAATTTGTACGTCTTTTACAGGTTCAGCAAATTCAAGCATGTTATCACTGAGCATGGCAACCTTAGGAGAAAGCGCGGTTTCTTCAGCAGGAACTTCTGTTCCGTTTACATCGTATTTCCCGGTGCGCCACCGTTGTAATTGTCCGCCCCAGATACCACCAAAGTACATATAATACTTGCCATCGAAATCCTGGAATACAGTAGGGTCAATACTATAACTACCTTTGATCGGATTTGCTTCCGCTTTAAAAGGACCTGCTGGTTTGTCACTTGTAGCAACCCCGATACGGAAGATATCTTCTTTATCTTTTACGGGGAAATACAAATAATACGTTCCATTTTTGAAAGCAGCATCCGGCGCCCACAATTGTCTTCCGGCCCACGGAATATCTTTTATATCAAGCGCTACACCATGGTCTGTTACCTCTCCTCCTACACTGTCCATCGAAAGAATATGGTAATCCTTCATTCCAAAATGATCACCATTATCATTTTCTGGTATACCGGCTTCGAAATCATGTGAGGGATAAATGTAAATCTTGTTTTCAAACACATGGGCAGACGGATCTGCTGTATAGATGTGTGTCACCAGCGGGTGATTAACTGTATCCGCTTTTGGTGTTTCTGCCACTTTTTGATCCTGCGTTTCAGTAGCAGGTGTTTTACAACCCGACAAGAGTATGACAGCTACTGCGGTTAAAAGAACATTTTTACTTTGAAAAGAGACTACCATGATAATTTTGGTTTAAACATAGCCTCCAATATAACAGAGAGTTTTCAAACGAAAAAAATTGCAACAAGGAAGTGTTGTTGCATAGATGAATTTAGTTTAAAAAAGAACGTTTACCAGCGTTCTATAAATGGAATTTAAAATTTAAACGGCCGGGATCCTGACTGAACATCACTTATATTGTTTTTATCATTATTCATTACATAAAGCCCTTCCAAGAAAGAATGTAAAACGGCTTTGATCATTTCCTCACCTTTGTGATTTTTTGTCCTGACGACGTTTTATAAAAACAAATTTAACCTGTCGAATTTTTAAGCAACTGTTTACGATACTATATTTACTAAGGGATTTCCAGGCATGGAATTGTTGGAGTATAAAGTAATGGAAAAACGGCAGGCTGGTACGACGATTCAAAAACCTTGGATTTCATCTTCAAGCTTAAGAAAAAGCAGTATCATTTTTCTTTTTTATGCTATTCTGATTTTTCCAGTTTATGCTCAACCAGATACACTTGTAAACGAAAATTTCAACCGAAACCACAACGGTTGGGATATCACAGATAACCGTGATTATACAACCACCATCACGAATGGAAAATTTTTAATCCGAAAGTATTCCGGACCGGTCAACACATTTACGATCCAACGGTTTGTTGACGATGCAAAAGATTTTATCCTCCAGGCTGATATCACATTACCCGATTCGTCCGTAGATCTATCTGAAGCAAGGGCTGGGCTGGTGTGGGGACAATTACAGGAAACAAAACAACATCATTCGTTCACCATATCCAGCGATGGTTATTATCAAATATACACTGATCACAGACAAAGAGACGTCGGAAAAAAAATCAAAACGTCTCTCGTAAAAACCGGAAACCAAACCAATACGCTACGCATTGCGCAGCAACAGGGTGTATTACATTTTTTTTTGAACGATGTACTCGTAGGGAGACAAAAACCGCTCCCCTGGTTTGGAACCGATGTGGGTATAATCACTTTCTTTAAAGGTGAATTACACGTGGATAACTTTATGCTTTTATCGGAATCCAACATTAATCTATCCCCAACCAAAGCCACAGGTATCGTGCGTGAAAATATTGGTGCGGGGATCAACTCCAGATATCCTGAAATCCATCCCCTAATTTCAGCTGATGGTAAAACATTATACTTTGCAAGGAAACATTCGCCTGATAATATCGGCGGCTCAACCGATAAGCAGGACATCTGGGTTTCAACTTCTCCGGACGGGTTACATTGGAGAAAAGGTAAAAACATGGGTGCAGATGTTAATTCAATTAAAGCAGACAATCTCACTGCGGTGAGTGCTGATAACAATGTGATGATGTTTTACCGTGTACGAAATGATAGAAGCGGCGGGTTTCGCGTACGAAAAAAAACAGAAACCGGATGGTCTGCAGATGAACCCCTTGATCTTCACCTGACCAATGAATCAGAATTTATTGAATCCTGCCTTTCACCCAATGGAAGAACAATTCTATATACAGCGAAGACCAAAAAGAACGTGAAGTACAAAACCGATGTTGACGAACGCGATATTTATGTATGCTTTAAAAAAGAAAAGGGCCGATGGGCCAAACCGCTAAATATTGGTCCGGTGGTGAATACAGCCGGCGATGAATTTTCCCCTTATCTCGCTGCAGATGGCCGCACCTTATATTTCGGAAGCAACGGAAGGCCCGGCTACGGACGTGTTGATATTTTTATGACACGACGATTGGATGATACCTGGACCAACTGGACTGAGCCTATTAATCTTGGCCCAGAAATCAATACACCCTTGTTTGATGCCTATTATACCCTACCTGCTTCTGGTAATTATGCTTACCTCGTATCGATCCATGAGCGATATGGTGATACAGATATTATTCGTGTAAAACTTCCTGAAGAACTACGACCGAATCCTGTTGTGCTGCTACAGGGATTCACGTTAAGTAATAAAACAAAACAACCTGTTCAGGCTATCATCACCGTGGAAGATGCCGAGACGAGAAAAGGATTTACCGAAACCATCTCAGATTTACAGGGCTATTATTCTGTTGTACTCCCTTATGGGCGGAAATATCATTTTTATGCGTCAGCGAAAGGTTATTTACCGGCTTACGATTCGGTTGCGTTAACCCATTCAGACACCTATAAAGAAATTGAAAAAAACCTTCATCTCATCCCATTAACCGTTGGAGAAGTGCTTGCATTGCAAAACGTGTTTTTTAAAAAGGGCAAGGCAACGTTAAAGACGGAATCATACACTGAGTTGAATCGACTGGCAAACCTTATGGATCAAAATCGTTCGATGGAGATTGAGTTATCCGGTCACACTGATAACATAGGAAATCCGGAAGCATTACTGAAGCTATCCCGCGAGCGGGTTGAAACGGTAAAAAAGTACCTTATGCAAAAAGGAATATCCGGAAAGAGAATCAAGGGAAAGGGATACGGCGCAGCGCAACCACTGCTAAGAAACGATACCGAAGAAAACCGAAAGAAAAACCGGCGTGTTGAAGTTAAGATTACCAGTGTTTAGCCTGGTAATCCTGGATGCACATTTATTTTGTAGAATTATTTGTCTTTGAATTGCGCTTCAAAATCACCGCGGTAAGTTCCATTAATTACGGTTCCATCCTCCATTGTTAAATCCATTTTAATCTCGTAATCGTTATCCCCGTGATGTTTTACTGTGACAGTTCCAGCTTGAAGTGGAACAAACGATTCTTCCTGCACGCTGAACACAGTATATTCTGTAAGCCAGTTGTTCAGAAGGCGATCTGTTCCGTTCTCAGGAAATGTATATACACCTTCTACGTTTCCGCCACCGATGTAACTAAAATCGACGGTCAGTGATTTCAAATTACCGAAATCACCATTGGTAAAATTGAAATAAGCATGCCCTTCATTGTTAGAAGATACACCCAACAACATGGGTACTACCACATTAAAAGGGGCTTCATCTACTTTGATAGAATTCTGCGTGCTCCTTGAACTTTTGTCATCACGAGAGGTTGCTAATAAAGGGATAATTGCCAGAACGATCAGCAAAGGTTTAAGGGACGAAAGGTTTTTCATTGGGATCTTGTTTTTAAAAACACATCAAAACGAACGCGTCATTTGATTGAAAGCATGAATCTCCATTCTTCCCCGGAATAAATCCGTTTGTTTTCCGTTAAAAAAGTACATGGGTGAGTTCAAGATTCACGTTCAAGGTTCCAGATTCAAGGTCAAGTTCAAGTGCGTGGGTTTCAAAATCGACGGGTTTTCGAAGTTGCCCGAAGTTTGATGTTTGACACCAGGTTCGTGTTCCGACGACTGATAAGCCTTCGAAAAGCAACATAAAAGCTTAATCACAACCTGCACCTCAACCTCATTACCTCGTATTTCGAATTCCTACCTCGTATTTTCGTACCTTACCTCGTCCCTCGATGGCTAGCAGCTTCTCTCACTCAACCCTGGGCGCCGCTTTTTTCTGGCCGCCCATGTCGACAATCATGTTGGTAACTTTGCCGTCCTTGTCTTCAAAGGTTACTTTGGCATTAATGTCTTTTAGCACATATTCTTTTTCACCTACCGGAAACAACTCAAACTTAGGTTGATTTGTCGCCTGTGCAAAGAGTTTTCCATTCTCTTCGGTTATGGTGATTACCATATTGTTTCCATAATCATATTTTCCTGTAAAGGCTTTAAAGATTGCAGGATCAACTTTGATGATTTCCGGCTCTTTAAGTTTCATCACCTTGATCTCCTGGCCATTTTGTGAAAAATCTCCGTATACAACATTACCATTTTCATCCTTTGCGAATTTGATTTTCGCCGGCACTACTTTCCAGAAAAACTCATGTTCTCCCGAAGGAAAGATGGGGAACTTGGCTTGGCCTGAAAGCTGCGCAAACAAATTATTGTCTTCGGCGGTAATGGTCATCACTGCACCATTCGTGAAATCATACCGGCCTTCGTAGATCTTTACGTTCTGATTAGCAGCTTCCTTTTCAGAAAATGATGTTTGCTTGTCAAGTTTATCCCATAAAAAATATTCAGCAATGATATTAGCATTCAAATTAACTTCAGGGGGTGTTACATTGGTTAAGATTACAACGGTGAGGTTATTGTTTCTATACCGTGAAAGTTGTGAGACAAACCCGTGAAGTCCGCCGCCGTGTTGGATAACTTCTTCACCACGAAATTCATTGAGAACCCAGCCAAAGCCATAAGATCCATTTGAAATTGGCTGGCCATTGTTTAAAGCTCCGGCGGTTAACGCTGCTTTCAAACTTGCTTCACTTAATACCTTTCCATTAAACACGGCTTCATTCCATTTGTATAGATCTTCCACAGTAGAGTATAAAGCCCCTGCCCCCCCGGCCCAGTCCATATTCCAGTCCAGCGCGCGTTCATACCTTCCATTTTCACTTGTATACCCTTTGGCCTCTTTGGTTAGCTTTAAAGATGATGTGTAGACACCCGTGTTTTTCATATCAAGTGGGTCAAAGAATTTTGATTTCAAAAAATCACCGTAATTTTTTCCAGTTGTCTTTTCAATAATCAATCCGAGTAAAAAATAACCCGAGTTATTATACAAGAATGCATCACCTGGATTGAAGTCATAAGGGTCATTCTTAAAATAGTTAACCAGTTCATCAGGTGTAATCGGTCCTACCACACGCGTAGTAAAATCATCTTTACCGGTATAACTGTGAATACCTGACGTATGGGTCAATAAATGCTGAATCGTTACCTCATTTCCCCGTGGAAATTCCGGAAAATATTTATTCAGTTTATCACTCCGTTTAAGACGACCTTCTTCTTCCAGTTTAAGAATCGCTGAAGCAACGAATTGTTTTGTAATTGAGCCGATCCTGAATTTTGTATCAGGTAAAATGCGTTCCTTCCTTGCGATATCAGCAAAACCAAATCCATTTGTATATAGAACTTTACCATCTTTTGCAATCAATACCGCCACGCCTGGAGCGTCCTTATCATTTAACCACTTATATAACCCATACGTTAAAATTTCCGGCGGTGGAACCGGATGACGAGTCGCGCCTTTCTTCGTTAGCAACGTTACTACTTCATCCATGCCCTTGATCTGGGCATTACCAATAGCCGACAATCCAACGTCGTTTACGAAATTAATATTTGCCCCTGCATCCAATAACATATTAATCTCGTCAAGCAATCCATTACCACAAGCGGACACAAAACGTTCAGAAACAGACACGTCATCCAGTATGCGAGCCGTAAAACCCCAACCCCCGGCAATGTCCTGAACTTTGATAACGATCTGATTGCTTCCCTTCTTTAGAGCAATCGGAAATACATCCTGGTCGGGTACTACGCCGCGCGGAATCCAGTTTTCATGAACCACCTTACCATTGATCCATACTTTTACGCCATCATCGCTTCCCACAGCCAGCAAAACTGTTTTTTTCTCCGGGGAGACAATCTCGCCCATTGCATAGGCGGCAGCATAATCTACTTTGTTGAACGCGGTATCCAGATCAATGACGTCGGCAGAAGAAGTATAAGGTTTCCATGCGTATTTTTTTTCTTTATACACATAGGGGGAGATGGGCTTGTCAGATGTAACCGTGATATTAAAGGAACTGTCTTCCCTGAAGAACAATTCCTGCGCTTGCATATCGGGTGAGTTTCCGGTGAAGGTCATCTTCACTGGTCCAGCCAAAAGCCAGTGTTTCATATACTGACCTTTTGTTTCTGTTTTATAGGACGACAACCCATAGCCTTGCGGAGCAGGTTGCGATTGTCCGAATGTATGAACAGTACAAAGAAGCAAGATCGCAATACAGCACATGCACATTTGCGAAGTGACCGAAATGATTGTTTTTTTCATAAGTGAACTTGAGAGGGTTAGCGTTTCGAGTCGGTATGAACGTTTTGAAGTTTGAAATTAAAATTTGATTTCGAAAGTATGTCATTTATCAACCATAAAAGATTGCCCAATTGCTTTGCTTCGGATACCCGCGCTGACGCTTTAACGGCGAGTTGCGAGTTTGTTTGATCCATAATTTAGGTGTTTCCCATCAAATGCAAGCTTCAGGTTGTTTTCGATAAAACATTCAATTTTTCAAAACCATAACAAACATCAAACCAAAACGATTGACATCCCTCGCCCTGGATTAGCTCTCTTTCGAGGAGAAGCTACGAGCCATGAGCTACGAGCCTCGAGTTTGTTTGGTCAATAACTTATGTGTTGCCAACAACTCCCGCGTTTCCTGCGCTTTCTTTTACGAATCATTTCTTCCGCTGTTCCGGGGGATCCTTCTGCATGTTTGTGCCGCGGCACAAACGCATCAGGATGAAGGTAACGAAGGGAATGGATACCGGCATCCTAACTTGATCAACGCCAATCCTTGCCCCCCGAGCCGCCTCTGTTTGGCTAATTTATGAGTTGACAATAATCCATTCGTTATCGTAAAACCAACCTCAAACATCAAACATCAAACCTGAAACAATATTCCCTGACCCAGTGTCAGTCTTTGAAACCACGAACTTTGAACCTTGAACTTTGAACCATGAACCTTGAACTTCTAAATCAGATCAAAGGCATGGGCATATTGCACGAGCTCAAAGATCGAATTAGCGTTAAGTTTGCTTCTGATGTTCTTCCGATGTGTTTCTACCGTTGCCACAGAAATAAAAAGTTCTTCAGCGATTTTCGCAGAACTATGACCACGTGCCAGCAAGCGGAGTACGTCTATCTCGCGCTTACCAAGTTTTGAAAACTCAGTATAGTGTTTCCGAAGGAAATCATTTTCTTCCAGGAGGCGCGAAACTTTTGGGGTTACATGGTTTATTGATTCAACAGGAAAAGCAATGGTGATCAACAATTCAGGGTTTCCGGCTTCATCACGCATCAGTATTTTCATTGAACTGATGTGCCATGTCCAATCCGAATCTGCATTTACCCTAACCTGTTGAAAGAAAGACACGTGACTATCGGAATTACTTTCCATCAGACTTTTTAATTTTGGAACGTACTCTTTCGCGTCTTCAGGATTAAAGAATCTTTCATGATATTGTTGTGCAGTCATCATCTGAAGCTCTTCCAGTTTCATGCCCAGTTGTTCTAATCCCCGTGGTGACATATATACAGTTTCTAATAAGGGCGTGTGAATAATCACTACACATGGAAGGTCTTCAGCAATGGCGGCAATAGAATCGACCTTTTCTTTTACTCGTGTCGGGAATTTCGTCATCCAGGTATTTCAATGTGTTCGAGTTGCTGCATAGCGAGAGGGTTGAAGGATACAGCGATGTATTTTTTAAAATTACGGCCATTATCCAATAATACAATAATTTGTTTTCCGAAAATGCAACAGTTCATTTGTTGCATTCAGTTCTGGAAATATTACTCTTATGATCCTGTTTGGGTGGCCATGTGTAATTTATTTAAGAACAAGGTTTAAAAATAAATTTGTAATTTGGAGTAAACCTGTGCACACGGTATATTCGCGGCATTATTAAAATACTGATGAGCCAATCAACCGATATTGCCAAACTTAAACAGCTTTCATCTCAGGTCCGCAGGGATATTGTACGCATGGTACATGCCTGTCAGTCCGGTCACCCGGGTGGATCTTTAGGTTGCACCGAATTTTTCGTTGCCCTTTATTTCCATTTCATGAAGCACAACAATAAATTTAATATGAGTGGAGATGGTGAAGATCTTTTCTTCCTCTCCAACGGCCATATTTCACCTGTTTGGTATGCAACGCTTGCGCGCGCCGGTTACTTCGATCCAAAAGAACTTGCCACCTTCCGCCAGATCAACTCGCGTGTGCAAGGTCACCCTGCAACGCATGAGCATCTTCCTGGTATCCGCATTGCCTCCGGTTCATTGGGACAAGGACTTTCCGTTGCGATTGGTGCTGCTCAGGTAAAAAAGTTAAAGAATGATGATCGTTTCATCTATGTACTTATGGGTGATGGCGAACTACAAGAAGGCCAGGTATGGGAAGCTTCCATGTATGCCGGCCACAATAAAGTAGATAACCTCATTGCCACCATCGATTATAATGGTCAGCAGATTGACGGACCTGTCGATAAAATCTTATCCTTAATGGATCTCAAGGCAAAATGGGAAGCTTTCGGTTGGACCGTAAACACGTTCAATGGAAACAACATGGAAGATGTAATTGCCGGAATAACACTGGCGCAACAACTGGCCCGCAAAGGAAAGCCGGTGATGAATCTGATGAAAACCGAAATGGGATTTGGCGTTGATTACATGGTTGGATCGCACAAATGGCACGGCGTTGCTCCTAATGATGAAGAATTGAAAAAAGCCCTCGCCCAACTCGAGGAAACAATTGGTGATTATTAATACCCCGCTTAATTAAGCTTACAGTTTTTATACAGCATAAAGTTTTTAAAATGCCGGTCCCAGCCCGGCATTTTTACTTTTGGACCATTTATTGATATTGTTCCCAGCAAAGAATCGCTTTCCTTCATGAAAGGGTACCCATGCGCCATGGTTTAAAGTAACTGCCTATATACCACGTTTATGGCAGATTCGTTTTAACTTTACCACAAAGACATTCATGCTATATCGTTTAATCATTATTGTCCTTTTACTGTTTTCCGGCTGGGCGTTGAAGGCCCAACCTCAGCCACAAAAATTGCCGGATAAAACACGTCTTCTTTTTCTGGTCGATGCTTCCGGTAGTATGCTCGAAACCTGGGGCCGACCCAATCAATCAAAATTGCATGTAGCAAAATCTATCTTGACCAAGATTGTAGATTCGCTTCGTGTCGATTCAAAAATCGAGATTGGCTTACGCCTCTATGGACATCGCTTTATGCCCGATCAGAAAAAATGTACCGATACAGAACTTGTCGTTCCTTTTAAGCCACAAAATCACCAGGCGATCATTGACAGAATCAATGCCATCAATCCAAAAGGAGTCACCCCCATTTCTTATGCACTTCAACAAGCTGCCTCTGATTTTCCTGCTACCAAGGAGTTCAGGAATATTGTCATCATCATTACCGATGGTATAGAATCCTGCGGCGGTGATCCATGCGCCACATCGCTTGCATTGCAAAAAAGCGGCGTAATTTTACAACCTTACATTATTGGATTGGGAATGAAGGCGGAAGCCTCACTTGAATGTGCCGGTAAATTTGTGAATGCCGATACGCCTGGCGTATTTCACGATGTGATCAATCAGGCGCTGAAGGTTTCATTGGGAAAAACCACAATGAGTCTTGAACTCATTGGAACAAATCAAAAGCCGGAATCCAATATCAATGTATCTTTTTTTAATGCCATAACAGGACAATCAGCCTATGAGTTCGTACACTTCATCGACCGCAACGGAAAGCCGGATTCAGTACAGGTTGATCCCCTGATTGAATATGATCTTGTTGTTAACACAACACCACCAATTATCAAGCGAAACGTTAGCATCACACGGGGGAAACACACTACGGTAACAATACCTGTGCGGCAAGGTGATCTTGTTATCCGGCAGGAAGGCAATACAAACAACAACCTTCAGGCTATTGTACGTGAAAAAGGAAAACGCGAAGTGATCCAGGTTCAGCAAGGTCATCAACCACATCAATATCTGGCAGGGCACTACGAAGTTGAAACCATTACCTTACCCAGGCGATTTTTTACAGTGGAAATAAAACCGGATAAAACAACATCTTTATTGATTCCGACTCACGGCGTCGTAAACTTCAATACAATATCCACAGGCTACGGCAGTCTCTATGAAATGAAGGATGACGGATCACAGCAATGGGTGATGGCGCTGGATAATATGAAATCCAATTTCTCGCTAGACATCCTTCCCGGCAAATACAAAGTTGTATTTAGGGTAAAGAACAGTGGCGGAAGTAAATACACTTCCTTTAAAGTATTTCAGGTAAGACCGGGCCAAACGGTAAGCGTGAATGTATTCCAGTAAACCCTGGATTACATCAGTACAAACCAGGGCAACAAAGCAATGACAATTGCAAAGATCACCCAAAAAATTAAGCGTCGATTTTCCCTGTTCTCCGGATGTTGTGGTTCATTCATAGCATTGGCGTTGGTTAGCCCTGGTAACGATGGGAAATGATCACAGTTACATGTTTGGATTCTGCGGAGCTTTTCTTAACAAACTTTAACACATTTCAAGGTGAACAAACCATAAATCAATTTTGGTTAATTTAAGCAGACCACGAAAAAATCTTTAAGACATATCCGGCAAAGAATAATAGGATACTCGGAAGAATCCAAAAATTTTACGACTTTCGCAGCGCTTAAAGCACCTGATGTCATAATGCAACAAATGACGTAAGTTGCAAAACACCAATCCTGAAAACGTAACACGAATGACGAAATTTACCTTCACCGAAAAGAAAGATACCCGCTCCGGATTTGGAGTTGGTTTACACGAACTGGGAAAAAAGAATCCGAATGTGGTAGCGTTATGCGCCGACCTTACTGGTTCACTTAAAATGGATGCATTCAAAAAAGAGTTTCCCGAACGGTTTTTTCAGATTGGAATTGCAGAAGCAAATATGATGGGAATGGCTGCCGGTATGACCATTGGCGGTAAGATTCCTTTTACCGGTACATTCGCCAACTTTTCAACAGGACGGGTGTACGACCAGATACGTCAGTCTATCGCATACTCAGATAAAAACGTTAAGATATGTGCATCGCATGCCGGCCTTACGCTGGGTGAAGACGGCGCAACGCACCAGATACTGGAAGATATCGGTATGATGAAAATGCTCCCGGGAATGACGGTAATTGTGCCGTGTGATTATGCCCAGACAAAAGCAGCCACGCTTGCCCTCGGAGATCATGTTGGCCCGACTTACCTTAGGTTTGGTCGCCCAAGCTGGCCGATTTTTACACAGGATCGTCCGTTCACCATTGGCAAAGCTGATAAAATGATCGATGGAAAGGACGTTACCATATTTGCTTGTGGACACCTTGTATGGAGCGCCATTGAAGCCGAAGCGATTCTTGCCGAGAAAGGCATCAGCGTAGAGCTGATCAATATCCACACCATTAAACCACTCGATGTAGAAGCAATCCTTACGTCAGTTGGTAAAACTGGTTGCGCCGTAACCTGCGAAGAACATCAGATCAACGGTGGGCTTGGCGATAGTGTAGCACAGGTGCTTTCCCGTTTTAACCCTTCACCACTTGAAATGGTGGCTGTAAATGACAGTTTTGGCGAAAGCGGAACACCAACGGAATTGTTGAAAAAATATGGTCTCGGACCAGAAAATATTGTGCGTGCGGTTGAAAAGGTAATCAAACGAAAAAAATAGCATTGCTACAACACCGATTAAAAGGATGGCCGCAATGCCATCCTTTTTTTTTCATCATCTTATAAAGGCATTAACTTTTAGGATCATGCGTTATGTTATTCTTCCGCATTGGATCGTATATACTTATTCTGACTGGCATTAGCCACCTGATCGGTCACATCATATTGTTTTTACATTTCACCTTGCATAATAATTTCACCGGGCTCATTCCTGCGAATGATACAGAGCTTAACTTATTGAAATCAATGAACGACTACCAACGTGTCGTGGGCGGAACACCTGTATCTATGATGGACTTTCTTAATGGATTGAGTTTGTGTTATTCCCTTTTCTTTTTGTGGTCGGGAATTGTAAGCGTTATGTTGGTCCAGCTGCTTCACTTAAATTCGGTGGTGATTAAGAAAATAAGTTTATTGAATAGCATTGTGTTGTGCTGTGGTGCAATAATCGCTGTTACTTATTTCTTCTGGCCGCCGGTACTCAGCTTTGCGTCAGCAGGTTTCTTCTTTTTGATGTCGTATCTTCGATTAAATAAAATTTGATTGAGACTACTATGCAAATAGAGTGCATGTTTAACCGGACAGACATCCGAAATAATCCGGCTCAGGCGAGAATAAAATTGCTATTCCGGATGATTTTTTTGTTTATTTGAAGACAGGAAAATAAAACTTACAGCGCTAACCATATTTCACCGGGTTGCTGGGTAACTAATCACTTACAATGGATCTTACTTATAAAATCATTGACGACGAAAAAGGATTCGATGAATTCCGGTCCTTGCTGAAAGCATCTGGCCTCCCGGCAGATGATCTTAATTTTCAGAAAGATTTACTGGTTGGCTATTTTGAAGGTAACATACTTGTGGGCACGGGCGGTCTTGAAGTATACGGCGATTACGGTTTACTTCGTTCGCTTTCAGTGAAAATGGGAATCCGTGGTAAATCGGTGGGTACCAATATTGCCGAATACCTTATCGACGAAGCCAGAGAACGCCGACTGAAGGGAATTTATCTATTAACGGAAAATGCCCATGGCTTTTTTGAGAAACGCGGATTCCGTTCTATTCCCCGTGATGCAATTCCAGAATCATTAAAAACTTCTTCCGAGTTTTCTCACGTTTGCCCCGGTTCAGCAACCGCCATGGTTTTGGAACTTTGAGCAGAAAAATAACTAATCAGGTTCAAGATCCAACCTGAATAAAAGCACGATTTATTTTGCAGCTTGAATGCGCTATCTTTCGCTTCACTTTCGCTTACTGAATAGCAAGGTGACATAATCATTGAATTCAGGCTAAAGGATAACTTCTTATCACCTACTCCCTACCCGCGCAGATCAACCAATAACCTACGGAATGTTAGTTGGCATTACATCCGGTTTAATCATTCATTTTCGTTTTTAAATGCCATGGCATTTTTTGATTTCTGATTTTTGAATCATGTCTGATTTTTGATTTTTTTCATAATAACTTATCTTCAAAACATAGCAAGTAAATGCAATACTTTTACCTTTGCAGCGTCATTTAACGCCATGAAACTCAATAAGTACTTCGTAATCGATTTCGACAGCACGTTTACAAAAGTAGAAGCCTTTGATGTACTCGCAGATATCTCTCTGAACGGACATCCCGATAAAGAAAACAGAAAACAACAGATCCTGGATATCACCAATCAGGGGATGAATGGTTCGATGTCGTTTCGGGAATCGCTCGAACGCCGGTTGAATTTACTCGCTCCGTCGCGCCAGCACCTTCCTCTTTTAATCACTGAACTAAAGGGAAGTGTATCAGAATCGTTTAAACGGAACAAAGCATTCTTTCAAAAATATGCTGACCGTATTTACATTGTTTCCAATGGTTTTAAAGAGTTTATTGAACCGATCGTAGTTGAGTTCGGCATTAAACCTGAGAACATACTCGCCAATGAATTCCGTTTCGATGCAGAAGGTCGGGTAATTGGTTTTGATGAAGAAAATCCTTTATCAGCCAATGGCGGTAAAGTTGAACAGCTTAAGAAGCTGAACCTTCCCGGAGATATTTATGTAATCGGCGATGGCTATACAGATTATGAAATTAAACAATCCGGCTTGGCCAATAAATTTTTTGCATTCACAGAAAATGTAGCACGTGAAAACGTAAAGGCCAAAGCGGATCATATTACACCAAGTCTTGATGAATTTTTATACCTCAATAAATTGAATACTGCAATCTCATACCCCAAGAACCGCATCAATGTTCTCTTACTTGAGAATGTACACCCTGTAGCGGTAGAATTATTAAAGGCAGAAGGTTTTAATGTAGAGACTTATCATGCTGCATTAACAGAAGAAGAGCTTATTGAAAAAATCAAAAATGTCCATGTTATTGGTATCCGTTCTAAAACGATGGTTACCGAAAAAGTACTGGAACATGCGAACCGGCTGATGGTCATTGCTGCGTTTTGTATAGGAACAAACCAGATCGACCTTAAAACAGCAACAAAAAAAGGAATTGCAGTCTTCAATGCACCTTTTAGCAATACACGAAGCGTTGTAGAACTTGCCATCGCACAGATGATCATGCTGATGCGCGGTATTGTAGACAAGTCTGTGAAAATGCACCAGGGTGAATGGGACAAATCTGCGAAGGGAAGCTTTGAAGTACGCGGAAAGAAACTGGGCTTAATTGGTTACGGAAATATAGGCACGCAGCTTTCCGTTATTGCCGAATCGATGGGAATGAAAGTGTACTTTTATGACATCGAAGAACGTCTTGCGCTTGGCAATGCCATTCAGTGCAAATCGATGAACGAGGTACTTGAACAATGCGATGTAATTTCGCTTCATGTGGATGGCCGGAAAACGAATGCCAACATCATAAGTTCACCCGAGTTTGCTTTGATGAAGCAAGGTGTGATTTTTATCAACCTGAGCCGCGGGCATGTAGTCGACATTCAGGCACTCCGTGAGAATATTCTTAGCGGTAAAGTAGCTGGTTGCGCCATTGATGTGTTCCCACAAGAGCCGGCCAGCAACGACGAAGAATTTGTTTCCGAACTCCGTGGATTGCCCAACACAATCCTTACACCGCACATTGGCGGAAGTACGCTTGAAGCGCAACAAAACATCGGACGTTTTGTACCTGGCAAAATCATGGATTACATCAACACAGGCAGTACGTCAAACAGCGTAAACTTTCCGAATCTGACGCTGCCAACTCTGCACGATGCGCACCGGTTAATCCATATACACAATAATGTTCCAGGTATTCTGGCCAGAATTAACCAGATATTGGCGGATAATGGGATCAATATCGTAGGGCAATACCTCAAAACAAATGAATCCATTGGTTACGTTATTACCGATATCAATAAGGAATATGACAAAGAGGTGATCGCCAAGCTCAAGGCCATTGAGCACACCATTAAATTCCGTGTCCTCTATTAAGCTTTTTTACCTGGATACGATTCTATGTTGAATTAAGATCGTATTTTCGACAGGTGAAAATTAAAGCAAAACTAAGCGGATTCAGGCTAAAGGTTTATGAGATCATTTTCGAAGCCGATACGCGCCTTGGGCGTGCATTCGACCTGATCTTGTTGCTCCTGATCGTTGCAAGTATCGGTGTCATTATTCTCGAAAGCGTCGAGATGTTCCGGGTGCCTTTTCACCAGGAGTTCCTCGCCATAGAATGGTTCTTTACCATAATCTTTTCGCTGGAATATCTGGCTCGCCTCTGGGCTGTTCCGAACAAAAAGAAATACGTGCTGAGCTTTTTTGGCATCGTCGATCTTTTGTCAGTATTACCTACGTATCTCGGTTTATTTTTTGTAGGCGCACATTCCTTAATGGTTATCCGCGTTATTCGGTTACTCCGCATATTCCGTATTCTGAAACTTCCACGGTTTGTGGCGGGTGGCCAAAACTTAGTTCATGCATTAAATTCCAGCAGGCATAAAATAATCGTCTTTCTTTTTACCGTGCTCACAACGGTAGTCATTATGGGAACGGTGATGTATATGGTGGAAGGACCGGAACATGGATTCACCAGCATACCACGGGGTATCTACTGGTCAATTGTTACCATGACTACGGTTGGCTACGGCGATATCTCACCCCATACGGATCTTGGTCAAATGCTGGCATCGATTCTAATGATCCTCGGCTATGGTGTTATTGCAGTACCCACGGGAATTGTATCTGCCGAAATGATCAGTTTAAAAACCCGCGAGAAATTATCAACGCAAGTATGTCCGCATTGTATGCGGGAAGGACATGACAGCGATGCTGTATATTGCAAATTCTGTGGTGGAAGCCTAAACTGAAAAAGCTGCGAGCTACCAGCTACGAGCCATGAGTTTGTGTTCTTTAAATTCAGTAAAAAACCCAAAGGATTTGGTGAGGTGTTTCTGAACCTCAGATAAGACAAGTTTTGAGCTGCCGCTAATCGCAACCTTCTTCTGTTAACCTGCTTTTTGGGCGAGGTCCCGACGAATCGGGATGAGGCCTGATTTTGATCAGAAGCTTAACTCGGTATTGTTTATAATTGTTAGGTTCAGCAAACGTGTCCCAAACCCAATGGGAATACGAACATAGATAAAACACATGTTCACCACAACCTTGATCTTAAAGTATTTTTTTACTAGTACGCCATAGCAATAGTTGCACGGGAAATAGCGTAAACGGCAAACGAATGATCTCTCAAATTAGAACACTGGCATTTTCCCTGACAACGGCGTAACAGTTATAAAATGGAAACGTTTTCGGGCGTTTGATGTCATGGTTTACCAATGTAAATTATTTTAAGACCATTCTTTTTAGAAAGGAAAGTATTTACTTTTGCTGCCAACCTTATGAATACCAACTTCACCCCTGGCCCGTCTCAACTGTATTTTACCGTTGAGGACCATGTTCGTACCGCTTTCAAAGAAGGCATTCCTTCGCTGTCACATCGAAGTAAAAAGTTTGAAACGATTTACCGGGAAGCAACCGATGGGCTACGCGAACTGTTATCGCTTCCCGCTGATTACCAACTTTATTTCACCGGCTCGGCGACAGAAATATGGGAACGAATAATTCAAAACCTCGTGGAAGAAAAATCGCATCACCTGGTGAACGGTTCTTTCTCAAAACGTTTTTTTGAAATTGCGCAACAGGTCGGGAAAAAAGCCGAAAAAAGTGAAGTTGCCTTTGGTAAAGGATTTGGCGAACAAATTCAGATCAACAATAATACTGAGTTAATTGCTGTTACGCACAATGAGACCAGCACTGGTGTTTCTATGCCACTGAATGCGATTTACAAATTGAAGGAAGCTCATCCTGAAGCATTGCTCGCCGTTGATGCTGTTTCTTCACTTCCTTTCCCTGATTTTAATTACAACCTACTGGATACTGTTTTTTTCTCTGTGCAGAAAGCATTCGGGTTGCCCGCAGGTTTGGGCGTATGGATGGTGAACGAAAAATGTATTGCTAAAGCCGAATTATTGTTAAATAAAGGTTTATCCATAGGCTCTTATCATAATATTCCAAGCTTACAGGCTCATGCTGTGAAGTACCAGACACCGGAAACACCAAATGTTCTTTCAATTTACCTGCTAAGCAAAGTAGTGGAAGACATGCTTCGCCGAGGAATAAGTACCATCCGGAAAGAAACGGAATACAAAGCTACGTTACTCTACCAGGCATTAGAAAATCATTCATTAGTGAAACCTTTTGTTCAGGAAAAAGTCATTCAATCCAAAACTGTTATTGTTGCCGATTGTGGAGACCATACAGAACGCATTACGAAACATCTACAAACGAAGGGAATGCACCCTGGCTCCGGTTACGGATCCTTTAAAAAATCGCAACTTAGATTCGCTAATTTTCCAACACATTCCAAAGAGCACTATGAATTACTCGTTGATTCGCTGAAGGAGATTGTGTGATCTTTCCCCGTTATAATTTCATACGGTGCTAACGACTTAAGTTCACGTTCAAGGTTGGTTCGATCTGAAGGAGGTATACCACTTCCCACTAATTTTTCCGAAAGGTGATCGGTGCGGGTCGATGAATTTTTTCCCGGACACTAATGCACGGCTCAAAGGGTTACATATACCGTCCCACCCTTCTTTATATCCGGATTGTCTGTGTGGACAATTAACGCATTTGTTCCTATGTAGACTGTGGCTTCATAATGACTCCCAAAAAAACGGAGTTCTTTCAGTACACCTTTCACTGCACCCGATGCCTTCTTCACCAGCCTGAAATGTTCCGGCCGAAGAAAAAGACCATCGCCAAAGGATGTGTGCCGAAGCTGTTTTTCGAATACTTTTAAAAGTTCTGGTGTCATTTTCGTGTATCGCCCAAAAAGACTGGCTGTGTATTCGTTTACCGGATGGTTATAAATTCTTTCAGGCGAGCCTTGCTGGATGAGTTGACCTTCTTTCATGACGAGGATCTTATCTGCCCACGAAAGGGTGTCTGCAGGATCATGAGAAACAAGCATACACGCAATCTTCAGCTTGCGACTCAAATCGTGAATCACCGTTTTTAATGTGTTCTTATGCGGGATATCAAGGTGAGAAAATGGCTCATCAAGAAGTAGCAACCTGGGCGACGATATGAGAAGTCGGGCCATGGCGATACGCTGACGTTCACCTCCCGATAATTGATCTGTTCGCCGGGTCATTAAATGGTCAATCTGACACACCTCATACAACGTGGTGGCTGTGCTATCCGAAAAAGTATTTGAATAAGATAAGACCTGCTCAACGCGAAGTGACTTTGGCAATTCAAAATGCTGCGATAAATAAGCAATACCCGGGTGACCCGGTACCAAACGATCGTATCGCACATGCTCACCTTCGAAACTAACTTCACCATTATCCGGAACCATAAGTCCTGCAATCACTTTTAGCAGTGAACTTTTACCGGAACCAGTTTCCCCGGCAATGGCAATCTTTTGTCTTTTGCGCTGATTGAAACTGATGTCTTTTAAGATTGGCTGGCCTTGGCCTTCTATGCTTATCCCGGAAACGGTTAATAATTCCATGCCTAGTTATCGTTTCTTGTTTTCCCATGTATCCATTTTGATCTTTTCTATCAACAGGGAATTTTTAAATTCATGGATCAACCTTTCCATTTCATTATCGCGATTTTGCAACATTTCATATTCCTTGTCATGTGCTTCAATAACGGGTTTCAATTTATCAAGATTCGCCTGCATGCTTTCTATTCCGGAAACAATCTGGTCTTTTTCTTCCACCGGAAGCTCAGGATTCTCAACTTTGGAATAAAAAAGTTTCAGGATATCTTCAATGTATTGAATCATATCCCAGGGATTATTCGGCATGTTCCAGGTAAACTGAATGTTACACTTGCGACACTTGTAACGGTTGCTTTTCCATCCTTTTTCATTCTTCTCCGCACCCGAAAGTTTCAGCTTATCGTTGGTATGGCACCGGGGACATACTGCATTATCCTTTACGAGTTTTGAAAGATACTGCCGTTGCTCCAGGATGAAAGCCCTGGTATTCGCATGATTGTTCATCTCTTCCAAAAACCGGTCAACCGCATCTTCAACGGCTCGGTGCTCTTCACCCAACCTACCTTCATTAATCAGCTTCTTACTCTGCCGCTTGAAAAAGGTAGCGACTTTTACGAGTTCTCGTTCGTTGGATTTGTAATGCCTGTTCATCCCTTCAAATATAAACGAATTTCGTAGTCGAATACGTCGCAAGAAAGGAATGGCGGAGACGAACGGCCAAGTTAATTCAGCCTCTGATTTTAAGCAGACTTCGAAAAACGAGGAAGTTTGCATTGAAACCCAAAATAGCCACCCCTTCGGGATATCAATCACTAAAACCTCGATTACGGGCTATTTTGCCACTCCATTTACATAAAGTAATACATGAGCTAAAACCATACATCACTTACGATAAAGATTTAAATAAAGGCACATAAGTTAATAGTAATGAAATAAATATGGATCTTTATTGAAGTATCAATTTAATCGAAAGTAACCGCTCCCTGATTTATGGTTTAGGGCGGCGTTATCTCATTTTTATTCC
>Ga0196965_1000200_pt1 | contig 43101 bp, 76 predicted proteins | sample S1_20metaG_FD_148668 | JGI IMG/M metagenome (GOLD analysis project Ga0196965, IMG submission 148668) | Soil microbial communities from Anza Borrego desert, Southern California, United States - S1_20 | ecosystem: Environmental > Terrestrial > Soil > Desert | place: USA: California | collected...
GATACGATATATATTCAATCATCAGACCCTAGAATCAGTGGCCCGTGGGTTGTAAAAGACTCAATGGGTGCATATTTCTGGAAAGAACAAAAACTTGATCCTTCTGAAATGACTGATGAAATGTATGCTACAAAAGAATACAAAGTAGCAAACGGAAAGGTCTACAAGAAATTTTACCAACACAAATGGATTGATTTTCTTCAGTGTCCTAAGACAGGCTTTTTAGCGGCGTGGAAGAAACGCGATATTGTGATAAAAACGAAAAAGGTTCTCAGTTACACTATTGTTCAGAATTGTAACTAAGAACCTTATTTTAATTTGCAATAGGACATTTATTAAGTTCAAGTTTTGAATACTTGGGCTTAGTAACTTGTACTTTACCAGTTTTGAATTCGCGTAAAGTAGCGATCTTCACATTGATGATTTCTTTTGTGCTAGTTTCAACCATCTGGCCGTAAATTATGATTTCAACTTTTTGATGTTGATTATAATCTGCCTTATTAGTATAAGGATCACCCTGACCATTTGAATCCCAAAACTTAGGGTCAATACCTCTTTCCTTATAATTTTGAACCATGCCGGGATCGGTTTCATATGGACTTGGAGGGCCGCTAGTACCATCACCATTTTCACCTTGAACATTTACTTTAACAATATTGTCAGTGACTGTATGTTGAGTATTTTTACCTTGACCACCCACATCGTAGGTAGCACCAACTAATAACTGTTTCACACTATCCGCTCTTTGTTGAGAACTTTCAAGCCACGTAAGACCTTCAAATTCGCCGGTATTACGAAGCGAACTAGATGATGCTACAATTACAATCGAATCAATTTTTACAAATGTATTTAATGAATCGAGAATTTGTTTCTTCATCGCGCCGGGATTGACAAGTTTTGCTGAGTTAACGGCAAATCCTTGAGTGAGTGGCAAAGTTGCTCTGACATAAGCAGTGTCAATCACAATTTTTTGTTCAGTCTTTTGTGATAACGGGAATTGATTTTTAGCACCTACGTTATTAACGTAACCAATGATAACCGGATATTTGTGATCGATGTCTTCGATAGATTTGATTTCTTTCTGGATACCAAGCAATAAATTTTTCTTCTCGGCTTGATCCATGTTTTGATATCTAGCAAGTGCTGCATCTTGACCTTGACGTTTCATATTCTTCATCAATTTAGCGTCGATTTGTTCAATGGGTACACCGCCCTGATTACCGCCCTGATTTATAGTCATGGCTTTCTCAATAGTTTGTTGAGGCACACCTGCCTGTGCTAACTGTTGAGCATTTACAACATTACCACCTAATAGTGATGCGGCTACAACTGCTGTCAAAACACCTTTACGAACGTAGTTTTTTATGACATCTACAACACCTTCATTGAGCGTGTGTGATTCATTTATTTTTGATTTGAGATAATTAATATCCTCAGCTATTTGTTTTGCTACGCCAAGGTCTTTTCTCCATCTCTCGTATAGTTGATCTAATTGAGATTGTTTGATTATTGCTGTCTTTTTCATCCTATAATGATAAATCGTCTACTATAAATTTATTCTTTAACTCTTTCAGTTTATCTAAATACCCGCTATGTCTTAAAACTTTATATGTTAAATTTTCAAGAGAGTATTCACCTTCTTTTTGAAGACCTGCTGATCTCATTTTTCTAAGTTTTGATTTCAATCTATCAATGCTTAGTACGCCCTTCTCAGGGTCTTGTTCTTGTTCTAATTTGTCGATTGCATCCATGATGGTTGAAGCCTTCAACTGTATCGCATTCTTATTAAGTTCGATGACGGTCTTAACAGGTCTTTCAATCCATTTATCATAATAAACGGAATAGGCTGCGCTCCACGTGTTATTCTCGTTTGTGTCTTGAATCGATGCTTCTACATCATGGCCGAATATCGTTATCTTAGAATTATCGTTCCATTCGGATTTCTTAGATAAGAAGAATTCTCTTGTTAAATCAACGTTATCATCAACTACATCGAAATCTATTAATACGTGCACGTCCACATCAGATTCATCGGTATAGTTGTAATTCGCTAAACTACCAGTAAAGACAATATCTTCAATTTTTAAATCTGGAAGTGCTATACTTTTAATAAAGGCTGAAGCATTTTTTAACAATGCCAATCTAACCTCCGGTTTCAATTGTTCACCATCCCAAAATTTTGGATTGAGTTCATCATGCTGTTGAATATTCGAGACATCAACCTGTTTAGGATTGACTATTTCGGAGATTACATCGGCAATAGATGCTTCTTTCCAAAAAGCAGAAGCCCAATACTTATAATCGCTTTTAGTATTCGATTTCTCTTTTTTCTTTTTAACTTCTTTTTGTTCTCTATTTTCACCGTTTATAAACCCAAAATTGGCTGGTTTAATAATACCACTGGAATCTTTAATATATGTTTTGTATTTGTTTGGCGATCCATCTTCTTCGATGTCGTACACTTCCTCTTTATCGCCACGTCTTCGGATAATGTTTTGTACGTTCTGAGCGAATTCCAACATCTCAGCTACATCATTGTCAACTTTAGTAACTGGTTCAGGATTTACAAAAATTCCTGCACCGATAGGAAGTCCTATTCGGTTACGCAAGGTCTTCTTATTTTTATCTAGTTCAGTAAGACCTAACGCTTCATCAACTAAAGCATAGTATTGACTCTTATCCATTCTGTTTTGATTTTTTTCTAAACTGGCCTCCGTGTTCTTTGTACCATTTTGAAGCGTAAATGTTAGCTTTATCCTGCGCCTCATTGAAACGTTTCCTACCTTCAATTTTGGCTTTCTGCCACAATTCGGGTTTGGTCGGAACCAGTTTATTCTCCTTCACATCCGATACGTCAATAGTTTGTCCCATAAGGAACTCACTAACCTGCTGCATCGATGCGAGAGAGGTTTTTATATGTTCATGCACCCATTCGGGAATTTCAGTATCGCTATCTACCCAATAAGCCAGCTTACGTGCGATTTGTGAAAGCATTTTTAGCCTTAACACGTGATTAGGTTCTTCAGCCTTCGGTTCTTCACTAGGCTTTGCCTTTTCATCTACATTTAAGTCCATTAATTATATTTTTCTATAAATACTAAGAACGGAGTTAAAGTATTTAGTATAAAGAGCGTTTGTAATGGAAAATTTAAAGTGTCTTAGCACCATCATAACCAATAATTTAGCGGTTCATATCGATATCTCAGATGACAGTTCATGGAATTTGAACTCAGGTTACACAGTAGTTAGTTTAAGCAAATGGAAACATGCTATTTCAGACGATACCGTTTTACCTGATTTCGGCCTTACCGCATATGATAACGGTCGAGTTGACGATATCAATAGTTCATATCAATTATCTGCTACTGATACCAAATTAAAACTTTATAGGGTCGGTGCTAATACAGGATCAACCGGAAACACATCATACACATCCCATAGCATTTCAGCCGTGGTTTCAGGAACAACCCCATTTGTAGGTAAACATTTCGAATTGAACGGTGGATATTTGCAAGGGTTTTTTAAACTAAAAGATTACAAACACGAGTTGTTGCCTGCCCGCTTCAGCAAGGGCTTTACAATTGAAACCATTATCAGAATTGATAGTAATTCTTTTAATGATGGATACTATTTTTATATGGGTACTCGTGCAGAAGACAAATATCTACCAGTGTTTGCAGCGGAAAGCGGTCGCACAACTAGCGAAGGTAACCTACTTGACTCATACAGTCCTGTGGAAACCCTTTTAAACACTAATACGGGCACTACGTACACCGAAATTATCCAGACACTAAATGATGGCAAGGACATATTTGATAACGTCATGGGCTTCCAAATCATGTCTGATGGCGTGTTGGGTATCACCAAGATTAACAAGGACGGTTTTATCGAGTCGATCAGCTCTAATCGTACTGTAAGTACTGGTTGGACTATTATTACAACGGTGTTTAAACCGTATCGTGTCGTAACCGATAAAGACTTACTTGAATGTTTACCTAATCGTTTAGGTGATCTCACGGTATATGTAAACGGTCGTCAATTCTGGAAAATTGAGGATTTTGAAGAATTCTATTGCAAGCCAATGGATAACACCAAAGAAAAGCAGATTGGTGTACCATTTAATATCAGTTTCGGAGGTGGAAGTTTCGGCCTTCAGAACTCGTGGCATTTCTCAGGGTCAACAGGTAACACACTTGTCCAAGACCCTTCAAAGGCTGATTTGAAAATCGAGAAGTATTTCTCAGAGCCGTTTAAAGGTGCGATTCAGAAATTAAGAATATACGACAGTGCGTTAAATTCGCAAGAGGTATTGCATAATGCAAGTATCGAAAGCGATAATTTAGGGTATGCTTTGAGGGTAAGTAAGGGAGGGCGAATTATCTACGGATAATTAACGCTTCGTTCTGATATAAATAACCTCTTTGAGTCTACACTTTTGGAAGCGTCTGCGCAATGCGTATTTAACTTCATCCAATTTTGTAAGTACTTCAGTCAATTTTTGCTCAACCATTGTTATGTAATGTTTTTTGGTAATTAATGACATTTTCTTACCCATAAATAGAAATTCTAATTAGAAAAATTGGAAATTAGATATTTATTTTCCATCTTTGGGCTAATGTTGGCAAATGAACTCAGAATCGGCAATTACCTCAAAGGTGAACCTTTTGCGATACCCAAGTTGCAAATGCATTCTAACGGGGTATCAGAAATAACGGCATATGGAATTCACCTAATGAGTGAAGGAATGGATGTGAAATTGGAACCAATACCGCTAAACCATTTTTGGTTTAGAGAATTCGGTTTTGACCGTTCCACCCCGTTAGTAACGGGTTCTCAAGATTTGCCCTACATCTATACAAAACACTTTAAACATGAAGGCAAACCCCTCAAATTTGAAGTGTTTTCTGATGATAAAGGTTCACTTTTCAGTATGTATCAATATCCTAAGATTGATTTAGAAAAGAAACGATATGTTCACCAGTTACAGAACATGTATTTTCTTTTCACGAACCAAGAATTAATAAGAAAATTTAAGTCATGATTTACGGCAAAAAAATAATAGAATCCGTTGAACACAACGAAGAAAAAAACACCATAGAGATTGTCTATAGGGAACCTAGTCAGGTCATTCTAGCTTCCAATCCTCCACAACGTGCACCAGACCTTGTATACAAACACATATACGGTGTATCTGAAAATGGGACTATTTACATAATGAAAAAGGTTGTCGGCACACACGTTCCGGCTAAGTCCTTAGCAGAGGAAATTAAATTTGATGAATAATGAATTTGAATGAAATTAAAGGTTACTGGTTATTCTTAGATGATGAAAGACAGCCGGTACAAGCATACTATTACACACATAATACTGCCTATGCATTGAACGTATGGGTAGTAGTCAGGAACTACGATGATTTCGTTAAGATGATTGAAACCCGTGGCTTACCGTCATTGGTAAGCTTCGATCATGATCTGGCAGATGTCCACTATGGATATCTTCACGGGGAAATTCCATATGATAAATTCAAAGAGAAAACTGGATGGCATTGCGCTAAATGGTTGGTTGATTATTGTCTTGACAAAAACCAGCCTCTCCCTGATTTCCTAGTTCATTCAATGAATCCCACCGGAGGTGAGAACATCAAAGGATTGCTGTGGAATTTCAAGAAATTCCAAGATGTTCAAAAAGAAAGTCCTTCCGATCAATCATGAAAGTAATCTTTTTAGATTTTGACGGTGTATTAAACACTGAATCTTTTATAGTGCATTTTTTCATGATTATGGAAAGGTGCGAAATCAAAAGACCAGAGGCTAAAACTTTGCGTAAAATATTAATCAGAGATGATTACGGTAATCTTTTTGATCCACTCTGTATGAATCAATTGAAGTGGATTTTAGAGATGACTGAAGCCAAGATAGTTGTTAGTTCTACGTGGGGAAAGAACGGTCTTGAATGGGTTCGGTCTATGTGGAAAGATCGCCAATATCCCGGTGAAATAATTGACATAACACCTTACATATGGGACGGTACACGTGGTGATGAAATCGCTGCGTGGTTGAGTAAACATCCTGAAGTTACTAACTACGTGATTTTAGATGATCAGTCTGATATGCAGCCTAATCAAAGAAATAACTTTCTGCGATGCAATGAGATGTATGGTATAACTAACCTTGTTGCAGACCAAGCTGTTAAGAAATTAAATCGTGTACTCTGATAATAATGCTGTTTTTATCTTTTGTAAAAAATGTAAAATGCATAGTGTGACATTACGCACCAAAGGATTTTTGGGTCGATATAAATGTTTAAACTGTGGTAAGAGGTGTAAAAAGATAAACCAATGGGTTTAAAAATAATATTTGGAAATAAGTGCACCAATTACATTTGGCATATGTATAAAAAGGATGTTTTTGGGGTTTATCGATGCAAGTATTGTGGGAAGAAGCCAGACCGAGAATTTAAGGAAAAACATAAAGAATATTTCTAATTAGAAAATTTGCTAATTAGAACTTTCCTTCCCATATTTACGTCCGAATTATGGGGTTAGATATTAATACACCTAAAGGGCAGAAATCCTTAGAATATGAGAGACTAATGGTTGAAAAAATCAACAATGCTTGGAGAGATAGACAAATCTCCTTTGTTGAGACACATAAACATTTTGATTCTGTTTGTGACGGTTTTTTAGTAAAAATGAATACTGTCATAGGTCTTCATGAATCAAAGTGCAGAGATTTGACTTATGAGAAGTTACAATACTTCGGAACTTGGTTGATTACAGCAGAGAAGATTGAGAAGTGTCGTACTATTTCAGAATATCTCAAGGTTCCCTTCTTAGGCTTCCTGTATCTTATCCCGGAAGACAGAGTTCTAATGTGGAAAATAACTGACGAAAAGGGTAGATACTTATTTGAATTTGAAAAAACAGTTACCTCAACACAACGCACAATCAATGGTGGTACAACGAATAGGTTAAATGCTTTTTTACCAGTTAAATATGCAGAAGAGATTAAATAATAATTATTAGAAAGAATGAATTGAAATGCCAAAATCGCGTAACAGAAAAAATCACAAAGCAAAAGTAGCAGCACGTAACAAAAGAATTACAGAAGCAAACAACAGAGTACGGAACCTTTTAAAGAAAGAACTTGAGATGAAGATAGCGGAGGCTGATGCGGTTGCACAAATACAAAGTGAACAGACCCAAACACAAGAACCCACACCAGAAATCACAATCGCAGAAGATGCAAAGGATTAAAGAAGCATTAGCCAAAAAAATGGAAAAGCCTTTGGAAGAAAGAAGAAGCAAAGGTGGTGGATTACGTTTCAACACCGGGAAACTCAAATACGAATTACTTGATGCCGATGCCATTGAAGGCATTGTTAAAGTGCTAACCTATGGGTTGGAGAAATACACCGTTAAAGATGAAAATGGAAACGTCATTTCAACAGGTGCAAATAACTGGCGCAAAGGAATGGAATGGTCATCTATTATAGGATCATTGAAACGACATCTCGCCGCAATTGAAAAGGGTGAGGATTACGACTACGATAAGAATTGCCCAACATGTAAATCTGGTGAAAGATGTAATAACCATTCAGGTCTTTTACATATAGACCATCTGATGTGCAATGGGATGTTTCTATCAGCCTATTATAGAATATTTCCACAAGGTGATAACCGTAACCATAAATATCTCTCTACTCCTTCAATTGGTTTAGACCTTGATGATGTGTTGGCAGATTTCTCACCAGCATGGTGTAAACGATTTGATATGCCAATGCCGACAGCATGGGGATTCGATAGGAGGATGAAAGAAAAATTTGCAGAAATGGAAGGTAAAACTGAGTTGTCTGAATTTTACATGGATTTAAAACCACTGGTGAAACCTGAAGATTTACCGTTTGAACCTGCAGCATATGTAACATCCCGGCCAGTACCTAGCGAAATAAGTGAGATGTGGTTAGACATGAATGGTTATCCGGTAGCACCTGTCGTAACAGTTGGATTGTTCAAGTCAAAAGTTGAAGCTCTCAAAGAATTAGCTATTGATATTTTTGTTGATGATAGCTATCAAAATTTTAAAGAATTGAACAAAGCTGGAATTGTTTGTTATCTCTTTGATTCACACAGCAATCAAAGATACGATGTCGGCTATAAGAGAATAAAAAAATTATCTGAATTACCTTGGTTTAAACAATGACATTTTTCTTCATATTTTACTTAATGCTGACCGCTCTCATGATAATGAATAAGATTTATTGTCTGGTCTATCACAAACACGACTTCTTGATCAAAAAAGTCATACTAGCCACCAAAGGTGTTAAAAGTAAAACCGATCCTCAAGGGAAAGCAACTGGTTTGTTACACGCATCATTGCTCCGCGATTTTTATGGGAGCGTTTCAGCAACCATCTTCGTTTTCATTATTGAGTTAGCGTGGTTCATTGTTGGCCTGTTCTCTTTTATGTGGCCATTTTTCTTAGGTCTGTTTGTTATCAACGCAGGAGTTAATCGTTTTGAACACGGTCTTATGCAGACATCTCTCAGTTTTTTTGCAACGAAATTTGCATACCTCATATTATATGGTTGGTTTCTTCTTTATTTTATAAACCACTATTACCAGTTTTTAAACTGGCTTTGAAAAAAATTAGGAAATTTTCTAATTAATTCCAATAAAAAGCCGCTACATTCGTATATTATCCAACAAAAAACGGATAAAATATGAAAATAACGGCTTTTTTCCTCCTTCTGGCGATTTCAGGTTTTTCACAGCCGGTTCTAGTCAATTTTGACCCCTTGAAAGAAGGAGCCAGAATCAAAGGAATAGTCAGCGATGAACCCAAACAGCAGTTCGATTTCATATATGATAATTCAGGGGCTATCTATCAGTACAAAAATGACATCCCTGTCGAAGTTTTCCAATTAGAAGACGAGATATCCCATCTTTTTGTCAGTTCTGATGGTCTTATGTATATCACTCTTGATAGTACCAACAGACTGCTTATTTTTGATTACAAGTTGAAAGAACCTGTAAATGAGATTGACAAAGAGTATAAAGTTCAATTCATCAATGATGACTATATGATGGTGTCGTTCCGTTCAACTGACCATGCTTTAAATGGGTCATATCGTAGCGGATTGTTGATTTTGGATAGGCAAACCTTCGTTATTAAAGATTCTCTCTTACATGCCGATATTTTGGAGAATGACAATGGAATACTTCTAATAAGGCAAGTTAAAGATTGGAATAATCTGAAAATAAGATCAATTGTTTACACCTTGGATAGTCGTACCCTGCAAAAGAAAGATACCATCGTTGAAATGAAAGATATAATTGGCCACGTCTTTCTATCCCAATCATCCGATAGTCGATTCGTTACATTCATTGATAATACAGGATTAAGTATTTTTGATACGAATAGAAAAATAGTAACTCAGAGACTGCGATCTGCAAATACCTTGCGAAATTCTGGTTTTATAAACAATGACCAATTATTTGTTCGATCCTCCGGCAACTCCAAAAATTATTTGGAGATAGTGAACTTAACTTCCTCCGATAGGGTGAAGTATGAAATGAACAGAGGGTTTAAAGATGGTAAAATTCTTTTCCACTGTAATAAAAATTATGTGATAGCATATTCTCAAAAATCTAATATCGTTCAAAAGTTCCAATTTTAAAAAAACCCTTTTTATTATGATCTACTTGAAAATTTTTCTTCTAATTGTCGGAATTGTCTGGATTATAGTTTACCTTTTTCACTACCATTATTTTGTCGATCAAGACAAAAAGGATAATGGAGGTTTTTTGTTCGCTTTACTCTTCTTCATTGTCCTACCGTATGTAGTAATTAAAGCCATTAAAAAAACCAAGGCCCAAAAGAGAAGTTAAATTTCACGTATTACAATTTCACCATCCATTGTAATACATTTGCCGGTTTCTTTGATTTCTTGAAATTCATCAAAGTAGAGGGAGATTTGGTCTATTTCTCCCCACCTACTTTTATAAGTTATCCGCACGTCGTTTTTACTCTCCCGAATTTCTATAATTTTCCCTTTATCCACATACCCTTCACTCCTGATTTCAATGATGGAGTTCTTGAGATTTTCAATATATCTCTGATCCTTTTCCTCATTAAAACTGTCTGATTCTTCGTCTTTTTCTTTCTTGGATTTTTTCATTCTAATTAGAAATTCAACAATAAATACTAATTAGACTTGCTTCTAATTAGAAGCTTTCTTATATTTGGGAAAGTTTTTAAGTGAAGCATTTATTGTATTTAGATATCGATGGAGTACTCGCAAATGATGCGAGTTATGATAAACATATTTGGACGAAGTGGGGGAGAATTTATCCGTTTGACGATGAAAACGTTAAGATTTTTAATCGACTATTGGCCGAGTTTGATATTCAGTATATCATATCATCTGATTGGCGAAAACATTATACACTAGATGAACTTTGCGACATATTCAGATGGAACGGCATTACACAAATGCCTATTGGGATAACTTTTTTTGCTGAACCAATTCGCTTCAGAGAAGACTTAGAAAGCATTCGAGTAAGAGAAATCAAAGAAAGCATACTTCATCATGAAGTTGAAGGGGTGTGGTTCGCGCTCGACGATCTAAATCTAAAAGCCCTAAACGAAAAAACACAAATACATTTCATCATGTCTGATCCGATTGAAGGTTTGAAAGGTGAAGGCGTGGTAGAGCGAATTATTGATTTGTTAAATAGTAAAGATAATGTATAATATAGAACAAAAAAGAATAGCGTTTATACGGTTCAGAAATGACATCGTAGATCGTTTGGTACGAAAATTTCCAACTGATATTGAGAATACGAATCATATGGTATTGGGTCTTTTTGATGAAATAGGAGAATTGGATGAAGCGTTTGCATCAACTGATGGACTCGATAGAATTAACATTATGGAAGAACATGGTGATTTGATTTTCTACGCAATTGGATATTCAATCCTGAGACAAATCCCGGTCGAAATTAGGGAAAGCAATAAAACTTACACGCTGCGGAACATTCTTCGTACTAGTTCAAAGCTTTCTTGCCTGTCCAAGAAGAAATTGGCGTATGACAAAGACTATGACCGTGAAAAGGAGGTTGCCCTGCTTCAAACCTTGTTTGACCAATTATTCAATTTCTACGACATGGGCGTTCATTTCGATGCGGTCGATGCAATGAACCGAGTATATAACAAACTGAACGTTAGGTACAAAGATGGTTTCACAACCGAGGCTGCAAATAACCGTAATCTGGAAGCTGAGAGGGTTGCATTGGAAACTAGCTCTAACGTTGAAGATTGGAATAACATGATCCGTTCTGGAAATGAGTTGGTTGAGAAACCATGTGGGTGCACAATTGCTGATTGTGAATGTTTAATTCAGGAAGACCATAAAAATACTTATTCAGAGGACTCTGATGATTTTGCAGCTAAATGTCGTTGTGGCCGGGTAGAGTGTATCTGTAGTGATGTTCCTAAACCTTGTATAGAATGTAAAGGCACTGGTCGTATAACAACCGATACAATGCTTGGTAAAATGATATCGTCTTGTAAAGTATGTCACGGCTCAAGTCGATAAATATTTTTTTCAGAAAATTTGCATATTTCTAATTAGAACTATACCTTAGCATTATAATTCAAGCACATAAAAATGGCAACAGTTCAAAAGAAAAAGAGATCGAAGAAAACCTTAGAAAGGTTGGAGGCTCAACTTGCAAGCGGTGTCAAACCAGCACGAGTGCCTTTTGATAAGTTTGGTAGAACTTACAAAACTACTGACAAGACCGTTCCTTTAACTGAGAAGGATAAAGAGCGGATAGCAAAACAAATTGAAACGCTTAAAGCAAGCGTTTAAAGATTATTGAGATTTTGCTGCGAAAGATTCTCTTGGCATAGAGAATTGAGGCACCTGCAAAGGTTTGTAACAGTTCTGCCGAAAGGATGGAGGAACGGCCAAGTAGTGGGTTAACAAATGGATGTGAGGGAATGGCGCTAGAATAATTCCCCCTGTCAGTCGGATTCAGATGATCTTCCGACCTCTCAATTTTTAGTATTTCACTTGTAACTCAGTTGGTAGAGATTTCCTGAATTGCTTTGCGCAATAGGGGAGAGGTCGCAGGTTCGAGTCCTGTCAGGTGAAGCGAAAAATCCTACCATATAGATACCAGACGCGATGCGTTTTGTCATGGAATGGGCAGCACATTGGTATTATCAAGTGGTTCAGGTCGGAAGAAAGTATAATATTCTTTGTACAAGGGATGCTGTAATCTCTAAAGTGCGAAGCATGAGGCAAAGGGTTATTATAGGCAGACGCTTCCGTATTTTTTTATCTTATATTAGTCGATTTGGGAACTCCCTCCTGAATAAGACTGACAATCAAACCTTGAGAAAGTTTGATCATAAAACAGGGAACTTCGCTTTCGCTCCCAACAGTTCTAACGTAATTGTTGCAGCGTAATAAGGGTTGCGAAGCTGTCAGAGAGAGGAACGCCAATAGCTTGTGTGTCTTCAATTATCTACCTGAAAAATATCTCCGTTGAAGCAAATTGCGAGAAGATTTGTCGTCCCTGCGATAGTATCAAACGGGGTGGAGTGACGTTACGATGCAACTCCTTAAAATGTTGTGAAGCCACATGTTGTCCGTAGTAATGTGGTGGACAAACAACGGTCTTAGTTCGAAACTGGTTAATGCTGTAGCAAAGACGAATGAACCATACTATATTGGGAATACTATAAAGATTACCCACCTGAAAGTTGTGCTCCCACAATCAGTACGCAGGTGGTTTTTTATTGAATAACAATTACTGAAAAACATAGAAGCAAGTGGGGAAAAAACTAAAACAAGACACGTCAATCATCTCGATCAATTCTTTAAGTAGTGATTCATATTACGGAGCAACTAATGAAGAAATATTAAGCCATTATTTTTTACTGTATGCGTCATTTGCAAACAGTCTCTCTAAAGATTTTAAGTTAGATTTAGAAAAACTGTATGTGGATAATAAAAATATAGCATTGGCAGTGCATTATTATGACGACTTGATTCATGACATGTTGTTGAATGATGAAAAAAATAAAATACTATTACATTTCAGTACAAATGGCAATCCTAGCGACAGAAAGATAAAATTACTCATGTGTTTTCCCAATGGAAATGCCATTGAGGATATGAAAGAATATGTAAGCAAGGTTACAGATGAATATGTGATCGCAGACAACAAAACTGAATCAATTGTTCATTTCATTACTCATAATGGTGGTGGATACGATTTGCAGGATTATGAATTTCCTAAGCCAGTTGTAAACATCGATCTAAATTATGGTGATAAATTCCCTGAAATCAATGACCGAATTGTGGACATCATTAAAGCCAAGAAGAGTGGATTGATTCTCTTCCATTCGGTGCCGGGTACTGGAAAATCCAAATATATCCAATATCTTACTGATGCAGTAAGTGATAAGAAATTCATATATTTGAACAGTGAACTATTTTCAGTTTTTGATAGTCCTCAGTTCACGTCTTTTGCTTTATCTGAGTTAAAAGATACGGTTTTGATTCTTGAAGATTGTGAGAATATCATCACTTCCAGAGAGATAAATAAGCATAATAATATCATCTCTACCCTCCTAAATCTAACCAGCGGTATATTTGCCGATGTATTAAATTGTAAAATTATTTGTACCTTTAACACGGCAAGCGACAATATTGATGCCGCTTTATTGAGGAAAGGCAGATTATTGATTGAACATGAATTCCGCAAATTGACTGCTGACGAAGCCAATGCATTGTATAAAAAGATACATAATAGTGACAAAAATCATTTTGACAAAGAGGTTACTTTAAGTGAGGTTTATAATATTGAAGAAGTCAAATCAGCTTTCAAAAAAGAGAAACGAACCATAGGTTTTGGTAGATGAATATAGTCGAAGCAATTTCCAAATTAAAATCTTATCTTCATTTCAAAAGTAATTGGGATCAACAGGGTGCGAAGGCACCCTTTCCTGATTCTATACATCAGGCCATAGAATACATTTTGAACGCTAAAGACGATCCTTATTTGGTCGGCATCACGCAAGATGGTTGCGCATTTGTTGAGTACATCCAAAGCAATGGAATAGATTCTGACAACTTTATTTTTTTAGGGAACGGTAAATGCAAGTATTCAGTAATTGAGAGGAAGACCCAAAATTTCCGAGAGGTTTAATTCTTGAAAATATCCAAATCGGTCATATCAATTTGGAACAGTTCTATTGAGGCATTATTGCTATAATATGTTTCTAATTGGATAATTCTTACGCCGACCTTAACATCATTATCAACCCAAACATTCACACCAACTCGCCTAAAACTCTTATCTAGCCGTTCAATCAATTGCAACATTGAATCGCTTCCGTATAGGATAAATCTGATCCCATCACATTTCCCCTTTTCAAAAAAGAAAGTTAAGTTTAAGACCCTATTTGCGAGTATGGTTGAATCGTTGTAAGAATGCAGTTTATAATACAACAGTTCCCCAATATCGATATGAACAGTGTCTGCCTCAAGATGATAAACAGTGCTGGATTGCATAAAAAGCATGACTTCCTGCTTAGTTCTTCCAATTTGAGACTTTATATCAGTCTGAGAACTAGCCGAAAAACTAATTAGAAAAAAGAGTATTATCAACAAGCCCTTCATAACGATAAATACCAGAAAAGTTTGGATGTTAGGGAAACTATGTTTAAATTTGAATTAAATAAATTCCAATTAGAAAAATGGCAATTGTCAAAACGGCACCAGAACAGTATTCGATTGAAAACGATAAGGTATACATTTTTTTAGCCGGTTCTATTGAAATGGATAAGGCCGAAGATTGGCAGGGACAGTTAATCGATAAACTTCAAAGTGTCAAAAATCTAGTTATCCTGAACCCTAGGAGGAAAAATTGGGATTCTTCATGGGAGCAAAAAATAGACAATCCACACTTCAACGAACAAGTCACGTGGGAACTGGACGGTATAACCAAAGCTGATATTGTCATCATTTATTTTGACCCTTCAACGAAAGCACCAATATCATTACTCGAATTAGGGATTCTTGCTAAAAGTAAGCCATACGATACATATGTCATTTGTAACGAGCCTTTTTATCGCAAAGGTAATGTCGATATCGTTTGTAAAAGATTCGGGATAAAACAATTAAAGAATCTCGATGAATTTGTCAAAGTTGTAAAAGCAAAAAAAGCATACGATCATTAAAATGTTTCTTCCGGCAAATACGCGCATTAAATGCACTTTGATTGGTAATCAAATAAATCGTTTCGAGCAATTTACTTGCATGGTAAGAGAGATTCCATTTGACTTCGACCCTGAAGGTGTAAATGGAATCAAAGTGTTACGGGAGAATAGAAACAAGGAAGAGTATATTGATGACATCAACTATCGGATTGAGGTAATGAAATTACCTGATGAATATTTTATTCCAAATAAGTTTTACTTTATTCTCCGTAATAAACTAGACGGTTCATTCTTTTTCTGCACCGATGGGATATATCAAAACAATAGATGGATAGGCTATCAAATGAATTTGATTGAGAAGGTTGAAGATAATCAAAGTTATCGAGAAGCGTACCGATATTATAAGTCAAAATATTTAATATCAAATGGAAATTAGGCACGTCATAAAAAGTTTTTTCATATCTACATTGATCATATTTTATATCTATGGAATGATGTGGGGCTACAACGATTTTTTTCGTGATCATGAAAAAACATATTGCGGGAAGGTATATCGGAAAATATCAGAGAATTACTTCCATAAAAGTACTGCCAGAACTGAGTACTATATGGTCGTGAACTTTGATGAAATCGGAAAAAAAGAAATAAGTGTGAGCCGTTCAACATACTTTGATCGCGAAGTGGGAGAGAGAATTTGTTTCGATTTAGATACTCGTGAACACACTTTTTTACGTGGTCTTAATCTTATTTGGTCATTCATCTCTTGGTTTTTAACAATGTTTGGAATTGTCATTGGAATTGGGTGGTGTATATATTGGTTATTTACTGGTAAGTGGTAATGAGCAAAAAAATAGAAATAGAAAGAAAGTTCTTGGTCAAGCATGATGCTTTACAAGACAAAGATATTGTTGAAATGTATCGCATTCAGCAAGGCTATATTGCTAAGAATAAGAACGGTGCGGTCAGAATTAGGATTGAAGAGAATGAAGAGAAAGGCACTGTCAATGCTTACCTCATGTCTAAGGTCAAGATTAATGACATGAGTAACATTGAAACCACTGACGAAATCACTGTTGAAGCCGCCAAGCTGTTGCTTTTTTATTTCCCTGAAAAGGTAATTGATAAAACCAGATTCGTTGTCATGCATAATGGTAACAAGTGGGAAATTGATCTATTCAAAAGTCCGAACAGAGGTCTGTTATTAGCCGAAATCGAACTTGAATCAGAAACTCAAGAGTTTGAAATGCCTCCTTGGGTCGTTAAAGAAGTGACAGGTCAACCTGAATATTATAACGCCAACATGTGATAACGTTAAATACTTTTAACATTTTCACGGGTTTTTGATAAAAATATTTAACATTATGAAACTTGCAAAATTTTTAGCCAGTGATTATCTCAACCTGATTGGTGGATTGATGATTGGTTTATCATTGCCGATAACTCAACATGGCATTTTTGTTAGAGATAATCCAATGATAGATTTCATTATCCTAGCACCTATAGGGTTATTGTTAGTAGGTACCTCTTATTTTTTCAAATTCATCCATAAGGGGTAATGGGATTATACTTCGATTTAACACCTGAGCAGATCGCGCAACAGCGCAAAGAACGGGACGATTATCGATGTCGTTATTGCGGTCATACCGCTAAATCAGTTGATTGGCAATGGGCTGGTTTGTGTGTGAATTGGACAACTAAACATAGACATGAAGGTGCATTTCCGTTGTGTCCAAAATGCAAACTTTTAGATACAATTGAAATTAAAAAATGGGATGCAGATGATTCCGAATATCGGGTTTGGGATCGGTGCGGTTACAAAATTATCAGGAACGAAGAGGCTCCTACTTTTTTCGATTATGCGCCTGATGAAGGAACTGCTAGAAAGTGGTACGAAAACCGACGTAAAGAGCATCCTGACGATTTGTATTCAAGAAAGCAATTTACATATCGACCTGAACGAAGATATAAAGATGAAGACTAATGGAATTCAAGAAAATTAAAGAACCGATTCAATCAGATGATTTTTGGTATGATTTATTCGATGGTGGATATATCAAACCTGAAAAGTTATTGAAGAATAAAGAGGATGTTGCAAAGGTGAAGGAAGCAATGAAAGTTCTTCAACAGTTTCAAAGAGAAGCTGAAGAACAGGAAGTGGTATTGCCTTCATAAATAACACTAATAGTGAACGATGAAAATGAATGAGTTTTATTGTAGTGGATGTGGAGGCAGATGGCCCCTATCCCGGAGATTTTTCAATGGTATGTATCGGGGCAGTTGTAGTTGAGCCGACACTTACCAAAACCTTTTACGGTAAGGTAAAACCGATATCAAAGTTGTGGAAGCCTGATGCATTGGCAGTGTCAGGATTCAGTAGAGAAGAACATGAAACGTTTCCAGAAGTGGTAGACACCATGTTTGAGTTTAGTGAATGGATAGTTGCTAATTCGAAAGGAAGACCAGTTTTCGTATCTGACAATCCTTGTTTTGATTGGCAGTTTACCAATTACTACTTGCATAAATATACTGGTTCAAATCCGTTTGGATATAGCGGAAGACGAATAGGCGACATGTACTGCGGTCTGGTTAAAGATGCATATGCAAGATGGAAGCATTTGAGAAATACAAAACATGATCACAATCCTGTCAATGATGCTAAAGGTAACGCAGAAGCATTGCTTTACATGGAAAGAGAAATGGGTTTTAAAATTGGATTAAAATAAATAAGATTCTTCTGCTTGAAGACAAATACCTAATAACACAGGACTGACGTAAGAGTCAGGGTAATAAGAGAGATGTGTTTTGTACCTGTTTCAGCAGTTAATATTTGTTGTAGAGGTAGTATGTATAAGAACTTCATGGAATTTAAAATATCCATGTCGATGTGTAATCATTCCGGGGTATCAAGTCCCTTAACAGATTCATAGAATACTATTCCACTGAAAAATTGGACAGAAGAATTTTTAAACTTTAAAAGTATGAAATTTTATCTTATTGATAGAAACGAAGAAATGGTTGACATGTGGAAAAAGGAATTTCACGGTGAAGATGACGTGAAGGTTATTCAGGGTGATTTTTTCTCAGAAAAAGTAGATTGTATCGTTTCTCCGGCTAACTCATTTGGTTATATGGATGGTGGTCTTGATTTGGTTATATCAAAAAGATTTGGTTGGGAGTTGCAAGGTCGGGTTCAAAGTGTAATTAAAAATCATTACAATGGTGAACTATTGGTCGGCCAAGCAATATTGATGGATACTAGAGATGTAGATATTCCTTGGTGTATAGTGGCTCCAACAATGCGAATTCCCTTGTACGTACCTGAAACGTTGAACGCCTATCTTGCTGCTCGTGCCGTTTTCTTATCACTTAAAGATTTTGGGCCGAGTTACAACATTAATTCAATAACAATGAGTGGATTTTGTACTGGTGTTGGTGCGATGCCTTTCGGACAAGCAGCCAAACAAATGTGGATGGCGTATAGTGATTTTTGGTTAGGTAAGTTCGTATATCCGAAGACTTGGATAGAAGCCAAACACAAACACGCTCTTCTTACTGGATGGGACTATAAAGCATAATAATATGATGATTCAAGCAGTTATAATTTTATTCTTTCACTGGATAGCAGACTTTTTATTCCAAAGCCCTAGCATGGCCTTGGGTAAAAGCAAATCAAACTACTGGCTCAGTGTCCACGTGACTTACTACGTTGTTGGAATGTTTCCCATCGTGCTCATGATTGTGTGGATAAAGGGTGCGTTAGTTGCGGGGTTCACCGCAGGACTTTTGTGGTTATCTGTTAATGCGGTCTTGCATTGGTTCACTGATTTTATTACAAGCAGGAAAACGAGCAAGTTATATGCTGATCAGAAATTCTACGGATTCCCTTCGTTCTTTTCCGTTATTGGATTAGACCAGTGGATTCACGGAGCGTGTCTGCTTCTTACTTACGAATATTTCATTTAAAAAACAACAATTATATGTACGGTACATTTTGGTTATTTGCGGGCCTTGTAGGAATAGTCATCATCTTCTTGGCTGATAAGAGCGCATTCAAACGCATGGTTAAGGGCACGAATTTTCTGATAGTATTCGGGTTAATGATTCTTGGTATTCTCTCAGGAGGTCTTACTTTAGTGTTAGGTATTTTGTATGCTGGTGTGATGAAACTTACTCAGTAAACTATGGACACGGTAGGTGAATTGATTGAGAAACTTAAAACCTTTCCATCGGACATGCCAGTGCGCATTTGTCAAAAAGATGGTTGCCGGGATGGAGAGTTCTGGTCGATAAATAGTGTGGATAAAAAGCATTTAAAAATGCAAAATACTGATGGCGACCCTGAAGAATATTGGAATGATCCAAAAGATTTAGACCCTGAAGACAAACTTCAACCCGGTCATTCCCATTACAAATATAAAGGTAAACTAATCTTAATTTCTTAACATGACAACTGAAACATTCGCGTCCTCATTGCGGAACAAATTAGGCCCGCTGTATACTTTGATTCAGATAATCGAAGATGTGAAACCTGTCACTTTCAATGCTGACCAACAAAAGCTTTTCGAACGATCTGTAGCAGATGCCAAAGAAAGCTTCGAGAATATTGAAAAGACAATCGAGTTGTATGAACAACCTTTCCAAGAAGGTAAAATGGCCAGCGACCTATGATTTCACAAATTGTTGCAGTAGCTAAGAACAGAGTCATCGGAAAAGGTAATACGCTCCCGTGGAGATTACCTGACGATATGAAGTTTTTCAAAGAAACCACAATTGGACATCATGTAGTGATGGGCCGCAAGAATTATGAAAGTATTCCTGCGAAATTTCGACCGCTGCCAGATAGAATGAATATCATTCTCACTCGACAAAAAAAATATGAAACCATTGGTGGTGGACGTATATCCAGTTCAATAGAGGAAGCTATTGAGTTTGGCAAGACCTGTGGTAAAGAAACTTTCATTATTGGTGGCGGTGAAATATACGCTCTCGCAATGCCTTACACTGAGCGTTTATATATCACTGAGATCAATGCGGAAATCGATGGAGATGTGTTCTACCCTGAACTTGATATGAGCCAGTGGAAAGAGGTATCACGGGTTCACCATCCAATTGATGAAAAACATCAATATAGTTTTGACTTTGTTATCTACGATAAAATTAAATGAAAAGAGTTCTTTCCTCACTAAGCGGGGTCACTTGGTTAATCAATGATATCCTTTGGTATTGGGGTTATAACATGACAGCCTTTATAGTCTGTTGTTTCACCATCGTTTTCATGGGTGCCTATTTTATCAACCTCAAATACCGAGATAATCCGAGTAACTTCCTTATTGTTGTAATACTGAATATATGGGTTTGGATGTCGATGTGTGCCCTTATTAAGGATGCGTTCCAGACCGGGCCAGAAAGCCTTACAACGACTGTTGTGAACGCTTTAGCCCTAGTCTTGTCCTTGGTATCGGTAGGAATAATTGTTCGTCTATTGGCCGATAAAGACGTAGTTTTAGCCAGATTGAGACGCATATAATTTACAACAAAATAGTCTCTTTTTCGTATATTCGCTTATGATTAAAAATACAAGTGAAGACGATGATTTGACCAAGCTTGTAACAGTTTGGTCTGGTATCGAAAATCAAGAGGCCCGTGGTCAAAGGGAACTCGTTAGAAGTTCACAATTGCCTGCCAAATGGGGTGGGTATAATCAGTTTGATGCATCACGCCTGTACGCCCAAATGGGTATTGAGGTTATCGGAATAACAGAGGATGACCCGTTATTTTTTAAAGTTATTCTCCCTGACGGATGGAAAAAACAAGCTACTGATCATTCAATGTGGAGCCATCTTATGGATGAAAAGGGTAGAAAAAGGGCAATGATTTTTTACAAAGCCGCATTCTATGACCGCGACGCTTTCATCGATCCAGAGCAACGTTTCTCTTTTCGAGTCATTGAATACCTACCGGAAGAAGAAAAGGGACATTATAAGGAAGTAATTGTCAAAATTCCAATATCCGGTAACGAAAACATACGATTCTCGTTTGGGGATCAATTTTACATTGAACGGGGTAGACAATACGAAATTAGAAAAACCAAGGAATGGGTTGCAAAATACAAAGACCATTATGATGAAACGAATCACACCCCGATGTACTTCGAAGTTTACGATGGTGATGTTGTGATTTATTCCACGAAGCAAACTCCTGTTTATTTCAAGCGAAAGTATAAAAAGGACGAGCACAGTCAATGGTGGGCAGAACTTGAAAAGGTAAAAAAAGAATTGGCTACAACCGCCATTGCCTATTTGGATGAAAAATATCCGGGTTGGAACGATCCCTTCACATATTGGAATTAAATTACATGATATTACCTTCTTTAGCTGCAGAAATTGCTCGAAAATATCCTAATCAGATTTCGATTACATCAGCCAGTGATGAAACTGGCAAATTCGCAGGATATGCTCATAGGCAAGACGAGGAAGGTTCGCTTTTGCTTTCTACTGATTTCGCTTTTCAAACCGCCAAAGAAGCAGAAGATTTCGTGAATAATTATTTACAGGAAATAATTGCCAGTTATGTATTCGGGGTGTAAATTAAGAAAATAATGAATTTATTAACCGCCCTAGAGATATATAACAACTATCCAGACCAAATATTGATAAATTCGATAGGTCTGGACAACGGTAAATTCGTCGGACATGCTTACCGACTGAAAGGTGAACACGTTCATAAAATCCTCTTATCAACACAGCCGGTATTCGATACAGCCAAAGCGGCTGAAGATTACCTTCATCAAGCCTGTAAAGACGCTGCCAAATATGTTGATGACACGGTATGAAAAAATTCTAATTAGAAATTTAACAAAAAGGTTGCGTCGCAGCCTTTTTTCATTTACTTTTGATTCATGACAACGTTGACTGAAAAAGACCGAAAAGTACTAATAAAGGCATTGACAGTATATGTCGAGTTTTATAAGAAAGGATCAGTAGCCTATAATGAAAAAATGGAGTTGTTGAAAAAATTAAAGGAAATGTCCTTTGTCTCTATAAGCGATATAGAACGTAGTAAAGGTAGGTCTGAGGGCTATCACAGTATGAATGCCCGTGACCAGTGGGATGAAGATAAGAGATTGGGAATTTTAGATTGGGACGGTAATTAGTTATGGGGAAATATCTGGTCACGTGGAACGACAATAATGTCGAACAGGTTTTAAACCTGATGAAAAAATATCTCGAAGAACATCCTTCTGGTGAACATATTTCCCAAAGTGACTCAGCCCATTTCGAAGGTATTGAATTATTATGTGACATAGCCGATATCGTTGAACCAGAATATGTCGAAGACGACGAAGATGAATAGTTATCAATACGACATCATTCCTAAATTTGGTCTTCCCCGTGAATATTGTTCTTGTCCGGGTTGTGGACAGGTCTATGGACACCACCGCACTAAAGTTTGCAATCATTGTGGTGAATGTTCCAAATGTTGTAAGGATCGTCCAGAAGAGAATGCTTGCGGTAAAAATCAGGAGTTTGTAGAACCATTAACATTTGTTCAAGAAAATTCATAATGGAAGTAAAAGAAGTTCAAAATAAAAAGCAGAAAATTACAGTGGATGTTCTTTGTGACATCTGTGGGAAATCGTGTAAGAAGCATGAGGGTGTTGTTGGAAATCCAGTACGTACCGATAATGGTGAACCGTATTATTCATTTGAATACATGACATTGAAAGCCAATTGGGGATATCATAGCGAACATGATTGTGAGGAATGGGTCGCTCAAGTCTGTGAGAGTTGTGTGGTTGAAAAATTTTCATTCGTAAATTTTCAAAAACGCGATTATATATGAGCCAAAACATTTTCAAACCAATCTTCGACAAGATAGGTGCTATGAGCCTTCATGAAAAAAGAATTCGTTATTGTCAACTGGCACCCGGAGGTATAGCAGGAACGTTAACTGTAATTGAAAACATCGAATACGTCACACTCATGGAGTCTTTGAGGTTAGAAAATGAATTGAGTGCCGAGCCTGAAAAAATATGAGTTATATTTTAGTCGATACTAACGGAACATGTTTTTGCAATTGTGCAATGCGATGTGCGTATGACCAACGTTGTGGTTCATCACTGCGATGCACTAAAGAAGAGCTTGAATCCGCTGGTTTTAAAACTATTCAAGTCAATGACAAAAAATCTCAACGAGCAGTTTTTGATAGTATTTGCATCGATGGTAAAGAGCATAAATTGAAAATAAAGGATGTTGCATATGAAACTTACCGAAGAAGAAAAAGAGGAATTTTACGAACTGCAAAGTTATATTTTAGGTTGTTCCGGTGGAGATCGATCAATAAGTCCGGCAGCTAGAAAACTTGAAAAATATCTTGAACTCAAAGCCAAAATCAATGACAAAAAGTCGAAGGATTCCGATTAGTGCTGCTGAAAATATAGCCAAAGAATATAAAAAAGATCAAGTAATTATATTAGCTTGGGATAGGGAGGTAGGTGACACATGGGTTACCACATACGGCACTACTCAGGCTGATTGTGAACAGGCCGCACTTGGTGGAAATGAAATAAAAAAATTACTCAAGTGGCCGAAGGAAGAGACGGAAGCTAAACCCGCACGACAGAAACGTAAAGAACAGGAAATGCGGTCAAAGGTTATTCAAGAAATCAAGGAGGGTTTGTTGAATCTTGATAAGGATAATTACATCGGATTAAATACTATTGCTGAAAGGGATATTGTAGATTACTTAAGTAAGTTAGTATGAAAGATGTGCCTGTAACGAGTTTGATAGTGACTTCTTACACTTTAAAACTCGCAAAACAAAAAGGAGTCGTGAATTCTGAATGGAACGGTACATATTTAGAGAAGGATCGTCTTCATGCTTTTATCAGGCTAGACCATTCGCTATATATAAATGTTCATCTTGCAACCGATCAGAGGAAATTTCCAAGATGGACATATCGAATAGATTTTCTGAAAAATGCAACTTGTAAATTAGCAAAACCGATTTACCATTGTGGATGCCGATTCACGAACATACGAATAAGGTTTTTCAAGAGTACCACGATGCATATGAAGCCGGTCTTCGTCACGCTCTAAGACTAATCCCTAAAAATGGCAGCACCTAGATGTCACCGATGCGGTCACAATTTCTATACTGATTCTCCTAATGAAAACGGTGTATGCAAGTGGTGTCAGGATGAAATAGATAATCCTGTGTATTGCCACGTGTGCACCAATGTTGCGACTTGCACAGGTCAAAAGGGTTATTTATGTGATTCTGGAAATTGCCATCGAACCGATGATGACATGGCCGAAGAAGACTTTAATGAAAAATACGGTGAATGATAAATATATAACATTGGTAGGGATTGGCTTTGGAATTGTCATATTTCTCCTATTGATTATTTATTTAATCCTGCCCAAGAAAAAATAATTTATTGAAAATTCTTTTCTAATTAGAATTTTACGTATTACCTTTGAGTATGTCGAATAACATACTCCTGTATAAGAACCGATACATTAATCCTGACAAAAAAGTTGAGGTCTATCGTTGTTTAAATCGTAAAGGTAAAATTTACTCGATCAGACAAAGAGGTGTCGTTGTCGCCCATACCGATAATATAGTCTTGGAGGATTGTGAATTTGTTGTCAACGCTTCAGGTAAGAAAAAAGCGATAGAGACAAAGGAACGGAACGTTCATGCTTTCATCAGAGGAACAATCATAGACAAAGAAGTTGTTCCATTGGAGCGAGTAACCTATCATCCCTTTAGTGAAGTCGGATTTGTTTCGAACGGTGAAGTAATTGAAAAAGCCAAGGGAGTCGTAATCAATCATAGCGGAGTTAAAACAATACAATAATGGTAGCGATGTTAAAAAAAGCAGCAAACACCTCAATATTATTCACGTTGATAGCGCACTCGATGTGTTGCCTTCTTCCAATGATTTCAATGATATTGGGAGTCAACGTAATCTCAGGTCTGGCATTCCACGGGTTCGAGATTTATCTATTGATATTCAATCTTGTCCTGATTGGTATCGGTGTCTATTTGAACTTCTTACACAAGTCTAACAAATCTTGTTCCCACAATAAGTGTAAGAAGACCAATTACAAATTTATCATTATATCGATTTTATCATTGCTGGCAGTTGTATACCAGTACTTTCATCATGTGTGAACTGGATAAGGCATATTTTAACTGCATTCGTTGTAAAGGACTTTTTCACTCAACTCAGGGCACGTGGTTGCCGATAAAGATAGAAAAGAAGAAAAAAATGAAAGGGTTGATTGGTGGAAACAGGCATTTGGCAGTTTTACATCTCAGCAATTTTCTTCGGCCACCGGAAGTAATTACCTCAGACGATTTTACTTGTTATAACTGCACATGAGAACAATAAGGTTAAAAACCGATAAGTTAAAATTAGTTACTATAACTAAGCAATCCAGTGGTTATGGAAAGGCTCATGTTAAAGGGATAGTGATACCTCTCAATATTGTAGTTGAGAATATCGAAAATATTAACTATGTCTTCGATAAAGATTTTCATGGTGTCAAAGCAAATAAAGCTTTGGTTTGGACATACGAGATGCCATGCTATAAAAGCACAGGATTCGTTTCAAAACTAGAAATTATATTAAGTTATCAATTATAAAGCATGAGTAAACCAATTTTACATATCGATATGGATGGCGTGATTGCCAACTATGACCTATTAGCCAAAGATTACCCTAATCTCGAAGATCGCCACGTCAAAGGATTCTTCTTACGAATACCTGTAATGGAAGGTGCTGTAATAGCGATTGAATTGCTTTCTGAGCACTATGACATCTTCTTTCTGTCCACAGCCCCGTGGTCAAACGTAAATGCGGGTTCAGAGAAACGGATGTGGATTGAACATTACTTCGGTGAACACGCCTTTAAACGCCTAATTTTGACCCATAGAAAAGACCTTGTAATAGGTGACTATCTGATAGATGATCGCACGAAAAATGGTGCTGGTGAATTCAAAGGTAAACACATTCACTTCGGCAGTCTGGAATTTCCTGATTGGGACGCAGTTCTTAATTACTTAATTCCTAAAAATGTGGTTAAAAAACGACCACTCCCACCTCCTGTAAATCCTCCAAAACCACCGAATTATTTCCCTGTTGCGTAAATAGTATTTATAGGAAACTATAAAACCAGTGGATATTAAGGGAATTGTAGACGAAACATACGGGTCGATTCATGAAATAAAGGAAATTGCTCAAGAGATTATCATTCAAATCTCAAAAAATAATTTAGAGCGATATAAACAAAAGGGTGAATTCGACTATTTCGAAGGTGTTTATTTAAGGGATGTTCCTTTGAAAAAACAACCAACTGAACTGTTGGCTTTTTTCAATCAAGCCAATTTAAGTATTAGTTTTCTCGACAAAGAGACTTGGAACATCAAAAATAAAGACGGTCATTATCAAGGCGATAAATCGAGAAGTCGTACTGCTCCTGCAGAAATCGTTCTCTATTATGAACGATCTGAGTTGAAACCAAATCTTGACGAAGTTATTAAGAGAAGGGGTCAGGATTTAGAATACAGCGATATCTATTTTAAGCTTTACTATGTTTTCACAAGCAACTTAATGCATGAACTTCAACACGCATTTGATGATTATAGAAGTATGGGGAAAGCGTTTAAGACAAAACCAAGTAGTCAGTTTTTCAGCGGTTTTAAAGGTAATGATGCTTTCGCTGGCTTAGACCCGACACAAAGAGCCTATAAATATAAAGAATATCTCAACCTGCCTCATGAAGTTTGGGCGCATTTCACACAAACTTTCAAAAATCTCCGGCTAACCACTCGTGATTTTGATCATGAACAGATGCCTAAAAAAATGGTTCCGTTGAAAGATGTTGTTAGAGAGTTTAGATATGAGTTTCCAAACTTTAGACTTCTAAATCCAGAACATCAACAGCGATTACTTAAGGCAGTTGTTTCATTTTGGCATACAGCGAAGCAAAATTTAGACGATGAAGCAAAGGCTCAACCTCTTCAAGAAGTTATTAAGAGGGAAGTGAATGTTGATTTCGCCAATGGTAAAATTATGTACGATGGCAATCCTGTGGGTGTGGTTGAGTTGTTCGACCGCAATAATGGATATATGATATTGGATAAGATTCTCATATATGACGAATTCAAAGGGCAGGGCATAGGCACTGCGGCCATGAAGCACATCATGGACTATGCCAGATCAAAACAAAAAATCCTTACATTAACTCCCGATTCCGTACATGGTGGTAATGTAAACCGCCTCAAAAAGTGGTATCAATCTCTCGGTTTTGTCCTTAATAAAGGAAAAAATAAGGATTTTCAAACAATGCAACTATTCTATTTGCCTTTATAATAATTTCTAATTAGATTGCGTTCTAATTAGACTGACATGGAGAGACGACTATTTCGAGTAACAATGAGAACTAGGGGTGGGTATCTAAGTGATACACAGTACTACGTACTTGCAAAAGATTTCAATCAAGCAGCGTTAAAAGCCAAAGAAGCATTTATACATGAGCAAGAAACTAAATCCCTTCTTACTGAAGATGGCTCTTTGAATAAAGAAGATTTGGGTGCTGTTAAAATTTCAAACATTGAATTTATAACCGAAAATGTATTGCTATGACAAACGATCAAATTAAACAGCTTTGTATTAGATATGATTTGTTTTTGCATGAAAAGGGATTTGATAAAATAGAACGTAACCATCATGATATCGCACATATAAGATGGATGTGTCACGAAATTCCAAACATTCTGGATGCAGGTAAATTTGAGAAAGCTAACCGATGGCTAGGATTCGTGCAAGGTGCACTTTGGGCGCATAATATTTCAACCATTGAAGAATTGAAAGAAGATAACCGATGAAACCAGTAATTTTATTCAGAAAGGATTATTCTACAGAAGATGAATTTGAAATTGCGAAGAAGCATTTCGAAGTGAAAGAATACCGTTCTCAAATTGAACCTTGCTCATTGGTTATCGGACGTTATTCAACTCTACCTTTCTATAGAGAATTGGAAATGGATGTGAAAAACGTTGGCGGTAAGCTTATCAATTCTAGTGCTCAATACAATTGGATAGCGAATTTCGATTGGTATTATTTATTCAAAGACTACACGTTCGAAACATGGTTTCGTGCTCAAGATGTACCAGATGGAATACCATTGGTTGTTAAAGGTCGCACCAATTCCCGCAAACATGAGTGGGACACTAAGATGTTTGCTGAGAATAAAGCACAAGCAATCAACATAATGATTGATTTGCAGACCGATCCTTTGATTGGCCCGCAAGGTTCCGTATTTAGAAGATATGAACGACTAGTTACCTATGAAGTAGGAAACAACGGACTTAGCTTCACGAACGAATATCGTTGCTTCTTTTATAAGGGAAGGCTGTTGACCTTCGGTTATTACTGGACGATGGCTCAAAACGTCAGTCGCGAATTAAGTCCTGAAGGATATTACTTCGCCGTGGAAATGGGTAAGATTGCTCGTGACTACTCTAACTTCTATGTGATTGATATTGCAGAGAAAGCTAGTGGTGGTTGGGTAGTTGTTGAAGTTAACGATGGTCAAATGAGTGGACTTTCAGAAAACAATCCAGAGACGTTATACTATAACCTTATGAAAAGCCTGTAATGAGAATTGAAAGAAACCGAACTAGCGCAACACTTTATTGATTTTTTTAAAGGTCATGAAATTTTTTCCGAAGTACAGGCTTACTCGGTCATTGACTTTGTTGCTAAGAAAGACGATTTAACAATAGGCGTGGAAGTTAAGACTTCAATGAATTTCAAAGTCATTGAGCAAGCCTTTAATAACAAAACGTATTTCCATCAGGTGTATGTGGCAGTTCCTTATAAGAAAAGAGATTTCTCTTTCAAAATTTGCAAAGACTACGGCATCGGTGTGTTACTCTATCAGGAGAAAACTGGCCGGGTATATGTCGTCGTTGATCCTGCTACGGAGAAACCTAAACACAAACCAAAGCTTCACGAGTATAATAAGATGTCTGTGGCAGGTTCACAGAACGACCGCATGACTGCTTTCAAATGGACTATCCATCAGATGACTGAATATTTAAAAAAGAATGATGCTGCCAAGTTAGAAACAGTCTTGGATAACGTGCAGTTTCATTGGAAGACACGAGCCAGTGCGATTAGCTGTTTACGAAAATATAATCGAACTGGTGTTCTCAAAGATTTTAGAATTGAGAAGGGTAGAGTTTATTTAAATCAAAAGAAGAAATGAATTCAATAGAGAGGATAGTAGAACGATTACATCACATTGTATCAATTGCTGATAGACCTAACAGAGAGCTATTGCCTAGTAAAAGTGATATGACCTTTGAGATATTTACAATACCTTACGAAGGATTTAATTTAGTATTCAGAGATAATAGACTACCGCGCATTCAACAGTATCAAATCGTGGATTTACAAAGAAAGATTTCAGACATCAATACTGATTTACCCATGCCACTTAAGTTCGACCTTAAAGTGCATGTAAACCCTCCTGTACACGTGTGGTGTGAAATCATTAGGCATCAATTTGAAGTACCAACAAAGTTCAGAGCAAGCGATTGGGAGTACAGTGGAGGCGGTTTATTTTCAAGACCTAATAAAGTCATTACTGAATGGACTGAACACAAAGGTTATATTGAAAGGAAAATAGATTACGATGAAACCTATGCTAATCTATTGAAAGCATTCAGAGAAATGAGTCCTGCAATCGCTATGAGGATCAAAACGAACGATAAGTTCTTACAGTTGAAGGCTTAGGATCGTTTGAATCTCACACGCAACTTGACAGGCGTTACATTACACATCACGCTTCCATCTTCGTTGAATCTTGGACGTATACGATTTAGGTAAAACTCAGGCATATGTTTACCCATGTAGTCTTCATATGGATACCACTGGCCTCCCATGTCTTTATATTCCAATTTTACCTCCACCATATCGCCAATATCCATCCGGTTCGAATGCAATTCCAAAATAACATTCTCAGGAGCGTTACCAATAATTTTTTGGTTTGGGTCAACTATGACTGCCTGCAAAGGCTTAAGCTTCTTTAATGTTCCTTCGGGATGTCTTCGAATGTGGAAACAGTTCTTTTGCCCTCCCAATAACTTTACAAGGTCATTGGGTCTGTTCTCCCGGTCTAGTTCGATTACGTCAAGTGTGTATGTCATACTGCAAAAAAATCAACTATATAAGACCGAATTTTTTCTAATTCATCAATGCAAGATTGAACAGTTTCATGGTTATGCTTCGGGTTATAAGTTTCTCTTTTTCCGAAGACGTTGGAGGAATTGATACTTGATAAGGTCAAGTTGAAACATGAGTTTAATTCCAATCTATACGAATTGAAAACACCATCCTCATTATCCACATAGATAATTCCAACGATCAGATTTTTGAAATATATTGTGGCGAGGATGTAGTGACCTCTTTCATTATTCAATGTGTTTGCATTTGGATTGAACCAGTGCACTTCATACCTAAAGCCGTGACAATCAAGCGGTAGATTGGAGTTTATCTTGTAGTGTTCAGCGTAAAGCTGACGGATAGGAGTTTCTGTTTTCATAATATTTTCCAAATTAAAATATATGGTAATTCCATTTGATTTTCTTTGCTGGTCTTTAGAGTTTTAATCGCAAATTTGGGATTTTCTGTTCCCTTCTTATACTTCCCATAGGTTTTATAAAGAGGCATCATTGCGGCTGCATAATACTTTTCAAAATTGGGATGAATCTCAACAACGGTTTTGGCAATAGAGTCGGGAATTTTTGTGATTTTCCCTTTCCAAATAACTTTCTCAATCTCACGCTCAAATGTATCAATGTCGTCTTGAGTTTCACCGAAAACAATTCCATATTTCCAGATTGTCTTGATTTTGCTAACCATAACTTTATTTTTTTGATAGTTCTTTGACAATCATTCGAAGGGCTTTTTCATCATCGTGAGCCACTGCACGTTTCCATTTAAGACCTGTCTTCCAGTTCTCAACCGCTTCATTAACCTCAGCATCCGAAGGCATACGCTTAGTGGCTTTGTATACTTGGCCTTTTACTAGCTTCTTGAAATCTTTCTCTTCCTTTTCTTCCTTTTGCATTACCTTCAACACTTCCCATAATACGGGCATCATGGAAATGTAGTTTCTGCGATCAACGCGAGAAGTCAAATAGAATTCAATATCTTCTTTTTTAATTGCATCGTAATTGAGAATGAATTCATCGTCAGTTTTAATTTTCCATGAAATTCTATTCTTTCGTTCAAACGGTTCAACCCATGTCCATCCCACTTTACTAATTTCATCTTTCGGATTGTATCGAATGCACATAAAAGGTTCTTTTTCAGTAACATATTGAAACCTTTTTTGAAACCTTGTTTTCTTTTTGCTTTTAGGGTTTTTTGATAGCAAATCAGTTACAGAAATCACTTCTTCAGTTGTCACTTCAAATTTATGAATCATTTCAGGATTCAAGGGCACATCGACATATCCATACTGATCTTCTGGATCGTCGCTAGGGAATGTGGCTTTTTTAACAATTTTACCAAAATACTTTTTCTGATCCCTATATGTCATGGCCATACTATAGGTTCTTTTTTCGCCCTTTTCGTCAGGGTCGAACCTGTCATGAAATGGAGTAACAGGCTTAGTAGGATCGAAATTAGGATTAGGAATCCAAACAGGTTTGGTTACCTCAACAAATCCCTTTTCAATATAAAACAATCCCTCATTTGGCATCGGAGGTAGATTGTAATTTACCGCTCCATTATCAAGTGTAGATTTGTATCTTTCGTCTAACCTATCAGATCGGATTTGTCGAGAGTATTTCCCATGCCCAAACTCTTTTTTAAATTTATAAGTGTGAGATAATACAATACGAGAACCGAAGGTGATCGTTGAATTTAAATCTTTTAACCAATCCCAAAATTCTTTCTTATGTGAAGGCAATGTAAGTTCATCATCATAAATTAATCTGATTAAGCCTTTCTCAATACTCGAATTATCAAATAACTTTACAGGTTCAGCCGTTGGCTGGAAAACTTGAGTACGTTCGATAATACCTTGAAGTAATGCGAATCGCATCTTATAGAAGAAGGCATGATCTTCAGCCATGTCTTTCGTTTCTTCATAAGTAGCACCAATCTTAAATTCGAAATCTTTACCAAATTTCTTTTTTAATTTCTTTTCTTCATCATGAAATATACGATTACTACCCTCTGACTCTGCTAACTCAGCAACACGGTACAATTCATAAAGTTTTTGAAGTTCATCCCTTTGTGGAAATAGTCTTGGTCTGAATTGTATTTTATCAGTTATAATACGATAGAGATTATCACCGTTTCGCATTAAAAGAAATGTGAAATCATCTGATTGTTGCATCATCATAGTGACAAAAGGATTCTGGCCTTCAGGAGCATCCTTATGGTTGCGTCTGCATTGAAAGGCAGCGATACCTTTGAGTTCAGGCAAAACCTTCTTATAATTATCGTTTCGTGTTAACCACTTGTCAAAATCTTTCACATGCCTCCACTCAATACCTTGTCCATCGTCCCACGGGTCGCCAACTTCTTCATCCATATACATCAGACCTTGACGAATAGATATCGGTTCAGTTTCAGAAGCGGTCGGCCCTTCTTGAATTTGAATAATAGTTTCTTCAATTCCAAGATACAATTCCAACGTTGTTATCACTCTGAAAATCTTTTCAATTTTTTTCTTGAACTGAGCGACTGCAGTTGCTAATTTCTCAGTGATAGCCAACGCTTGCTGTCTCTTTCTTTCAATGATAACTTCCATTGTGCGCTTCACAAGTTGAGCCTTATCACGCCTGACTTCGAGATCGTATTTTATGTTTTCAAGATTTTCTTTGGAATTCATTGCAACTAATGAAGTGTCAAGGCCACTTACCTCTTTGGCTTCATCATCGTCCATAAAATATTTGGATACATCGCCACTGGCAATAGCTTGCTCCGCTTCCTTTATATATTCAAGAGGATGTTTAGTGAGTTTAGGAAACTTGATATCACGTAAACACTCAGGTAAAGTTTGATGTTCCTGTTTAGTTCCCCACGCCATATTATCCCAATCCCAATCTCTATAATAGAGATAGGTTGTATTATACTTCTTTTCGTATTTGATTTCGTCAACAATAAAGATGTCTCGATAATCCGATCTCCAATAAAACATATCACCCGGATTAATCGAGTTCAAAATCTGAATCATGTCTTCCTGAACGTCTTCATGAAAGCGGTCTTTGATGTTTTTAGCAACCTTATCTTTCAATTCAGAAAGCGTGGATAACGAATTATTTGATTTGACTATCTTTCCCATTTTATATGAACACTATTATAAGGCAATATACGAAAAAAATAGATTTTTGTTGCGAATGTTTCAATAGAAAAGTATATTTGAGATATCCAATTAGAAATCTGTATATGTTGAACATAAATCAAAAAGTTGTTTGCACTAAACGTGGCAACTGGAACTATACTAATCCGATGGCCGCTGAACTCTACCCCGAAGGTTGCCCGTTTGGGCCAAAATTTAATGAGATCGTTACTATCGCTGATATACTTCATAAGAATACTGGCATATACTTGACTTTATTCGAGTATAGTAACCACACGTATGCAGCCAAGTGGTTTGAACCTTTAATAGAAGATTCAGTGTTAGAAGACGAATTAACAAAGATTTTTGAAAGCATTTCGGCTTAGAATTTGACTTTTCAAAGATTTTTAATTAGAAATTGCAATAATTCAATACAATTTGCGTATATTCGTATATGGTTAAAGTCAAAAATTGAAGCAGCTATTATAACTCACTGATAATCAGTTAGTTATGACACCTGACCTAACCTAAATAGGTAGATGAAATAGTTGAAAACTGCGGATTTTAGTACTTGAAATCGAATATCCGGTAATTATATTTGCATATGTTGAAATGAATCGAACCCCGATGGAAAGGTTTTTAACAGTTAAACAAAAAATCCAAGCAATGGCTGAGAAGTATGCCCTTGAGAATCTTGGATTGGATGAAAAGACGTATCGCGAAATCCTGAATGAAGGATTAAAGAGGAACAATTCTCTGAGTTGTGGTGAGATGCGTGTAGGTAAACTAATGATGGGGAAGGGATGAACGAGATAATACCGATTAGATCAAGTAATCACTCATATTTAGCTGTTCCTGTTCCTAAGAACAGCAAACGGCATGAGTTGAAGGTTTCTAATGAATTTTTTCAATGCTTTCTTTCTTACCGCTCGGAAGAAGAATCATTAGTTTACACCTCATACAGGGTTCAAGTAAATGCTGAGATTATCGGCCTAGCAAGTTCAATATCAGATAGTTTAAAGACATTATTAATCAGAAATAACATTCTCCTTAAAGATTGGATGGATGTGAACACTGAGTCATCAAAAGGTCATGATGAATTACTGATCATCGAACTGCCGGAAGAATAAATTTCTATTTTCCTAAAACAAATTTCTATTTTATTCGTATATTGATGCGAAATCATTATTTTTTTACAATTAGAAATTTGAATATTCATGGAAAATTACAGCGATGCTGAACCCTTCGTACCGTATTCTAAAACAATGAATCGAATTCTTTATAGTCTTGATCATAAACTTCTTGAAATGGAAGAATTGATTGAAGACCAAAAGGCTGAAATTAAAAGCTATAGAGACGAATTGTCTCAGGTTCAAAACCAGCGTATGAGGGAAGGAAATCAAATGGTGGCTAACACGTTGATGTCATTTTTCGCTCCTACATTCGACATGCTAACGCCTGCCGGTGCGAACATGCTTATCCAAATTAAACAATTCGGAACCATCGAAGAAGTTCATCATTACGTTGATGAAATGATTGAGCGCAGCAAAGAGAAGATGAAGAAAGAAGAAAGTGAAGACAGGTCATTGGCTGACCAAATTTTAAATCATGATTAATTATGGATAATCTTCGTAAGGCCGCTTTAGATATTCTGAAACGGAAAGGCTTTATTTATGGTAAGCTAGAGCGGAGTGTTAGCGCAGAGACACATAGGATGGTTGAAGCTATGGTTGAATACCTCATTGAAGTTCAACCAGAGGAAATGGAGCGGTTAGCCAAATCAGAAAACGAACTTTTATCTCAGGTTCAAAATCTTGAAAAAAGACTTCAAGAGTTGCAAACGCAGCTTCGTCACTCGGAAAATAATGTCAAAGGGTTGATGCAAGAGATAGGAGAAAAAGAAGTACTTGCATCGGCATTCGATAAGGTACGGCAAATATTTGCTGGTCGTGAATGGATAACTCAGGGCCGTGGCCCGTATGCGTATGATGATGACGAATATAAAAAGGAAGTGCAATACCTTCTCAACGATTTTGAAGAAATTCAACACGACACGTGGAATAACATTCGCACCAAAACTTTTGACTATAAACAGAAACTTATTAATCAATATGAAGGTGAGTTAAAAGATGAAAATAAATTCTTTCTTTCTATAATCAGTAAGTTTCAAGAACTTTGTCTTAAAGAACATCCGGTTCTTGAAGAAATACTTGATCATGCGAAAGACGTGAAGATGGGATATGGGTTGTTACCCTTAATAAAAAAGGAGGAAGAATAATGATTATAGTACAATTTGAAACCGCTGTACTCGCGAAGAAAAAGGGATATGTCGATAAATATAGTGTACGTGGTTATGATTTGAAGACTAAAGAAAAATGTTTTGATATTGATTGGCAAAATAATAAAAATGCTATACCTGCACCAACACAGGAACAACTTCTGACTTTCCTAGAGTCAAAGAGAATGTATATAGCCATTGATCCTGAATTACATCAAGACAGGGTTTGTTGGAGTTGGCAGCTTCGATGGTATGAGCCAGAGGACAATCACGACGCTGAGGATTTTTGGGCAGCAACCGGCTGGTTTGGTACTCAAGGTGAATATCCCACTCGTAAAGAAGCACAGGAAGCCGCAATATGTATGGGTTTGGAGTATCTGGAACCAGTGCATCGATTGGATTCTATCGAAAAACTTGCGAAAGCGTATCATATGACATATAGTAATACGGTAGATTCAATGAACTCTATAAAAGATGAAATTGGTGAATATTTTTTCAACAGAATCAAACCTTATCAAATAGATATTTTTGTTGAAAAGTTCGGACATCCATATCAGCCTAGTAAAAAATCTAATTAGAAATTTGCAAATCCGATAAAACTTATTTAGTATTGTATCAGACAATACGAAACTCAAATAAAGTTTTATGGAAAAATTGTATAATGACCTTGGTAAAATCGTCACTATGGACGATTTAGCGACCAAAGCCAGCCTTGGCGACCATTTAGGTAAACTAGCCGAAGAAGTCGGTGAGTTCGCAAAAGAAGCCAATAAATTGAATGGCCGTAAAAAAAGAGGTAGTTTCGAATCGACTAACGATATCCGGGTAAATCTTGGTAAAGAAGCAGCAGATGCTATTCAATGCATCATGGCCATCACAATCAGTGTTGGTGTGACTTACGAAGACCTTAAAAGTTACTTGCAAGAAAGTAACGAACACTATCAGGAATGGGTTGAAGATAAGGTCAAGAAAGTCACCGAAGCATGAGAAATAATCTGAAGGATGCAGAACCTGTAGACCTCAATAAGAAATTACCTCTGTACGGCTTTCTGTATTTCTTTCAAAATATGAAAGGCTATCGGTTAGCCTTTTTTTTGTTGACTGCTATTGCAGTCCTTTCAACCTTCGCTAGTTTTTATAGCACCTATCTCCTGAGTGAGATTCTAAATGTCATAAAGACACTGACGGTCGATGATGTCCTGTATTATTACGCACCGCTCTACCTTTCACTTGTAGTATTTGATCAGGTCTGTGGTTGGTTTACCAGACGCTACGGTGAAGCATTACCGACACTTTATACCAATCATCAATACTTACGGTTTTTCAATTCCTTCCTTCATTACAAGAGCAGTAAATTTTTCAATTACTCCAAAGAGAAGATTGTCAGTTATACCGACAAGTATCTAGGGAATGTTTCTGCTTTTCTTTCCGATTGGAACTGGCAGATGCCCCGACACATCACACGGTTAGGATTGACTATCTGGATTCTGTATGAACAAAGCCCTATCGTGTTGGGCGTTAACATAGCATACATCGCTTTATTCATGGTACTTTCAATTCATCTAGCAAAGAAGATATCCAAACCCATTCGAGCATACAGTGAACAAAACGTTGAAACCAATTCAATTAAACAAAATCTCTTTCAGAATTTAAACTCAGTTAAGAGATTGTTCAATAATGAATATTTTATAAATTTTTATAAAAAGTACCTCTTACTAACAAATAATAAATTTGAGGATGTTAGAAAAGTACATGCCTTCCGCTGGATTCTACAGCTAAATCTTTTTAACCTAATCTACATCTCGACGTTCTTTTACGGTGTTATTCAAATCATCAATGGGCAATTAGACCTAGGATTTTTATTATTGATTCAATATGCGTTCAACAATCTGTTCGCGATGTTGATATACTTCATAGAATATTTTACGACACAAATACATCAAAGGCATGATGCTGAACTATTTAATATTGAGATCGATAAACTCAAATTAGAACGTTCCACGTCTGAGTTGAAGGATGTTGATAAACTTTCTCTGCAGAATATCAAGGTTACGTTTAGTGACGATAAAGGTAAACAAACCGAAATCAAAATACCACATCTTGACGTTTATCGCGGAGATAAAATAGCGATACTTGGAGAGAGTGGTTCAGGTAAAAGTACTGTCTTAAGTGTCTTAACCAATCAAACAGATTTTGAAGGTACTTATAAAATAAGACTCTACCCGCTTTTTCAAACCGTGTATGCAAAGCAACATAGTTTGAAAAACTTTACGGTAATCAATTCTTCCGATGCGCTATTTAATATGTCTATAAAAGACAATATAACTCTTGGCCATTATGAGTCGGAAAGATTTAATAGTATCACCAAGGGTCTAACTTTAGATAAATTCATAGACGACTATGATAAGTGCATTGGTGATAAAGATGTTAACCTTAGTGCTGGCCAAATGCAACGTATTCGACTTGCTCGTGGGTTGTATCAGAATACTGAGTATGTTCTGTTAGATGAACCATTTAATGGAATTGATGATGAAAATAAAAATCGAATCATCACGTTCCTTATTGATCATTTAAAAAATAAAATGGTGATTTTGGTTACCCATAATGCTTCAGAAATTGCAGTTTGTGGGGATGGTGTGGTAGTATATTCTTTCAATAACCAGAGAGAGTTGGTAAAGGCTCATGTGTTATGACTCGGCGGGTTCATTGCAAGAGATTCAAATATGATGTGTATATAGGCCGAGGCAGGTGTCCACGGACAGGATCGGTATCGATATGGGGAAACCCGTTCAGTTATCAATTACATTCAAGTGCGCCGTATTTAGTAGAAACCCGTGATGAATCGTTAATCCAACATAAAGAATGGTTACGGAATAATCCAGACCTGCTCCCGTATTTATGTTCACTTAAAGACAAGGTATTAGGGTGCTGGTGTGAGCCACATGAGCGATGCCACGGTGATAATATAATAGAATTAATTAATGAGTTATGTCTACAGTCTTGATGACTCGTTTGGATGTTGAGCACTTTATATTTGAAAGATGTGCACATATAAGATCGGTTCGCGTTGAAGAAGAACCCGGAATAGTAATAATTAAAATCGAACTTACCTTCCTTTATTGGTTATTCCATCGCAGAAGGTTTTTCAGGCATATCAATGGTCTGATACAGGAGCGGAAATTAGCCCATTTAAAATACGTCGTTAAAGTCCAATAATTTGCGTTATTGGATTTTTTTTATGACCTTTGTTCTAATTAGAAAAATAACTAATTAGACATATGGGTTACAATTGCGACAGATTTAGGGTGAAAAGATTGGAAAACCTAGTTATTCCTATCAAAACCATCTACAGTATCGAATATGCTCCGACTTGGGAGCCTGAGAATCCAGAAATTATAGACATTGAAAGCAATAAAATCATTATCAATTTCGGGCAGCAATCGATAGAAGGAATTGCTATAGATGATAATCTTCATGTAAGCAAAATAAGAATGGATGGTGAAGGCTCAGGAAGGCTAATGCCATATGTCGAAGAATTCTTAAAACAAAGCACAGGATATCTTGAAGCAGTTCGTGTATGGGAACGTGGCGATACCATTGATAGATTAATTGTGGATAATGGAATAGTAGCTACTTACGACATAGAATAATGGAAGAAAATTTACCTATCGTATTTGCATATTGGAAAGACGATGAATTAATGGGCTTCAGAGCCGACACATTCGGAACTATCTCAATGACTCAGCCGAAGATTTATACCTTCAGTCAAGGACAAGTCGAGACAGTCATAAATAATACTCGCAGCAATTTGAACTGGTCAGGTAGTAAGTTCATGAAGCATCTGGAAGAAAATGCGTATACCAACGAACCACTATTTAGATTTATGAATCAGACAGAGCAAACCATGCGCTCGTGGAAGAATTTTGAGGTTAGAGTTCACCCCTTCATTGAGAGAACTTCTGATGAACTGCTTGTGAAAGTGGCCATCGATAATCTTAAGCCGCATATTCAGGCATTCAAATTCTTCATACCTGACCATGAAAATTAATTCCAATTAGATTTGCTTCTAATTAGAAATTTATCTAAGTTTGAGGCTTAGTTATGGAAGATTTACTTAACAAATACTTTATTGAGAATGCTCTACATACATTAGAGAATAGAATACCTGATGATTTTATTGACTTAGTTGTCACTAGTCCACCGTATGATGACATACGCTCATACAACGGTAACTATTCTTTTCCTTTCGAAGAAATAGCAACACAATTATATCTGAAAGTTAAGCCGGGTGGAGTGGTTGTTTGGGTAGTTGGTGACGGTTCTACCAAAGGTTCTGAAACAGGCACTTCATTTAAGCAAGCTCTATATTTCCAATCATTGGGTTTCAATTTACATGACACAATGATTTACGAAAAGAATACATCTTCCTTTCCTGCAAGAAGAAATGGTAATCGTTACACTCAGATATTTGAATATATGTTTGTTTTCTCCAAAGGAAAACCTAACACTGCTAATCTGATTTGTGATAAGCCTAACAAATGGGCAGGTTGGGTGAATTGGGGAAAGAAAACTCACCGTGGGAAAGATGATTCTTTAGTCGTAACAAAAGACATCAAACCAGTTCCAGATTTCTCACCACGTAATAACATTTGGCGATACACCGTGGGTGCCGGTTATATCACGAAAGACAAATTCGCACATAAGCATCCAGCAATCTTTCCAGAAAAATTAGCTGAAGACCATATACTCTCGTGGACTAAAGAAGGTGATGTCGTTTACGACCCTTTCGCTGGTAGCGGCACAGTGCTCAAAATGGCAAAACTCAATGAGAGAAATTTCATTGGTTCAGAACTCACCGAAGAATACGAACCAATAATAGCAGAACGAATTAAATCAAGATTAAGATGAATAATTTCGAACACGAAGTTGAAGAACTAGTAGCAAAGTATGCAGTAAAATTAAATTTGGGTACACTACCGAATAGTGCTAAACATCATGATAATTTGGCAGAGTTGAATCGTAGCAAAAAGAAAGCATCTTATTTGCCATATCCAAGCTTTGAGCGAAGTAATCAGGGATATCGCACTAAGCATAAAGCAGATTTTAAAATTTATCCACCTGACTATCCAAGTGGTATTTTGATTGAATGTAAATATCAGAAGGTAAGTGGGAGTGCAGACCAAAAGGTATTATCCGCAGCACTTCTATACAGTATGCAAGACATCCCCACAATTATCGTCATGAATGACGATTTTAATTGTAGCAAGAATCTTCAGTATGATTTGAAGGGTGCATATAGGGATAGCAATGATACTGTAAAGCTGATGAATCTGACAGAATTTAAACATGCTTTGAAAGTCCTTTTCAAGCAACATAAAAAAACACCTCAACTGGTGTAAATACTTGATATATTAGTTGTTAGGATTGATTTAATTCTTATATTTGCATGTATAAGAATTAAATCAATTTAATTAATTTAAAACCTATGGCAAATCAAGTTAAAATTAAGGCTTCTACAGCCAAATTGGGGCAGAAAATTGAACCCATTGAAACCCTGCTAGTCAACTTAGGGTTTAAAGTCACACCGAATTTTATCAAGACGCTGCAATTGGCGCAAAAAATGAACGGTAAGGCAGAATTCGATAGCATTGTTTTTAAAACTGTTGACCCGGAATTGACCAAGCCCGCCGAGGGCAATCGTGGTGGTGAGAATGAAACTCATACCAAAGACTCCAAGGTAAATCACCTGAAAACTATCATCAAAGCAGGCGATTTTATTGAAGATTATCCTATCGCAATTGCCAATGGAAATCTCACGCTGATAAATGGTCATAACACCAAACAGGCGTTAGTTGAATCCGAACAACCCTACAGATTTGTCGTATCGTTTGATAAACGTTTGAATAGTACTGATATCAATGAAATCAACGACACCATTGCGTTTCTGAACAACGAGACAACGAAGTGGACGAAAGACGACGTTTTCAATTCTGCTTTCTTCCACAAAAATCCAGTGGCAGTGGAAATCAAAAAGTTGATAGACAAATATCCAAATGACAGACTTTTTCCTCTCCACATATTGGGCGTGGTTCATAAGAAAGCATCTTTCTTTTCTGGAATCAAAGCAGCAGCCAAAATCAATAAGTTTGTTCGCTCGATGTATCGCGATAGAGCGGTGCTGAGAAAATTGAGAAGTCCAGAATTCAAGAAATCATTTAATTATTACTTGAATCTCACACGAACTTTCGCAACACAAGACAGACTTCAGCCGTGGCTTAACATCGTATATACCCTGATTTGGGAATACAATGCAGACAGGAACATCATGGGTAGTTCCCTCAAAACAGGAGCAGTGCAATCCAGATTGCCATTGTTAAAAAAGAAAGATGAAAGACGACTTTTCATCGTTCAAACGTACAACAAATCTGCGCCTGCAAGTAAGCGAATTGAAATGACGGATTTCTTGCCGAAGAAAAGAGGTCGAAAGGCAACGAAGAAAACTGCAAAAAAAGGGTCTAAATGACCCTTTTTTTTAATTAGAAATTTGAATAAAATCTGAAGTTTTTCGTATATTCGTATCATGGAACTAATAAAATATATTCTTAGTGATGGTGGACGATCAATAATGGCCATCATTTTTCTCGCAGTTATCTTCGGAGGTCTTCGTAGTTGTATTGCAGCATTTAGATCAAGAAATCCTGATAAAGATGGAAGTAAAGAATAAAGTAATTACTCTCCCTCAAGCACTTCGCTTGCGAGAACTCGGAGTAAATCAAATACCTAGTATATCTACTTATTGCTGGTATTTAGCAGCGGAAGCTTCACCAATTATAATTCCTTCCCAATGGATATTGGAGAAACCACCTATCTCTAATTCCACAGAAGTTATTTCCGCTTTTGACACTGCCGAATTAGGCATCATGCTTCCTTCAGACAGTCAACTCTCAATCAGTCGCAATAAAAAAAATCTTTGGAGTGTTAGATACTCTAACGTTCTAACTCCTATTCGTTGCGAAACTGAAGCGCAGGCCCGTGGTAATGCTTTGATTCAATTAATTGAATTGGGCTATGTCAACGTTACACATGTAAACATGAATCTGATGGAGGTTTCAAATGTGGAGGATGTTTTGATAGGACTGAGTTGAAGCGACATAAAACATATCAAGGATCAATTAGTAAATCCAGTGACCTTCGACCAAATCAAATCTATGTG
>Ga0196965_1000201_pt1 | contig 42982 bp, 29 predicted proteins | sample S1_20metaG_FD_148668 | JGI IMG/M metagenome (GOLD analysis project Ga0196965, IMG submission 148668) | Soil microbial communities from Anza Borrego desert, Southern California, United States - S1_20 | ecosystem: Environmental > Terrestrial > Soil > Desert | place: USA: California | collected...
CGGGACGGTCACGGCTGCGCGGCTCGCGAGGATCCTGGTTCCCGGCCGGCGCGGCCTGGTCGTCGCCGGCCAGGGCGAGGCGATGCTGGAGCCGCTGCCGAGGGAATTGACCGAAGGCCAGGAGCTGCGGATCGAGATCGTCCGCGAAGCCGTGCCGGAACCGGGGCGGCCGAAGCTCCCCAAGGCGCGCGTGACCGAGGAGGGGGCGCGGCCCGGGACGACCCTGTTCGAACGCCTGGGCCGGCCGCCGATGCACCGGCCCCCTGGACCGGATCGCTTCGAGCAGGCCGGCTGGTCCGAGCTGCTCGAGGAGGCGCAGACCGGCGAGATCGGCTTCGCCGGCGGGGCGCTGCGGATGAGCCTGACGCCCGCAATGACCCTGTTCGACGTCGACGGCGCGCTCCCGCCGGCGGAGCTCGCTTGTGCGGGAGCGGCCGCCGCCGCGCGGGCGATCCGCCGCTTGGCGATCGGCGGCTCGGTCGGGATCGACCTGCCGACGCTCGCCGGCAAGACCGAGCGCCAGGCGGCCGCAGCGGCGTTCGACGCGTTGCTGCCGCAACCGTTCGAGCGCACGGCGGTCAACGGCTTCGGCTTCCTCCAGATGGTCCGTCGGCGGGAGCGGCCGTCGGTCCCGGAGATTCTCCAGGCGGACCGCGTCGGCGCTGCCGCGCGCGCCTTGCTCCGGCGCGCGGAACGAACGCCAGGCGCAGGAGAGCGCACCGTCCGGGCCGCCCCGGCGATCATCGAGAGGATCGAAGGCGAGGCCGGGTGGAGGGACGAGCTCGCCCGCCGCATCGGGGCGCCCGTACGGTTGCGCGCGGACGCGTCGCTGCCCATCTCAGGCGGCGATGTCCAGAGCGCCCACAGCTGAGCCGCGCCGCCGCGCGAATGCCTGCCCGGTCTGCGGGAAACCGCCCTCCGCCGAGCGCACGCCCTTTTGCTCGCAGGGCTGCCGCGACCGCGACCTGTTGAACTGGCTCGGGGATTCCTATCGGGTTCCGGGCCCGCCCGCGGGGCTGGACAGCGAACCTTGAGCCCCTCTATAGGCGCACGACTTTCCGCCCGCCGGAAATGCCCAGGTAGCTCAGTTGGTAGAGCACGTGACTGAAAATCACGGTGTCGGTGGTTCGATTCCGCCCCTGGGCACCATTCTCCCCGCCATCGCCGCCTTGTCCTGATTGCGCTATCGGCAGCGGCGAGGAGGCGAGTCATGTTCGTCGCGGTCTATTGGTGGCGGGTCCATCCCGGCAAGGAGGCCCAGTTCCGTGCGGCGTGGCGGCGCGGGACGGAGCATATCACCCGCATCTACGGCAGCTATGGCTCGCGCCTCCACCGCGAGCGCGACGGGCGCTTCGTCGCATACGCCGAATGGCCGGACGAGGAGACCTGGCACAAGGCGTTCGACGCGAAGATGGCCTATGACGACCCTGAAACGCGTGCCGCGTTCGTCGACGCGATCGCCGAGACGCCTCCCGGCAACCTGCCCGCCTTCACGATGACGCTGACCGACGACCTGCTGACGCTCCGCCGCCAGCCTCAATAGTCACGGGTGTACCGAACGTTGACGTTGGTCCCGCTATTGCCGGAGCCGAATTGCGAGATGACGCTGAGCGCACGGCTCAAGGCGATCTCGAGCTGGGTGGCGGTGAAGCCCCGGGCGTCGGTGATGATCTCGATATAGATGTCGTCCGACAGATACATGCCGGCGGCGAGCGCGGTACCGCGGCCGGTGGTCTGATCGGCGCCGAGGATGCGCAGGCGGTCGATGCCGGTCGCGGAGCGCAGCCGGCCCAGCGGGTTGAGCCCGCCCCCGCCGCCGCCGCGGAGCGAATTGAGCGACGCTGCGACCTGCACCGCCTGGAGCGCGGAAATCTCGGTCACCGAGCTCCCGAACAGGATGCGGGCGACGATCTCGTCCTGCGGGAGGCCGGGGTTGGACGAGAAGGCGATCTGCGGATTGTTCGCCGTCCCGTCGACGTTGATCACGATCTCGACGTCCTCGACGTCGGCGACGGCCCGGATCGCGATCTGCGGGTTGGGCGGCCGGGCGCCCGTGAAGGTGACGCGCCCTTCCTCCAGATTGAAGCGTCGCCCGGCCACGCTCAGGGTGCCGCGGATCAGCTCGACCTGGCCGACGATGCTCGGCGTCGTCGAGGTGCCTTGCACGCGAAGATCCGTGCTCCACTCCGATTCGATACCCATTCCCGAGACGAACACGCGATTGTCGGCGCGGACGCGCAGGTCGAGCCGCCAGTTGCTCGGCACCCCGCCTGCCTCGGCCTGGGCATTCGGATCGGGGATCGGCTCGCCGCGACGGCGTACGCCGGCAAGCTGGCGGACCTCGGCGGCGGCCTGGCGGACGATCTGGTAGCGGACCTCGGGCAGTTCGAGCTCGCCGGCGATCAGCGCCCCGTTGGCGCGGCTGTTGGTGATCCTGACCTCGCCGGTCGCGGTCGCGCCGATATCGTCGGACCGGGCGAGCTGGGCGTTCTGGAAGCGGAAGCGGAGGTCCATCGGGAAGCCGGCCGCCGACGCAAGTCCGATCGTGCCGGACCCTTGGACGGTTCCCTCGCCGGCGCGTCCGGTGAGGCTCACGATCTCCAGCTGCGACGCGTTGAACCGTCCCTGGACGGCGAGGTTGGTGATCCGCGTCCCGTACTGGTCGTTGACGTAGGTGAGGTTGTTGGAGCGGACGATTCCGGCGAATTGCGGAGTCTGGACGCGGCCCGAGAAATCGGCGCCGACCGCAATCGGGCCGGACAGCTGGTGACCGGCAATCCCCGCGAGCGAGAGCAGCACATCGGCCGGGCCGTTGTAGCGGATGCCGCCCTGGAGCGGCGCCGCGAACAGCCGCGTCGCCCAGCTTCCGGCGGCCGGCCCGAGCGGCTGGAGGCGGACCTGGAGACGGCCGATCAGCGCACCGTTGCGGCGGAACGCGGCGGCGAGCTGGCCGCCTTCGGGAACGAGGCTGCCGGCCACCGCGAGGTCGATCGCTTCGGACCGGGTCGCAATGCCGCTGCGGGTGAAGCCGGCAATGTTGAGCCGCGCCTCCGCCCGCGGGAAAGCGGAGCCGGCGGGCAGCGCGAAATCGAGGCTGCCGGTGGCGCGGCCGCCGACGCCGAGGCCGGGCGAGAAGGCGTTGACGATCGACAGATCGAGATTGTCGAGCCGCGACTGCACGACCATGCCGCCGGCGCCGTAGCGGCCGGCGAGGCGGACATTGCCCTGCGGGAGCACGATCGTCGTCGGCGCCAGCTGCCAGTCGCCGCCGACCTTCGCGATCTCGGCCGGCCGCGCGAGCCTGAAGGGGAGCCCGTTCACCGTTCCCTGCATCGCCGCGCGGACGTGGTTGGGGGTGAGCGCCGCGTTGACCCCGATCCGGAACGGGACCGCGTTCGTCCCCTGCGCGAAGATCTGGGCCGTGCCGGTGCCGCCGCGATAGTTGATCCGCGCCCGCGCCGTCTCGAGCGAGAACTGCCCGCTCCTCAGCCCCGCGACCTGGACGTCGCCGACGATCGAAGGCGCATCCGGATAGAGCACCACCGTCGCCTGGACGATCGCGCGCTGGATCGTGGTCGGGACGTCGCCGGGGATCTGCGCGCCGTTTGCCGTGGCGGCGACCTCGATGCGCTGGTAGCGGCCCTCGGCCCCCAGACGGGCGACGCCTTCTATCCCCTGCCCCGACATGCTGAGCGTGCCGATCCACGGCCCCGCCGGCGACTGCGTGACCCGCCCGCTCAGGGTGACGCCGGCAATGGTCAGCTGGTTGATCTGGAGCGTGAGCGGCCCGCGCCGGGTCAGCGCCACCACGTCGGCGGTGAAAGGCCCGTAACTCGATTCGCCCCTCGCCGTGACCGCCCAGCCCTGGGGGGTGCTTCGGACGGTCGCGTTGACGTTCCTGAGGCCGAAGCCGAGCCCGGGATTGGCCGCCTGGAGCTGGACCTGCGGCGCGGCCTGCGTGCCGGTCACGCGGACGCTGAGCGGGCCGTAGGCGGCGCTGTTGCCGCGCAGACGGAAGTCGATTCGCCCGTTAGGCCAATAGGTGCCCTCGCCGCCGGTGATCCGAAGCTGCGGCGAGGTCAGCCTTATGCCGTCGAGGCGGATCACCCCCGACGGATCGAGCGCGAGATTGGCGCTGATCGTGGCGACGCCGCCGAGGAAATCGCGGACCGCGGCATTCTCGATCTGCCGCGTGCGGGCGATGAAGCGGCCGCGAATTCCGAACCCGCGCGCATTGCTGACCACGTCGAGATCGGTGGTGACGTCGACCAGGCCGACGCCCTCGATCCGGTAGTTGTTGACCCTCCCCTGCAGCGCGGTGCGGTAGACGCCGCGCGCGAGGTCGAAGGCGATGACCGCCGTCCCGACCAGCCGATCGGAGCGAATGCGGATATTGTCTGAGACGATCTGCGAGCCGCTGATCGCAAGCTCGCCGGCGAGCTGCACGTTGGTGAGCAGCCCTCCGAGCGCCGGATCGAGGCCGAGGATGCGGTTCGCGCTGGCGGTGAGCGGCACGACGATGCGGTCGTCGCGCACTTGGGCGCGGCCGCGAGCGCGCAGTCCCTCGATCACCGTCGTGCCGAAGCCCAAGCTCGCCGCACGCAGGTCGTAGCCGACGAACGGCCGGTGCATCTCGCCGTCGAGCAGCAGGGTAAGCCGGAGGTCGCGGCCGCGCAGGTTCGGCGCCAGCGCCCCCGGCTCGGTCACCCGCGCCGCCACCTGGAAGCCTTCGAACCGGTTGCGGCCGAGGTCGAGTATGCCCTGCGCCTGGATCGCCGCGGCGCGGCTGTTCGCGCTCAGCCTCAGATCGGCGCGCCGATTCTCCCAGGTGGTCGTCAGGTTGACCATCGTCAGCGGCGCCACCAACCGCTGCGCCTGGCCGGCGAGGACGAGGTCGAGCCGCATCGGCCCGGAGATGGTGTAGGTCCCCTCGCGCGCCTGCACCGATATGTTGGCGAAGGACTGGCCGCCCACCGCGGCGCGGAAGCGGCCGTTCCAGGCGTCCCAGCTGCCGCGCCCCTCGAGATGGGCGTCGATCGAGCGGTTGAGCCCGGTGACGCCGGCGAGGAATCCGTCGGCGGGCCCGCGTGCGAGCAAGGCGAGATCGAGCCGGTTCTGGGCGGGCACCGAATCGATCCGCATGATCAGCCGGTCGCCGCCGGGCGTCCGCGCCGTGCGGACCGTGCCGACGTTCAGCCCGACCTGCGCGCGGCCGTCGTCGATCCGGATCCTGCTCTGGACCGTCATCACGTGCGGCCGTCCGCTCACCGCCGGATCGACGATGAGCTGGCCGAAATGGAGGCGGCCGACATCGACGTCGATATCGGGGAGCAACGGCGCGTTCGGGTCGCCGGGGTTGAAGACCGGCAGCCGCATCAGCCGCGCCCGCGGTATGTCGAGCTCCTTGATGTCGATGTGGTTGCGGAAATAGGAGAAGGGGCGATAGTCGACCCGCGCCTCGGGCGCGTAGAAGAAGGTGCCGCGCGGGTCCCTCAGGGTCAGATCGTGGATGGTGAGATCGCCGAAGATCGAGCCTTCGATCCGGCCGATGTCGATGTCGAGGCCGGACGCGGTCTCGAGATTGTTGATCTGGCGGACGATGAAGCGCCGCCCCGGGTCGCTGTTCAGCCAGATCAGGAAGGCGACGATCAGCACGACGAGGACGGCGACGGCGACGCCCATCCACTTGGCGACGCTGCGGGCGACGTCGCGCTTGCGGCGCCGGGCCCGCGCCTCGGCGATCGGCTCGTCGGCCACGACGGGGGGCTCGCTCGCCATCAGAAGGCCTGCCCGATCGACATGTAGACCGCGATCCGCCCCTCGCCCTGGCGGCGGCCGAGCGGAGTCGCGACGTCGACCCTCAGCGGCCCGAAATTGGTGTAGACGCGGCCGCCGACGCCGACCCCGAAGCGCAGGTTCGAGAAGTCGGGATACGGCCGCTCATAGACCTGGCCGGCGTCGACGAAGGCGACCACGCCGTAATTGCCGAAGCGGTAGCGGCCCTCGACCGCGAACTCGTTGAGGCTCCGCCCGCCGAGCGGGATTGCGATCGTTTCCGGATGACGGTCGGGATCCTCCGGGTCGAAATCCGGATTGGGAACGATCTGCTGCGGGCCGAGCCGCTGGTAGCCGAAGCCGCGGACCGAGCCGCCGCCGCCGGCATAGAGCCGCCGCGAAGGGGCGAGCGCGTCGCGCTCGATGCCGTAGATCGAGCCGACCCGGATGCGGCCGGCGATCACGATATTGTCGCGCACCGGATAGTAAGCGCTCGCGTCGAACAGGTTGCGGGCGTAGCGGTCGAAGCCGTCGCGGAGCGAAGCCTCGGGGTTGACGCGGGCCGCGAGCCGGAAGCCGCGGGTCGGATCGAGCAGGCTGTTCGAGCGGTCGTAGCCCACCTGGCCGACCAGGCCGCCGATGAAATAGGCGTCGCCCAATGACAGGCGCGGCTCGCCGACGCGGCTCTCGTTGGTGGCGAGCAGTTCGGCGCCGAACGCATAGGTCCAGACCTTCTGCCAGATCGGCGTCGATTCCCGAGTGACGAGCCCGTAGAGCCGCGTCGTATAGCCTCGGAAGGCTGCATAATCGCGCCGGCCGGCTTCGAACTGGAGCAGAAGCGCGCGGTCGCGCTGGTTCCAGTTGTTGCGCCGGAAGCGCGCGTTGACCGATTGCTCCTGCGTCCCCGCCACCGCGGCGAGGCGCAGCGAGCCTTCGGGGCGGAACAGGTTGCGATGCTCCCAGGCGCCTTCGAGCCGAAACCCCTCGCCGGTCGAGAAGCCGGCGCTGGCATCGAGCGAGCGCGCCGGCCCCGCATCCTGATGCACGAGGATGTTGACATATTCGGCGCCATCCTCGGCGAACTCCCCCGTGCGTACCGCCTCCGCGGAGACGCTGCGGAACAATCGCGTCGCGACCATCGCTTCGCGCAGGTCGTCGACGCGGCGGCGGTCGTAGAGGTCGCCGCGCTCGAAGCGGGCGAGGACGCCGACATGCCGGGGCCCGAAGGCGAGCTTGCCGTCGGTGGTGAAGCCGGCGAAGCGCGCCCGGGGGCCCGGGTTGAGCGGCAGCGTATAGTCCCCAGCGCCGGTCTCCGGATCGAGGAGGATGTCGCGGACGCCGATCTCGGGGAAGGGATAGCCCTGCTGCGGCAGGCGCAGGAGCACATTGGCTTCCGCCGCCTCGACGTCGATGGCGACGATCGGGCGGCCGGTCGTCAGCGGCAGCGCCTCGCGCGCGATGTCCGGCGGCTGGGTCGGCGGGCCGTCGATCCGGATCTCGCCGAAATTGTAGCGCCGGCCCGGAACGGCGCTGATCACCACCCGCAGCGAAGGAGGCTCGTCGCCCTGCCCGGGCACTTGCTCGATCGCATGGGCCGCGACGGCGTCGTAATAGCCCTCGGAGCGGAGCAGCCGGATCGCCAGCGCCTCGTCCTCGCGGGCACGGGCGACGACCATCGCGCCGTTGACCGCCTCGCCGCGCGCGTCCTGGAGCGCGGACAGGTCGCGGAAGCGCCCGGTCAGGCCGATCTCATCCATGCCCTCGACGACGAGGGTGTAGCGGACCGTGGCCGCCTGGCTCTCGCCGCCGCCGGCGCCCCCCTCGTTGATCGGCTCGGCCTCGAACGCCGAGAGCGGCGGCAGTGGCTCGGCGAGTGCGGGATCCCCGAGCGGGGCATTCTCGTCGACCGGACCGGGCACCGGAGGAAAAGGCGGTGCGTTGGGATCGACCGGCTCGAGCGGCTCAAGCGGCCGGGTCAGATCCGGGTCGAGCGCCGGCAACGCTTCCTCGAATTGCGAATCCGGGACGATGGGCCCGGCCGGGGACGGCGGCGGGGTCTCGGGCGCGCGTGACCCCGTCTGCGCCCCGGCGCTCGTGGCACAAGCGAGCGCGCTCCACGCGACGGCCGCCAACAAGAGCCCGGTCCTGGTCAAACACACCCCGCCCGCAAGGAGAGCGGGGCACCTTTGCGCAACAACGGCCGGGAAATAAAGGGCTTATTTCAATGCTGCGCGCCTGCGCCGCCCCCCGCGGCGAGGATTACCGGCCTCGCGCCGTCGCCGACGATTGCGAAGCCGGACCAGTAATAAGGGTGCGAGGTCTCCGGGTCGTCCATCAGCACCCGCTGGGCGCGGCGCAAGGCCGTGGCGGTCGCCATGCCTGGCGTGGCCGCGAACAGCCCGGAGATCAGCCTCTTGGTCGCGTCGAAATCGTCGGGCACCGGCCAGTGGCTCGCGACGATCGAGCGGCCGCCCGCGCCGACGAAGGCCCGCACCAGCCCGTCGAGCGCGAAGTCGCCGCCGCTCGTGATCCCCGCCTCGCGCGTCGCGGCGAGGCTCGCTCCGCCGGCCGTGTCGCAGGCGGAGAGGATGACGAGGTCGGCGTCGATCCTCAGGTCGAAGATTTCGGAGAATGTCAGAAGGCCGTCCGACTCCGGCCCGCCGAACGAGGTCAGCAAAGCCGGACGCGCCGGGCATTCGTCGCGCGGTGCGCGCAGCAGGCCGTGGGTCGCGAAATGGACGATGCGGAAATCGGTGAGGTCGTCGCGCGCCTTGATCGCATCGTCGGTGAAAGCCGCGCCGGTCACCAGCTCGGCCTCGCGCGGATCGCCGCGGGCGAGGACCTGGCGCGCAGTGTCGAGCTCCTCGGCCGAGATCGGCCGCGCCCAGACCGACGGCGACCAGCTGCAGTCGGCGCCGCGATCGGTCGGCGGCGCGAGAAAGGCGTCGGCGGGGGCGTTCTCGCCGAAGCCGAGGAACTCGCGGGTCGCGCGCGACGGGGCGATCTGGCGGACGTCGCGGAAGGACGGCGCGGAGACCGCCGTGCTGACGTCGCGGTCGCGGCCGAGCCAGGCTATCCCCGTGAAATCGAACAGCTCGTCCTGGCCCCGACCGGCGCGGGCGCGATAGGCGGCAATTCCGGCCTCGTGGGTCACCAGCAGGTTGGGCGGCAGGCGCAGCATGGCGCCGTCCGGCTCGAAGACCAGGTGGCGGACCGCGCCCAGCTCGCCCTCGACCGGGGCGAACAGGCGTCGATAGAGCGCGTGAGCGCGATCGACGTCGTACGGATAGGTGACCGTCCGCCCGTCCTCGACCACGGCGATCGTCTCGCGCAGCGCGTCGACGTCCGCGTCCAGCGCGGCGGGGCTCGCGTCGATCCGCCAGGCGCGCGCCGAAGACGGCGTGATCCAGATCGCATAGGCCGCGTCGCCGACGACGGTCATCTTGTAATAGGCTTCGTCGGACCGCAGCAGGCGCTGCAGGTCCTGGAGGCTCATCGCGCTCGTCGCGACGGCGCGGTAGCGGGGGAAGTCCGCGAGCCGCGCCTGCGTCGCCGATTGATCGCGCTCCAGGGCCGCGAGGCTCGCCCGAAGCGTCGCGACCTGCGCCGGGTCGGCGCCTTCGGTCGCCGCGAGGCGCGCGATCTCGACCCGGCTGCGCTCAACGTCGCGGGCCAGGGAGACCGACTGGCGGAACAGGCGCGCCGCCTCGTCCGAACCGGCGCTGAGCTCGCGGGCGAGGACCGCCTGGGTCTGTGCCACGCCAGGACGAAGCAGGATCTGGCTGGCGCGGAACATGTCCGCGACGGCTTCGGCGTTCGAGCCGTTGGCGGCGAGCAGCGCAAAATAGGGCGCCAGCGATCGGCCCAGGGTCGGCGAAGCGTTGCCGCCGGCGATGTTGGCGTCGACGATTTGCCGGTAGAGCGCAAGCGCCGGCGCGGTTCGGCCGGTGCGGGCGTAGAAGCCGGCGAGCCGCGTCTGCGCGGCGAGCCAGGCCGCGGAGCCCGGATAATGGACGGCAAGCAGGGCGATCGCTTCCTGATGGCGCCGCTCCGCTCCGGCGGCGTCGCCCCGTTCCTCGTCGATCGCGGCGAGTTCGCCGAGGATCTGGGCGCGCATCCACATGGTCGAGGCGACGGTGCCGCCGCGGATCGCGATCAGCCCGTCCAGCGCGTCGTTGAGGGCCGGCGCCGCCTCGCCTGCGCGTCCCTCGATGCGATGGATCGTCCCCCGGATATGCTGCGCCTGCGCCTCGAGGATCGCGACCTTCTCCTCCGGCAGCAAGGCGCCGGCGGAGGCGTCGAGCGCGCGCGAGACCGGCCGGTCCCGGTTGAGCCGCGCCGCGGTCGCCGCGTCGACCGGCCGGGCCGCCGGCAGCGCCCGCGCCCCGGGCGGCAGCGGCCGGTTTAGCTCCGCCATCGCCTCCTCGGGCCGGAGCTGGTTCAAAAGGTGCATCGCCCGATAGTTCCTGAGGCGTCGCGCCAGCACCGGATCGTTGGCGACCAAAGGCGTTGCCTCGTCGAACAAGGCGTCCGCCTCGCCGAAGCTGTCGAGGTTGGAGCGCTGCAGCGCCTGGTTGACCAGGGCCTCGGCGCGGCTGGTCGGCGCGGCCTCGGCGCCGCTCAGGATGCCGAAGAATTCGGAGGCCTCGGCATAGCTCCCCGCATTGTTGCGGCGATAGGCTTCCTCCAGCGCGCGGCCCGGGTCGAGCGTCGCGGCCTGGGCGCGGGCGAAGGCGGCGGGGTCCCCGGCGCCGGTGGTGGCGACCGAGACCTGGCCGGCGACGGGCCGGTCGGCGACGATCGTGCGCAGCGCCAGCAGCAACGCGCTGTCGTAGCCCGACAGGCCCTCTGCGGCGTAGAGCGTGTTGCCGCGCCTCAGCAGGTAGACGCGGTAGCCCGCCCCGCTCGCCGCCTGGCGGCAGTCGAACGTCTGGACCGGCCCCAGGCCTTCCACCTGGGCGCGCTGCGGCGGACCGCATTCGGCGTCGCGGATCGAGGCGAGCCGCGCGGACGGGTCGCCGCGGCGGTTGCGCAGCGCGTAGACGCGGCCGACCGCGGTCGCCGCATCTCTGCAGACGATCGCGTAGCCGCGATCGAACATGTCGGCGAGCGCCCGGTCCGCCGGGGCGACCTGGCCGGTGCAGACGATGCCGGGACCGGAGCCGATCGGGAAGCTGTCCCTGAGGCTGATCGGCTGCGCCGCCGCCCCGCCGACCGCAAGCAGCGCGCCGAGCCCCAGGAGGGAGGAGATCCGGATCATCTCATTCCTCCTCGTCCTCGTCGTCGTCCGGATCGGCCCAGAAGGTCGAATCGGAGCCGCTGGTGACCGGCTCCTCGATCAGCGGCCGCGCGCCGATCCCGCTCTCGTCGAGCGGCTCGCCCGGCGGCTCCTGCGGCGGGATCGGGAAGTGGCCGAAGAAGAAATCGGGAGTCGTGCCGGGAATCCCGCCGAACGGCGCGCCGCAGCGCGGAGTGTTGATCAGGCAGTCGTTGAGCTCCGACTGGTCGGTGTAGCCGGCGGAATTGCCGAAGCTGTAATTCACCTGGAAGAAGAAGGGGATGTTGGTGGTGAAGCTGCCGTCCGGGTTGAGCCGGTTGCCGAAGGCGTAAACCGACGCAGGAGCGTCGCCGCTGGGCTGAAGCGTGAGGCCGCCCTGGCCGACGGTGATGCCGGCGAAGGCGGCAGGCGTGCCGCTGTTCTGCACGAACAGGGTCGTGCGCGGCGCGAGCGTCACGCCGTCCGCCTCCATCGCACCGCGCGGCTGGTCGGCGCCGGGATTGTCGTCGAGCGCGTCGTCCCGTCCGGCGAAGTTGGGATTGGCCACGAGCTGTCCGAGCAGCGCGGGGTCGGCCACCCAGATGTCTCCCGCAGTCACCGTCAGGGTCCCCGCGGGAGCGCCGGCGGCGCTGCGGACGCGGACGCCGCCGCCGGGGGTCGCCACCTCCAGCCGCGCGCCGGCGCTGATCCCGATCCGGTTGGCCGCCCCCGCGTCGGCGAGCAGCAGCGCGCCGTCGACGCGGGCCACCCCCGGCGTGACGATCTCGAAGGCCCCCGCCGCCGCGGCGCTCAAGGTCAGATCCTGCACGACGATGCGGGTGGAGGGTCCCGCCCCCGCCGCCCCGCCGAGCGCGGCCACCCGCACGACTTCGCCCCGGAGCCGTCCGGCCTCCGCCTGGGTGAGCGTATAGCCCGGGCCCTGCACCGCGCCGCCGAGCGTCGTCGCATTCTGGTTCGCCTGGACCTGGAGGGCGACGAGGTTGGTGCCGGCGTCGCCGACGCTTCCAGCGGCGGTCACGTCGATATCCGCCGAAGTGACCGTAGCCGCCTGCGCCGTGGCCGGCGCAAGGAAGCGTGCGAGGCCCGCGGCGGTCACGGTCAGGGCCGTGGTGCCATTGGTCGTTCCGAGAACGGCGTTGCCGCCGGCCTGGATGTCGACGCCGTTCCTCGCCAAAACCGCTGTTCCCGCCGCGGCGTCGTAATTGCCGGTGGCGATCGCCGTGAAGCGCGCCGCGTCGACGGTCTGCAGCGCCGCGGGACGAGCGGCGTGGGCGAGCGTGATCGCGTTGCGCGAGTTCAGCGTCAGGTCGCCGCCGATCAGCTGGCCGGCGCCGGCCCCGGTCAGCCGGATTTCGCCATCGCTGGAAAAGAGGCCGGTGCCGAGCACGGTGACCGTGCCGCCGGGGAGCTGGATCTCCGACGCCGTCGGTACGGTCGGGGCGCCGGTCGCGGTGGCGGTCAGCGTCGCCGTGCCGATCCGGATCGGGCTTCCGTCGGCGATCAGGCGCCAGCGTCCGAGCAGGTTGAGGTTGCTCGCGTCTCCGGTCGCGATCGACGTGGCGTTGAGCGTGCCGACGACGAGGCTTCCGGCCGGCCCGTTCGGGAGGGGCGCGGCGAAGACTGTGACGCCGCCGCCGGCGGCGGGTGCACGCTGGCCCGTGCCGCCGATTCCCCCGATGCCGTCGGCGGCGAGGTCGGCCGTCCCGGTGACCGTGACCGGGGCGCCGGTCGAGCCGAGCGTCGCCGAGCCCCCGGTGCCGCCGCCCCCGGCGCCCGCGGGCGCCCCCGCGCCGCCATTCCCGCCCAGCCCGGAGGCCGTGAAGGCGACCGAAGCGAAATCGGCCCGGCCCGTGAAGATTCCGATCGGGGCCCCGGGGACCGTGCCCGCGGCGATGCCGCCGCCGGTGCCGTTCCCGCCGCGCCCACCTTCGAGGCCGAGCCCGTCCCCGCCATTGCCGCCGACGCCGCGGCTCTGCGTCGTCACGCCCGCGAGCTGGAGCCGCCCGTTGCCCGCTTCTGCGCTCGCGGCGATATTGCCGCCCGCGCCATCGCCGCCGCGGCCGCCAGGCACGGCGCCGCCGCCCGAAGCGCCGGTGCCGCCGATTCCGTCGGCGACCAGATTGGTCGCGGCGGCGGTCACCGCCCCCTCGAGCTGGCCGCTATGCGCCACCACGCGAACCTGGCCGCCGGCCCCGTCGCCGCCGCGGCCTCCCGGGCCGACATTGGCATTGCCGCCGGCGCCGCTCGCCTGCGCCTGAAGGGTCGAAGCGAGCGCGACGCGACCGTCGGTCGCATCCACCGCGGCCAGGCCGCCGCTACCGTTGCCGCCGGTCGCGGCCGATCCGCCGCTCCCGTTCGCGGCAATCATGGCCGGGCCGCCGACGTCGACCGTGCCGCCGGTCGCGACGATCTGGGCATTGCCGCCCTGCCCGGCCCCGCCGGCATTGGCCGCGCCGCTGAGCACGTCGCCGCCGGTCGCCGAGGCGTTGACCGCGGCCCCGCCGTCGATCCGCACCGTGCCCTCGCCAAGCGCATCGATCCGCGCGTTTCCGCCGAGGCCGTCGCCGCCATTGCCCGGCGTCTCGCCGGTGCCGCTCGAGCCGATTCCCCGCGCGTCGACCTGGACGTTTCCGCCGACGTGGAGGTCGCCGGCGTTAAGCGCCGTAGCGCGCGCGGTGCCGCCGTCGCCCGGCCCCCCGACGGGGCGCGGCGCGGCGAAATCGTCCCGCGCGCCGGTGCCCACCGAAGCGAGAAGAAGGTTGCCGGTGACGTCGATATTGCCCTGGTTCGCTTCGGCGATGGCGCTGCCGCCGGTGCCGCGGCCGGAGAGCCCGCCCGCGGTCACTCCGCCCTCCGCCGAGGCGTCGATGGTCGCATTGCCGGCGATGGCGATCTGACCGAATTGCGTGGCGCGGAGCACCGCCTCACCGCCGGTCACGTCGGCGCCGATCCCGAGGTCGACCGGCTCGATATTGGCCGCGGAGAGGATCAGATTGCCGCCGACCGTCGCGACATAGCCGGCGTCGGCGACGAGATGGGCGCGCGCATAGCCGCTGAGGCTGGCGTCCTGCTGGAAGACGAGCGTCCCGGCGCCGCTGCCGCCGGCGAGGAAATCGGTGCGGGCGCGCCCGGTGACGTCGGAGCTGAACGTGCCGCTCGTGATCCGGGCGGAGGCCTCGGCGAGCGCGACGGGGACCGGGTTGATCTCGGTTCCGAGCACGTCGTGGCCCGCCGACAGGATGATCGCGCCGTTCTCGACCGCGACGCTGACCGCGGGATCGAATCCGACGCTGCCCGAAAGCAAAAGCGTGATCGGCGTGGTCTGCGTGGCCCCCACCATGTACACGATATGGTTGTCCCCCGCCGCACCGCTCGCCGGCCCCCCGGTCGATCCGGTGTGGACGATCGGGTTGGCCTGGGTCGAGCCGGCGGCGATCTCGATATCGAACAGGCCGGCATTGATGGTAATGTTCACCGCCTCCGCGCCGACCAGCGCGGCCGATCCGTTGACGCGGATGCTGCCGCCGTGGGTCACCTGCGGCGCCGCCAGCGCCACCCAGCTGCCTTCCGCGGGCGCGTTGATCTGCGACCCGGCCTGCGTGATCAACGCGGCGGGCGGGAAATTGCCCTGGGCGAGCTGGAGGGTGCCGCCGAAGATGAAGGTTCCGGTCGCGTCGAAGGTCGGGTCGAGCGTGGTCAGCAGCAGGTTGCCGACGTCGAAAATTGCCTTCGGCCCGACGATCAGCCCGGTCGGGCTCGAAAAGGCGACCGTGCCGCCCGGGACGGTCCCGCCGCCCAGCGTCTGCAGCTGCGAGATGACGTTTCCGTCCATCAGGACCGGCGCCCCGGCCGGGATGATGCGGTTCAACACCGCGAAGTTGGGGATGTTCGTGCTGTTCTGGAAGATGGCCGTCGTGTCCGGCGGAAGGAACACGATCGGATTGCCGACGGGCGAGATGAAGGTCCAGTTGATCACTGCCGAGGGCGTGTTGACCGTGATCGTGTCGACGCCGGGGACCGATCGATCGATCGTGGCCGAGCCGCCGACGATGTCCGGATTTGCCGTGAAGGCCTGCGCCCGCGCTGCGGTCGGCGCGGCCAGCGCCGCGAGGGCGCAGCCGAGGTACAGCGGGGCGCGGCGCGTGCGGTTCATCTGAGCCTCCATGGCCAGAGTCGGGTCGTGAACGAGACGAGCAGGCGCGGATCCGGCCGCTCGGCCTGGAGCGCCGCCCGCTCGAGCGGGATCGCCAGGGCGAGATCGAGTCGTGCCCGGTCTCCCCAGGCGAGGCGCACTCCGGCCCCCGCGGAACTCAGGCGGTCGCGACTGACCGGTGCGAGCTGGTCCTCGTTCCACACCCAGGCCCGATCGTAAAAGGCATAAGGCTGCACCGCGAGCCGGTCCTGACGGCGCGGCCAGGCGCGCCCGACGCGCAGCTCCGCCTGAAAGCCGAGTCCGCTGTCGCCGAGCAGGGTGCCCGGATCGTAGCCGCGGCCGACCGTGTAATTGCCGGCCGAGAATTCCTCGAACGCGAACAGCGGACGGCTGCTGCGCTGGCCCACCGCTCCGAGGGCGAAGGTAAGGTTTGGGGTGGGCCGCCATTCGCTCGAAGCCTCGCCGCGGATCACGAACGCCGTTGGATCGCCTTCGAGGCGGCTCGGCGGGACGACGCTCGACGAAAGGCAGTTGATGAAACCCGGCCCGCAGCCTTTGCTGGCGCCCAGGATACCCAGCCCGTGCCTGAGCTGGAGCGATGCCGACGCCCGCCAGCGAGGCTCGTTCGCCGTGTAGCGCGTCGCATCGCCCTGGCGCTGCGCAGCCGCATCGATCCGCGCGAAGGCCACGCGCAGCCGCTCGCGGCTCAGCGGCAGATCGTTGAATTCGATTTCCTGGTCTACGAAATCCATGCCGATCGCGCCGCGGATGGTGTGCGATTGCAGCCGCGCGAACGGATAGCTCGCCTCCAGCGTCGCCAGGAGGGTGCGCGCCCGGATGGCGATATTCGGATCGCCGAGGTCGGGATTGGCCCAGGCGTACGTGACCTGCCCCGACAAAGCGAAGCCCTCGCTGCCGAGGCGGAAATCGTGGCCGATCTGGACGGTCCTCTGCTCGTCGAAATCGGGCGTGGCGAACAAAGCGAAGGTGGTGCGGTCGCCGAGGCCCGTGATCCCGTAGAGCTGGGCGCGGGCGAGCGTGCCCCAGCGCCCGAGCGGCCGCGAACCGAAATTCTGGACGCTGAAGTCGGCAAGGCCGGGAATGCGCGCCACAGTGACGTCGCCGACCACCTCGCCCCGCCCCGCCCCCGCCGAGCGAAGGACTAGGCGCACATTATAGCCGGGAAGGTCGCTCGCGAGCAGCAGATAGCGTTCGGCCTCGAACCGATTGAACACATCGCGGCCGATGAGATGTTCGAGATAGCCGGCAATGGTCCGCTCGGCCCGCCCGGCATCGCCGCGCACCCGGATCGCGACCAGCCGTGCCATAAGTACCTGGAGGCGGACCTCGCCGTTCTCGATCCGCTGCACCGGAACCTCGACCGCCGCGACATAGCCGGCGTCGCGGAGGATGGCGGCCGCACGGTCGCGGATCTCGCACAGCACCGAGATCGGCTGCTCGCGGCCGAGATAGGGCGCGTAAGCGGGCCGCAAGGCCTCGGGTGCAAGGCCGCGCAGATCGTCGAAGAGGACGCTCGTCGGCGTGAAACTTATGCCTTGGAACTGGGCGTCATCGAGCGCGCAGGGCGACCTCTCGATCTCCGAATCGACGGTGAGGCGGGCGGGCGGCTCGCGCCGCGCCGGCTCGACCGGCCGCTGCACTTCCTCGCGGGTCGGCGGGCGCGGCGAAGGTTGTGCGACCGCCGTCCCGGCGAGGCCGAGCCAGCAGCAGGAAAACGCCAGGGCGGTCCGCAACTTCAGCCAGTTACTCAAGCCCGACCCCCGATCGCCAAGCAACCACGCACCCGAGCACGAAAGCGGAGCCTAGACCAGCGCCCCGCCGGGGGCAAACGAATCGCGCCGGGGACCGCGGCGCTCCGGCTGCTTTGCCTTTCTGCCCGCTTCCTCTATCGCTGCCGCGGTCGGAGGAGGTGGACGCGTGGAGGATCGGGGCGGGGCGCCCGGAGCGCTGAGGCAACTGTTCGCCCACCTGCCGCGCGCGCGCCGCCGCCAATTCTGGCTGGTGCTCGCCCTCACGCTCGGCAGCGCGGCCGCCGAGCTGGCGACCCTGGGCGCTGTCCTTCCGTTCCTCTCTCTTCTATCGAGCCCCGACAGGCCGCCGGCGGTCCCATGGCTCCCGATGGTCGTCCCCGGAGACGCGCTGGCGACCGCCGCCGTCCTGCTCGCTTCGGCTGCCGTTTTCGCTGGTGCGATCCGGCTCCTCTTGATCCGGACGGGGCAGCTCTTCGCTTACGGGCTCGGCCATGACGTCAACCTCGAGATCCAGAGCCGCGTCCTCGACCAGCCTTATTCCTGGCATGTCGCCCACGGCAGCCGCGAAGTGCTGGCGTCGCTCGAAAAGGTGCAGTTGCTCTCCCACGGCGTTGCGCTGCAACTGGTCCAGGGACTGAGCGGCGCCGTCATCGGCGTGGCGCTCGCGCTCGCGCTGGTAGCGATCGAGCCCGTCGCGGCGGCTCTCGCCTCAGGCCTGCTGGCGCTGGTCTATGTCGGCGTTTCCGTCGCCACCCGGCACCGCCTGGCAGGCCATTCCGGCTCCGCCTCCTCGGCGCTGAGCGGGCGGATCGGCATCGTCCAGGAGAGCCTCGGTGGAATACGCGACGTCATCCTCGACCGCGCCCAAGCTCTTTACCTCGCCGCGTTCAGCCGGATCGACAGGCAGCTGAGCCGCGCCCGCTCGGACGCCGCCTTCCTTTCGGTCGCGCCGCGCTACCTGATCGAGGTTGCGGGAATGGTTCTGTTTGCGGCAGCCGCCGTGCTGCTCGCCCGGCGCGAAGGCGGATTCGCCGATGCGCTGCCGGTCCTCGGCGCCCTTGCGCTGGGCGCCCAGAGGCTGCTGCCGCTGATCCAGCAGGTCTATCAGTCCTGGAGCACCGTCATCGCCAACCGCGCCGTCACCGCCGACCTGCTCGCTTTGCTGGGCTTGCCGCCTTCCGAGGAGACGGAGAACGGCCCGCCGCTGCCGCTCGAGCGCGAGATCCGGCTGGAGGGCGTCGGCTTCTGCTACCCCGGCCGCATCGAGCCGGCACTGAGCGACGTCGACCTCCGCATCGCATGCGGCGCGCGAGTCGCCGTCATTGGACCGACCGGCAGCGGCAAGAGCACGCTTGCCGATCTGATCATGGGCCTGCTCCATCCCGACGCCGGCCGGGTGACGGTCGACGGCGGCCTGCTCGAAGGCCCCCGGCGCGCCGCCTGGCGGCGGAGCATCGCCCATGTCCCGCAGGCCATCTTCCTCGCCGACGCCTCGATCGCGCGGAACATCGCCTTCTCCTCGGGCCCCGATGCGATCGACCCCGAGCGAGTGGCCGAGGCGGCGCGCCGGGCGCAGCTTTCAAGCTTCATAGAATCGCTTCCCGAGGGCTACGAGACCCGCGTCGGCGAACGCGGCGTCCGGCTCTCCGGAGGCCAGCGGCAGCGCCTCGGCATCGCCCGCGCTTTGTACAAGAACGCGCCGGTGCTGGTGCTCGACGAGGCGACCAGCGCACTCGACGACGAGACCGAGGCGAAGGTGCTCGCTTCGCTCGACGCGCTGGCGCGCGACAGCGGCCTCACCCTCATCGTCATCGCTCACCGCCGCTCCACCGTCGCCGCCTGCGATTTCACGGTGCGGCTGGAGGACGGCCGCGTCGTCTGACGTGTCAGCGGCGCCCCCGCTCCCGCGCAGCCGCTGGGCCGAGCCTGCGCGCCACGGCGGAGATCGTCTCGGCGCGAATTTCGCGAAGCCGCATCTCGGTCGCAACCGGCTCCTCGAACAGCCGGCGCAGCATGACGGCGTGGCGAGCGGCGACCGCCGGCGGGGCCGCGCTCGTCTTGCCCCGCGCGTCCAGGGTCGCCGCGGCGATGTCGAAGGCGATGCAATGGTCGGCGCGGAGCGGGTTCGGATCGGTCTCGAACTGCGCCGAGCAGGTGCGGCTGTAGCGCTCGATCTCCGCCGTGCGGCCCGCCGTCCGCAGGGCGACCAGATTGTCGACCGCCTGCTCGATCATTGCGCCGTCCACCCAGCCGCTCGGCGGCCCCGAAGCCGGCTCCGTCGCTTCCTCCTCGGCTTCAGCGGACGGAGAGATGCGCGGCGCGGTCTGCTCGTAGGCGCGCTGGCCGAGCTGCGCCGCCACCCAGGCCAAGCCGACCACCACAGGCAATCCCAGCCACCAGCCGATCCGCGACCGCGGCGGCGGCGGTCGCCACGGCGGCGCCACCACCACCGGCAGCGCTGCCGCCTTGCGCCGGCCGAGATCGTAGGTCCGCCGCCGCTCCGGATTCCTCAGCAAGGCGTAAGCTTCGTTGAGTTCGCTCGCCCCGGCCGCCGCCTCGCCGTGGCCGCGCCGGTCGGGATGACGCTCCTTGATCAGCCGCAGATAGGCGGCGCGGATCGTCGCGGCGTCGGCATCCACTGCGACTCCCAGCAACGCATAAGGATCGGTCGAGGGCTTCTCGCTCACAGCTCCGCATAGCGCATCAGCGCTTCGTTGACCCGGTGCACGTCGAACTTGGCCTCAGCGATCCTGCGCGAAGCCTTGCCCATCTCCCCGGCGCGCTCCGGGCATAAGACGAAACGCCGCATCGCCTCGAACAAGGCGTCGGCATCCTTCGGCGGCACCAGAAGACCGTTCTCCCCCTCGACTACCGTCTCACGGCAGCCGGGCGCGTCGGTGGTGACGATCGCCCGCCCGGTCGCCATCGCTTCCAGCACCGAGCGCGGCGTTCCTTCGCGATAGGAGGGAAGCACGTAGACGCTGCACGCCGCCAGCGCCGGCCGCACGTCGTCCAGCTTCCCGAGACATTCCACCCCACCGGCCCTCATCGCGTCGATCTCCGCCTGGGAGACGGCGTCCGGCGATTCATCGAGCCAGCCCGCCAGCCGGACGTTCACCTCGGGATGCTCGCGTTTGAGGCGCACCGCCGCCTCGCCATATTCGCGCACGCCCTTGTCGCGCAGGAATCGCGAGATCATCAGGAAGCTGACGCCGGGAGGCTGCGGCCGCTCGGCATAATGATCGGTATCGACGCCCGAGCCTGCGACGAGACCGGTGGGCAGCGATCGCGGGAGGATTCCGAGGCGGCGGAAGTCTCGCCGGTCGTCCTCGTTCTGGAAGATTGCGAACCAGGAGCGGCGGAACGCGCGGCGGTACATCCAGATCGCCGCCGCGCGGATCAGCAGCCTTTTCGGGTGCAGGCCGCCGAGGAAGGCATAGCCGAGGCCGGTGACCAAAGGGATGAAGCGAGGCACTCCCGCCGCCCGCGCGGCGGCGGCGCCGATCACGGTCGGCTTGATCGTATAGGCGATCACGACGTCGGGGCGGATGCGCCGGAACAGGGCGGTCAGCGCGCGGCGGGTGACGCGGGCGCCGAGCGGATCCATGCTGGTGCGGGCGAGCGGAACGTCGACCGGCTCTGCGCCCAGCGCCCGGACCTTCGCGGCGAGGTCCTCGTCGATGTCGGGGGCGACGGCATGGACCTCGTGGCCGCGCGCGACCATCGCCGCGATCAGCGGTCCGCGGAAGTTGATCAAAGAGGGCGCGTAGGAGCCGAGAAGCACCACTTTCTGCCCCCCGCGCGCCTGCATTCCTCCCGGTTCCGATGTCACGCGCCTTGCCCTTTCCCAGCGAGCCCCATATCGCAAGCGGCAGCGATTGCATCCGGTCTTTGGCCGGTCTTCGAAAGGCGGCGAGCGACTTCCATGTGCGGCCTGGCAGGATATCTGGGCGCGACGAGCGGCGACAGGCAGGAGGTTCTCGCCCGGATGGCGGCGTCGATCGGCCATCGCGGGCCGGACGGCACCGGCCTATGGCGCGACGACGAGGCCGCCATCGGCTTCGCCCACAACCGCCTCGCGATCGTCGACCTCTCGCCGGCCGGCGACCAGCCGATGACGTCGCCGAGCGGGCGCTGGGTGATCGCGTACAACGGCGAGATCTACAATCACATGGACCTGCGCCGCGAGCTCGAGGTCGACGGCTTCGTCCCCGGCTGGCGCGGCCATTCCGACACCGAGACCCTGCTCGCCGCGATCGACCGCTGGGGCGTCGCCGGAGCGCTCGGCCGGGCGATCGGCATGTTCGCCTTCGCGCTCTGGGACAAAGCGGAGCGCCGCCTGATCCTCGCCCGCGACCGCCTGGGCGAGAAGCCGCTTTATTATGGCTGGCAGCGGAGCGGCGGCAATCGAGCCTTCCTGTTCGGCTCCGAGCTCAAGGCGCTGCGGCGCCACCCTGCCTTCGAAGGCGAGATCGACCGCCAGGCGCTCACCGCCTTTTTGAGGCTGAACTACGTGCCCGCGCCGCTCTCGATCTATCGCGGGATCGCCAAGCTCCCGCCGGGCTCCATCCTGACCCTCGCTGCGGGCGCCGACGAGCCGGCGATCCACTCTTACTGGTCGGGCGCGGAGGTGGCGGAGCGCGGCGCCGCCGATCCGCTTCGTCTCGGGCCGGACGAGGCGACCGACGCGCTCGAGGCTTTGCTCAAGGATGCGGTCGCGCAGCAGATGGTCGCCGACGTGCCGCTCGGCGCCTTCCTCTCCGGCGGGGTCGATTCCTCGACCGTCGTCGCGCTGATGCAGGCGCAATCGTCGCGGCCGGTGAAGACCTTTTCGATCGGCTTTTCCGAAGAGGCCTATAACGAGGCACACCAGGCCAAGGCGGTGGCCGCGCATCTCGGGACCGATCACAGCGAGCTCTACGTCAGCCCGGCGGACGCCATGGCGGTGATCCCGCGGCTCGCCGGCATGTACGACGAGCCCTTCGCCGATTCCTCGCAGATCCCGACCTTCCTCGTCTCCCAGCTCGCCCGCCGCGACGTCACCGTCTCCCTGTCCGGCGACGCGGGCGACGAATTGTTCGGGGGCTACAACCGGCACCGGATGGTGGCCGGCCCGTGGCGCCGGCTGTCGCGGATCCCGCGGCCGCTGCGCGGCGCCGCCGCGCGCGGCCTGCGCGCCGTCTCGCCGGAGCGCTGGAACCGGGTCGCCGCCGCGCTCGATCCGCTGCTGCCCCGCGCGGCCAGGATGCGGCTCCCGGGCGAGAAGATCCACAAGGCCGCGGGCGTGCTGGCCAGCAGGTCGGTCGACGACCTCTATCTCGGCCTGGTCTCCTTCTGGCGCGACCCGGCGAGCGCCGTGCGCGGCGGATCGGAGGTGGCGGGGGCGCTGAACGGCCTCGCTCCGCGCCTCGCGGGCCTCAACGACGCCGAGCGGATGATGGCGCTCGACATGCTCACCTACCTTCCCGACGACATCCTCGCCAAGGTCGACCGGGCCGCGATGAGCGTTTCGCTCGAGACCCGCGTCCCGTTCCTCGACCATCGCGTCGTCGAGCTCGCTTGGCGGCTCCCCATCGAGCTCAAGATCCGCAACGGCGAGACCAAGTGGCTGCTGCGCCGCGTCCTCGACCGGCATGTCCCGCGGGCTTTGGTCGACCGGCCGAAAATGGGCTTCGGGGTGCCGATCGACTCCTGGCTGCGGGGGCCTTTGCGCGACTGGGCCGAGGGCCTGCTCGCGGAGGGCCGCCTCGCCGGCGAGGGACATTTCGAAGCCGCCCCGATCCGCGCCGCCTGGGACGCGCACCAGAAAGGCAGCGCCAACATGCAGCATCATCTCTGGAGCGTGCTCATGTTCCAGATGTGGCTCGATGCGGACAAGAGCGAGGCGGCGGCCGCGCCCTCGCCTCGCCGCCGCTCCGCCGCCTGAGACCATGACTGCCTCCCTGATCCTGTTCGGCTCGGGCGGGCATGCCAAGGTGGTGCTGGAAGCGATCCGCGCGGCCATACCGGATTGCCGTGTCTCCGTCCTGGACGACGATCCTGCGGCGACCGGCCGGACCTTGCTCGGCCTGCCGATCGTCGGCGGCCGCGACTGGCTGGAGACCAACCCCTTCCGCGGGTCGGTCGTCCCGGCCATCGGCACCAATGCCGCGCGCGCGGCCCTGATCGAATGGCTGGCCGGGCTGGATCGGCCGCTCGCCTCGGTCGTCCATCCCGGCGCCATCCTGAGCCCGACCGCGAAGCTCGGCGACGGCGCCTTTCTCGCCCCGGGGGCGATCGTGAACGCCGAGGCCGAGATCGGGGAGGCCGCCATCGTCAACACCGGCGCCAGCGTCGACCATGACTGCCGGGTCGGCGCCGCCGCCCATATCGCGCCCGGCGCCCATCTCTGCGGCTCCGTACGGGTCGGCGCGCGCACCCTGGTCGGCGCCGGCGCGACGGTCATACCGGGCGTCGCAATCGGTGCGGACGCGATCGTCGGCGCGGGATCGGTGGTGATCGCGGACCTGCCCGACGGCGCCCGCGTCGCCGGCTGCCCGGCGCGCGCGCTTCGGGCCTAGTTCGCCAGCACGCCCGGAGTCGCGACGACGTCGCCGCCGAGGTCGCGCCCGGTCCGGAACGCGCGCATCCTGACCCCCGAACGGCTCTCGAAGCGGTTGCGGCCGTGGGTGACGCCGTGGAGCTGGAGATAATATTCGTCGCGCACGCCCGCCCCGCGCTCGATCACCGACTGGTTGCCTGTGAAGGTGCCGCCGCTGAGCATCCGGGCGATCCCGGTCGTGCCGCGGTTGCTGGCGTGGATCCGGTTCTGGTCGATGACGACGTTGCGGTAACCGGCGTGGGTGAAGTCGAGCACGAAGAAGCCGCCGCCCGCCAGCATATTGTTCCGGATCGTGATCCCGTTGATCGAGGCGCCGTTGCCGGCGACGGTGCGGATCGCGCCGCCCTCGGAGCCGCCCACCGTCGAGGCGATCCTGGGATTGCCGACGATCTCGATGCCGCGGCTGTTGTCGGCGATGACGATGCCGGTATTGGCCGCCTCGATATTGCTGCCGGTGATACGAACGCGTTCGTTGCCCACGGTGACGCCGATCCCGATCTGGACCCGGGCGATCGTCACGCCGCTGATCGTGATGTCGCGGTTGGAATGGGCCGCATTGTCGGGCTCGAGGTCGATGCCCGCCTGGGGGGGAGTCCCCGCAACGTCCTCGATCCGCGCGCCGCGCACCTCGCCCGTCCGGCCGGCGATTATGGAAATTCCGTTGCGGCGGACGTTGCGGATGGTGACGCCGGTGATCAGGAAGCGCTCGCAGAAGGTGCCGGGCCGATCGCCTGCATTGGCGACATAGATGCCGTCGCCCCAGCAATCGGCGATCTCGATCCCTGGGCCGACCGTCCAGCCCGTCGCCGCGAACGCCGCGATGCCGTGGCCCCATTCGCCGCCCCGCCCGCGATGGCCGATACGCTCGCCGACGATCCGCCCCGGTCCGACGATGCTCCAGCGGCTGGTCCGGCTGCCCTGCACCACCGCCCCCTCGCCATGCACCGTCGGCAGCGCGCGCAGCTCGGCGCCGTTCAAATCGAGCGTGACGCCGCTCTTCATCTTCAGGCCGCCATAAGCGTGCCAGGTCGGCCGGTAATTGGTGTCGACGCGGTAGACCGCCCCGCGGCGCAACTGCAGCCGCCCGCCGGCAGGCGTCGCGTCCATGGCCGCCTGCAGGGCCCTGGTGTCGTCGCTGCGGCCGTCACCGCGCGCGCCATAGTCCTCGGGACGGACGAGTGCGCCGCCGGTCTGCGCGCAGAGGCGGCTTCCCGCCATGCTGAGGGCCAGCGCCGTGCCGGCAGCGAGGAAAATGCGTCGGTTCATCATCCTTTTCCCCTGCGACTGCCGCCCTGAACCGTGTCTGACCTGCTCGTTCAGCTCACCAGCGACCGGCAATAGTCGATCTGGGTCAGGATCTCGATCCGGCCGGCCTTGCGCATCGCCGCCGCTTCCTCAACCACGGCGGCGAGGTTGCGCAACGTGGCGGGCGCCGCCGCGACATTCTCGGGATGGGTCCAGAAATGGGCGACGCCTCCCGTTCGCGCCGCCTGCTCCAGCACGTGGCGCGCGCGCCGGCGGGTCACCCAGGTCGGAACCAGCCGTCGCGGCCCCGACAGCCAGTTGATGAAATAGCCCGCCGGGATCGGCTGGAGCGGTGCCGGCGCCGGCGACGGTTCGGCTGCGGCGAGGATGTTCAGCTCGCCCGCCAGGGAAGCGATGCGTGAGGAGCGCGGCCGCGCCAGCCGGTAGCCGGCGAAGCCCGCTTCCGCGAGCAGGTCGAGATGGGCGATCGCGTTGCGCGGGTGGATGAAGGTGCGCCCGCGCTCGATCGGCACCAAAGAGAGCTCGTACTGCGCCTGGTCGGCGGTCATCTCGGTCCAGGGGGTGTGGGTCACGCCGTGGCTCGCTATCTCGTGCCCCGCGCCGATCGCCGCCAACGCCCACTCGCCGGTCCAGCCCTCGCCGGAGCCGTGCACGAGGTCCCGGAAGGCGGGTCGCGCATAAGGCAACCGCTCGGCGATCTCGTCCGTGGGCAAGGCCAGCAGCTCGTCGCGCGAACGCAGGAACAGCTCGGTGAAGGCGAAGGTGGCCGGGACTCCGGCCTTGGCGAGCAGGGCGGCGATGGCGCGATAGGCCTCCTTCAGCCGCTCCTCGGTCAAGTCGCGCTGCCAGCGTGGCGAGAGGTGGTCGGCGACTCCCCACTTCCCCTCGCAGTCGAGCGACAGGATGAACGTGCCCGCCATCAGACGGTGTCGGAATCGAGATAGCTGACATACCAGCCGCTGGCATTCTCGACCGTGGCGGCGGGGGCGGCGATCGCGCGCGCACCGAAATTGATCACGATCGGACGCAACCGCTCGGGCAGCGGGTAGAATCCGGCCTTTCGGTAGGCGGAATAATTCGGCGAGCCGGGGAGGCACCAGGCGAGCGCCGCGTCGGCCCGCGCGGCCTGCAGCTCGCGCAACGCCGCCGCGATCAGCCCGGGGAGCGTGTCGGCGCCGCCGATCGCCTCCATCACATAGCCGATCCGCCCGCCATGCTTGTCCGAGAGCGTGTGCGCGACGAAGGAGCCGTCCTCCGCCTGCAGGATGTCGTAGCGCTCTGAAGGGTGGTCGCGCAGCCGCCAGTTGAGGAACTCCGCGTCGCGCTCGACGGCGCAGCCCATCCCCTCGGAGAAGCGGCGCCAGGCGCCGGTGGCGCGCTCGTCGAAGCCGAGCGCCCGCTCGTAATCCCCGGCGCCCCGCGCCAGCATCGGGATCGGCAGATCGGGCAGGAAACGCGAGACGCGCCTCAGGAAATAGCCGCTCCTCAGCGGCCGGAACAGCATCGGCACCGGGCCGAAATGGGCCCAGCCGAGCTTGCCGAAAAAGCCCGGAGACGAGTTGGCGTTGGGAAAGCCGTAGAGGAGGTCGGCCTCGGCCTCGTCGTAGAAGCAGTTGATCAGGCGCCCGAACACGCCCTTGCCGCGCGCCGCGGGCGTGACGATGGTATCCATCGACTGGTAGGCCCGGCCGATCCGCTCTCCGATCCGGAAGCGGCTCGGCATGAAGGCGTTGACGCCGATGATCTCGCCGCCGGCGGTAGCGACCGCGACCGCTCCGGTGCCGGCCGGCCCGTCGCGAAGCTTCCATTCGAGCTTGCCGCGGCCGATCGCCTGCTCCTGCTCGGGGAGCAGCTTCAGATAGGCGTCGCGGATCTCGTCCGAATATCCGACCAGCTCGTAAGAGACGTCCATCTCAGCCCGTCCGTCCCATCTGCCGCGGCTCCGGTGCAATAGCCGATCAGGGCGGCGATTCAACCGGCGGCCGCGCGCAGGATCGAGAGCACCCGCGGCTGCTGCGAAGCGAGCGAATAGCGCTCGACTGCGATTCGGCGCCCCTCCGCCCCCATCCGGGCGCGCAGCGCGGGATCGTCGAGCAGCGCCCCGAGCCGCTCCGCCCATTCGGCGGGCGAGGCGGCGAGGAAGCCGCTCGACCCGTCCGCGAGGATCCCGGAATTGACTCCTACCGGCGAAGCGACGGTGGGCAGGCCGCACGCCATGTACTGGATGAGCTTGTACCCGCATTTGCCGCGCTGGAAGGGCTGATCGAGGAGCGGCATGATGCCGACGTCCATCGCCTGAAGCGCGGCCACCTCGCTTGCCTCCGACCATTCGACGGCGTCCACGCCCTCGATACCGCGCGCCCCGGGGCCGGCGCCGATCACCCTCAGCCGGGCCCCGCGCGCCTTCAGCACCGGGAGGAGAGCGGGAAGCAGGGGTTCGACATTGGCCCAGGTCGTCCGCGAGCCGATCCAGCCCACCGTCGGCGGCCGGTCCGCGGCGGGGCCCTCTGCGGGCGTGTAGACTGCGGTGTCGAGGACCGTCGGCACGATCACGCTGTTCGGACAGAAACGCTCGGCATAGGCCTTAAGATAGCCATTGCCGCACATCGCCGCGGCCGCGCGCGCGAGCAACGGCTCCAGCTTGCGTCCGAGCAGCGCCCTCACGAGCGGATTTCGGTGCGCGTCGTAGGAATGGAAGATGGCGTCGTCGTAATCCAGCACGATCGGCGTCGGACCGCGCGCCGCCAGTGCCTCCACCCAGCCGGGCGCATAAGGAATGAGCTCGTACTGCGCCCAGACGAGGTCGTAATCGCGGCGCCCGCGAATCGCCTTCAGCCGCTGGCAATAGGCGCCGCGGAACATGCCGGGGTCCCTGCGGCGGTCCTCGTTCACCGCCTCGATCCAGGCGCTGGGGACCAGCGGCGACAGCGTCACCGCGACCCCGTGCTCCGCAAGGTAGGGGACATATTGGGCGAAGCGCTGCCGCGTGCTCGCCGCCTGCAAATCGTATCTGGTCAGAGCGAGCACGCGCAACGGCCGCGGTGCCGCGCCCGCGTCTGCGGCTAATCTCGACTCTCGACTGTCCATGCGGCAGGCGATAGGGACGTCCGTGCGCCGATTCTACGCGGAATCGCGTGTTCCCCATTTTGGAGAGTGCGTTGGAAAAGCAGACGATTTTCATTTCGGGCGTGGCGGGTTTCCTCGGCAGCCATCTTGCGGACGCGTTCCTCGCCGACGGCCATCGGGTCATCGGCAACGACAACATGATCGGCGGCTATCTCGACAACGTTCCCGCGGGCGTCGAATTCCACCAATATGACTGCAACGATTTTTCGCGCGTCAAGGAGCACCTCCAGGGCGTCGACATCGTCTATCACTGCGCGGCGACCGCTTATGAGGGCCTTTCGGTCTTCTCCCCGCACATGATCACCCAGAACATCGTCACCGCCTCCACCGGCATGATATCCGCGGCGATCGCCAACAAGGTGCGCCGCTTCGTGATGTGCTCGTCGATGGCGCGCTACGGCACCAACCAGGTCCCGTTCACCGAGGACATGTCTCCCCGCCCGCAGGACCCGTACGGCATCGGCAAGTACATGTCGGAGCTGATGCTCCGGAACCTCGCCGAGGTCCACGATATGGAGTGGGTGGTCGCGGTGCCGCACAACATCGTCGGCCCGCGCCAGAAATATGACGATCCCTATCGCAACGTCGCCAGCATCTTTATCAACCTCATGCTGCAGGGCCGCCAGCCCTATATCTACGGCGACGGCAACCAGATGCGCTGCTTCAGCTTCGTCTCCGACGACATCGCGCCGCTGAAGCAGATGGCGTTCGATCCGGCCTGCGTCGGCGAGGTGATCAACATCGGGCCCGACGACGAGTTCGTTACGATCAACGAGCTTGCCCAGACGGTCGCCAAGCTGCTCGATTTCCAGCTCGAGAGCACCTACACGCGGGGGAGGCCTCAGGAAGTGCTGCTCGCCAATTGCTCGGCCGACAAGGCTCGGCGGCTGCTCGGCTACCAGCCGAAGGTGAGGCTCGAGGAGGGGCTGCAGCAGATGATCGACTGGATCCGCGAACGCGGTGTCAGGCCCTTCATCTACCATCTCGACCTCGAGATCGAAAACGAGAAGACCCCGGAGACATGGTCGAAGCGGCTGTTCTAGACCGGCCGGCCGGGCCCGCGGCGGACGACACCGCCCTCCCCCTGCTCCGCCTGATGGTCCTGGCCGACAAGCCGAAGGGCGTGTCCCCGGGCCAGCGCTTCCGGCTGGAGCAATGGGGCGAGCTGACCGCGGCGCGCCACCGGATCGAGCTGGACTTCTTCCCGTTCGAATCCCCCGCGCTGACCGAGATCCTCTACAAGCCCGGAATGCGCGTGAAAAAGGCTCGCCACCTGATCGCGGACTTCCTGCGCCGCAGCGCCGTCGTCCGCCGCGCCCGCGATTATGACGGGATCGTCATCTACCGGCGCGCCGCCCTGCTCGGCCCGGCGCTCTACGAGCGCATGCTCGCCGCGACCGACCTCCCCCTCTTTTTCGACTTCGACGACACGATCTGGCAGGAATCCGCGAACGCCGATTCGGTCAACGGGATCTTCGCCAGGCTGAAATTCCAGGGGAAGACCGCGACGATCTGCCGCCTCGCCGCCGCCGTGCTGCCGGGCAACGAATTCCTCGCCGGCTATGCCCGGCAGTATAACGACAATGTCCACATCCTCCCGACCAGCATCGATCTCGCCAAATACGACGTGCAGCCGGAACCCGGGAACGACGACCCGTTCGTGGTCTGCTGGACGGGATCGCACACCACGTTGGTCAACTTCGAGACGGCGCGCACCGCTCTCGAGCGGCTCGCGCAACGCCGCCGGCTGCTGGTCAAGGTGATCTGCAACGTGCCGCCGCGCGCGCCCATCGCAGGGGCCGAAACGGCCTATATTCCGTGGCGGGAAGAAGGCGAGGCCGAGGCGATCGGCGCCAGCCATGTCGGCATCATGCCGCTCCCGGACGAGCCTTTGGCCCGCGGCAAGTGCGGCCTCAAGGCGCTGCAATATATGGCGGTCGGGCGGCCTGCGGTCGTTTCGCCGGTCGGCATGAACGTCGATCTCGTGCGCGACGGCGAGAACGGCTTCCTCGCGAGCAGCGACGACGAATGGGTCGAGACGCTCGACCGCCTCGCCGGTTCGCGCGAGCTCCGGCAGCGGATCGGCATGGCCGGCCGGCGGACGGTCGAGGAGGGCTATTCCGCCGAGGTGGTGGCCGAGCGATTCGCCCGGATCATCCGTTCGACGCTCGAGGCCCGCCGAAAACCGTCCTGAGGATCCCAGGCAGGCCGCCGAGGAGCAGGCGATAGGCCCGCAAGGTCTGGCCGACTTCGCCCTTGCGCCGGCCGAGCAGCCCGCGCGCGACCCGGGCAAACGGCTCGACCAGCAACGTCACGGCGAGCACGAACAGCGCCCCGCCGCGCGAAAAGTTCTTGCCCGCATAAAGCAGGCGGCTGCGCAGCGAATAGAAGAGGCGCTCGGCCTTGACCCCCTCCGACGTGCCGCCGCCTTTGTGGAAGCCGACCGCGCTTGCCAGATAGTGAGTGCGCCAGCCGGCCTGCCGGACCCGCCAGGAAAGGTCGATATCCTCGAGATAGACGAAGAAGCGCTCGTCGAAGCCGCCCAACTCTTCGAAGACCGAGCGGCGGATCAGGTAGAAGGCGCCGATGACATGGTCGACGTCGCGGCTGGAGAGATGGTCGAAGTCGAGCTCGCGCTGCTCGTTGCGGAACATGGTCGCCGGCGTCGGGAAGGCGCTGATGTGGCGCTGGGTTGCGCCGTCCTCACCGACCAGCCGGATTCCGCAGACGGCGACGTCGGCGGCCTCGGCCCTTTCCATGAAGGCGAGCGCGGCCTGCAGCGTCCCCGCCCGCAGCTCCGCGTCGGGGTTTAAGAACAGCAGATAGGGCGTCGTCGCGCCGGCCGCGCCGATGTTGCACGCCTTGGCGAAGCCGAGGTTGGCGCCGGTCTCGATCAGCCGCTCGCCGGGGGCGAGCGGGATGCGCTCCGAGCCGTCGCTCGAGGCATTGTCGACCACCACGACCTCGGCGAGGGAGGGTCCCGCATGCGCCCGCAACGACGCCAGGGCGCGGGCGAGCCACGGCCCCGAGTTCCAGTTGACGATCACGACGCGGACGATCATCGCGGGTGGATAGGGGCGCGGCCCTGTCGCTTCAAGTTCGCGGGTGGTCCGGCGATGGTGGCGCATCGTCGGCAGGCGTCGCGATTTGCTTGGGGTTGAACCGGCGGGGGAAAGGCTTCAATCGGGCCGCATGACCAAGCCTCAGAAGACCGCTCTGATCACCGGCGTCACCGGCCAGGACGGCGCCTATCTAGCCGAGCTGCTGCTCGCCAAGGGCTACATCGTCCATGGCCTGAAGCGCCGCGCGTCGCTGTTCAACACCGCCCGGATCGACCACCTCTACCGCGACCCGCACGAGGACGACATCCGCTTTTTCCTCCATCACGGCGACCTCACCGATTCCACCAACCTTATCCGCATCCTGCAGCAGACCCAGCCCGACGAGGTCTACAACCTCGCCGCGCAGAGCCACGTGGCGGTCTCGTTCGAGGTGCCGGAATATACCGCCAATGCGGACGCGCTCGGCACGTTGCGCCTGCTCGAGGCGATCCGCATCCTCGGCCTCCAAGAGAAGACGCGCTTCTACCAGGCGTCGACCTCCGAGCTTTACGGGCTCGTCCAGGAGACTCCGCAGACCGAGCGGACGCCCTTTTATCCGCGCTCGCCTTACGCCGTCGCCAAGCTTTACGGATACTGGATCACGGTCAACTACCGCGAGGCCTACGGGCTCTATGCGTGCAACGGAATCCTCTTCAACCACGAGTCTCCGTTGCGCGGCGAGAATTTCGTCACCCGCAAGGTCACCCGCGCCCTCGCCCGCATCAAGCTGGGCCTCCAGGATCGGCTCTATCTCGGCAATCTCGGCGCGCGGCGGGACTGGGGCCACGCCCGCGACTATGTCGAGATGCAGTGGCTGATGCTTCAGCAGGACGAGCCGGAGGATTACGTCATCGCCACCGGCGTTCAGTACAGTGTCCGTGACTTCGTCACCGCCGCCGCCGCCGAGCTCGGCATCCACCTCCGCTGGGAGGGCTCGGGTGCCGATGAGAAGGGCTATGATCAGCACGATCGTTGCATCGTCAGCGTCGACCAGCGTTATTTCCGCCCGGCCGAGGTCGAGACCCTGCTCGGCGACGCGAGCAAGGCGCGCGAGAAGCTCGGCTGGTCGCCGCGGGTGACGTTCGAGGAACTGGTCAGCGAAATGATCCGCGAGGATCTGAAGGCGGCGGAACGCGACGAGCTGGTCAAGAGCCATGGCTTCCAGCCCAGCAACTTTCATGAGTGGTAGTCCTTGAGGCTGGCTCGCAACCTCGCGGCCGGCATCGCCCATACCCTCATCACCACCATCGTCGCATTGGCGGTCGTCCCGCTCTACATCCGCTTCCTGGGGAGTGAGGCCTATGGCCTGATCGGATTCAACGCCACGCTCCAGGCGGTGCTGCAGATCCTCGAGCTCGGGCTGGCGCCCGCGATCAGCCGCGAGGTGGCGCGCGGCCTCGCGTCGGACGACATGCCGAGGACGCGCAACGTCCTGAGGAGCGCCGCCTGGATCTACTGGCTGGTGGCCGCGCTCATTGCCCTCACGTTCCTCCTCGCGGCGCCGACCATCGCCCGGGAGTGGATTTCCGCGGAGCATCTGAGCAGCGAGACGGTCGCCCAGGCGGTCCTGCTGATGGGGGTGATGATCGCCTGCCGCTGGCCGAGCGGCCTTTATACGGGGGCGCTGATCGGAGCCCACCGGCTGACCGTCTCCAGCGCGCTGGCGGTCATATACATCGTCATCGCCAATATCGGCGCGGTGCTGGTCATCGCCTTCTGGTCGCGCACGATCGAAGCCTTCTTCATCTGGCAGGCGGGCTGCGCCCTCGTCTATACCCTGGCGACGCAGGAGGCGGCATGGCGGATCGTTGGCGGCCGCGCCCAGGCGGCTTTCGACCCCCGCGCGCTGCGCAGCATCTGGCGCTTTTCGGTCGGGATGACCGGGATCGCGCTCACCGGCATCATCGTCAGCCAGCTCGACAAGGTGATCCTGAGCGCGCTCCTGCCGCTCGCCGATTTCGGCCACTATATGCTGGCGACGGCGGTGGCGATGGCGCTGTACGGGGTGATCAGCGCATTGTTCAAAGTGGTCTTTCCGCATTTCTCCGCCCGCATCGCCTCCGGCGACGAGGAAGGGCTGCGCTTCGAGTACCGGGCGATAAGCAACCTGCTCGCGATCGTCTGGTTTCCAGGCACGATGGCGCTGATCCTGTGCGCCGAGCCGCTGCTGCTGCTCTGGACCGGCAGCCCCGAGATCGCGGCCGACACCACCCCGGTCCTCGCCTTGCTGACTGCAGGCACCGCCCTCCACGGCATGATGTACCTGCCCTATTCGCTGCAGCTCGCTTACGGCATGACCCGGCTTCCGCTCACGATCAACCTCATGTTGATGGCGGTGCAGGTGCCGCTCATCATCTTCCTTGCGCTGCGCTTCGGAGCGATCGGAGGCGCCGCGGCATGGCTCGCGCTTCATGTCCTCTATTTCAACCTCGGGACTTGGATGACCCATCGGCGCGTCCTGAAGGGCATCGGCGGGAAGTGGATGCTGCGCGATGCCGGCGTTCCCCTCGCGATCTCCATCGCCTCCGGCCTCGCCGGGGCCGCCCTCATCGCCCGCGCGGGCGCCGGACTCCCCGTCCACCTCCTGATCGGCTGTGGAGCGGGGCTGCTCGCCTTCCTCGCTGCCGCCGCCTTGTGCCCCTACAAACCGGCCCAGATCCATGCGATTCTCGCCGGATAGAAAAGCCTCCGGAAGGCCCCCGTGCTTGCCTCTCTAGATGTGGGCTGCTAGTTCGCGCGCGCGGCTGGCGGCAGGCCCAGCCTCCCGTCCCGCATCGTCGCTCCCAGCAGGGTTTCAGTCCGGCCCATGAACGAGTCTTCCGCCGCGCGGCGCCGCTACCTGCGTTTCCCGCCCTCCCAGCCGCCGCTAGGCAGAACCCGAAGCAGGCTGCACAATGCGCTAGGACTCCTGCTGCTCCCCTTCGCGCTGGTCGCGGCGAGGATCCAGGGGACACCCGGCCTTCGGATCCGCGTCCGATGCATCCTCCTCGGCCTCCGCGCGCTGCGTCTCGGCCAGGCAAGGCAGGCCTTTGCCCTCATCGTCAACCCGATGGATTCGTTCCGCTATTTCGAGCTCGATTTCGTCCGGAGATGCATTCCTGGGCCGGTGCTCGGACGCTATCTCGACGTTTCGTCGCCGCGGCTCGTCTTCCTGATGCTTCTCGACCGCGAGAAGAGCCTGGTCGCGGACGTGATCAACCCGATCGAGGGCGACCTCGCGGACTCGCTCGCCCTGGCGAGGGCGCTCGGGCTCGATGGCCGCTGCCGGCCGCTCCGGGCGATGATCGAGGAGGCGCCCTACGAGGAGGGCTCGTTCGACCTCATCACGAGCATCTCGGTGATTGAACATATACCGGACGACCAAGCGGCGGTCGCGGCGATGTGGCGCCTGCTCCGTCCGGGCGGCCGCCTCGTCGTCACCGTCCCCTGCGCCCGCGAGGCGTGCGAGGAATATACCAATCTCGACGAATACGGCCTGTTCGAAAGCACGAACGACGGCCTTGTTTACTGGCAGCGTTATTATGACGAGGACTTGCTGGCGAAGACCTTCGGGGTCATGGGACCGCCGGTCCGCACGGCCGTCTACGGCGAGGCTGAAGCGGGCAATTACGACCGCGTCGTCGTGCGAAAGCGCACCGATCCCTCTTATCCCTATTGGTGGGAGCCGGTGATGATGGGGCGCGCATATCGGCGCTACGAACGTATCGCGGACCTAAAGGGGATGGGAGTGATCGGCATGGAATTCGTCAAGCCCCCGGAGGCGGATCGTGGGTGACGCGGTGCGATCGAAAATCCCTTATGCCGAGCCCAAGTTCTGGGGCGAGGAGGAGCGTTATGCCCTCGAGGCGCTGCGCTCGGGATGGATTTCGGGCGGCCCGTTCGTGGAGCGCCTGGAGGCTGCCCTCGCCGCTTTTTGCGGCGCGCCGCACGTGGTGGCGACCTCGAACGGGACGACCGCGTTGCACTGCGCCTACCTCGGCGCCGGCCTCGCCCCCGGCGACGAAGTGATCGTGCCGGGCTTCACCTTCATGGCCGCCGCCAATGTCGCGCTTCACATGAATGCGATCCCGGTCTTCGCCGACGTCGATCCCGACGGCTGGTGCATGACCGCGGAGACGGCGGAGCGGGTGATCACGAGGGCCACGCGCGGCATCGTAGCGGTTCACACCTATGGGAACATGTGCGACATGCAGCCCATCCTCGACCTCGCCGCAGCGCGCGGGTTGTGGGTAATCGAGGATGCGGCCGAGGCGCTCGGATCCACCTACCGGGGCCGGCAGGCGGGAACGATCGCGGACATCGGCACCTTCAGCTTCCACGCAAGCAAGACGATCGCCACGGGGGAGGGCGGAGCCGTCGCGACCCGGAACGCGGAAGCGCACCAGCGTATGAAGCTCTACCGGAGCCACGGCTTCAGCTCCCGCCGCTATTATCATGAGGTAGCGGGACACAATTTCCGGCTCCCTAATGTGCAGGCGGCGTTGGGCTGCGCGCAGCTCGAGCAGATCGGCACCATCGCCGCCGAGCGCCGGCGCGTCTACCGGCGCTATGTCGAGGGGCTGGGCCAGCTGAACGGAATCAGGCTCCAGACGATGACGCCGGGCGTCGATCCGCTGGTCTGGGCGGTCGCCGTCGAGATCGCTCCCGACGCGTTCGAACCCGGCCGCGACCGGATCATGGCGCTGTTGGAGGAGCGCGGCATCGAGACCCGCCCCGGCTTCCACGCCGCCAGCGAGATGCCGCATATCTACGGAGCCCAGGACCTGCCCGTATCGACGCGGTTGGCAGGGCGGGTGATCAGTCTGCCGACGAGCCCGACCGTCGCCGACGACGAAGTCGATTACATCGTCGGCTCGCTGCGCGATGTAGTGCGGGCGTAGATGGCAAACGGGTCGCCGCAAACGGCGCTCGAGATCGTGCGGCTTTCCCCCGCGACGAGGGACGGGCTGCTCGCGCTGCTCCAGGCGCTCGAGGCGAGCGGAGAAGCGGAGCTGTTCCGGCCCCACCCGTTCACCGCCGAGCATCTCGACGCAATCGGCGATCCGCAATCCCTCGACCTTTATTACGTCGCCACCGCCGGCGGCGTAGTGGCCGGCTACGGCCTGCTGCGCGGCTGGGAGGAGGGCTATACCGTCCCCAGCCTGGGCATCGCCGTCCATCCGGCGTGGCGCGGCCGCGGCCTGGCGGCAACGCTGATGCACTTCCTCCACGGCGCCGCCCGGCTCCGGCGGAGCGAGCGTGTGCGGCTACGCGTCCTCGACACCAACGAGCGCGCCATCCGGCTTTATCGCCGGAGCGGCTATGTTTTCCAGGAGAAGACCGAGGTCGACGCGCGCGGCAATCGCATGCTGGTCGGCTTCAAGGAGCTGGGGGCATGAGCGAGGCGACGGTAATTTGTGAGGCCACGCGGCGTCGAAGCGGTCGGCCGAGCAAGGCCGGCCGGCCCCGTAAGCGGGTTAAATCAGAAGGTTGACAGCTAAACCGGATGGCGACACTTACCCGGCGCCGCAATTTGAACTGCCCGCCGGGGCACGTGGCTCTAATATCCGATCAGGAAGGCAGCTTCGAATGAGCGGCAGCAAAAAGAAGTATTCGAAGGCAGACCAGGACTATATCGCTCGCCGGGCGGCGTTTGCGGAAAAATACGATCAGCCAGATCTATGGTCTATCGTAGACCACTGGCCGCTTTATGCTGGCGTTTACTCGCTTTCCAGGTTCATCGCTATATCGAAGCTGGTCGAGCAGTCCCTGGCCGTGCCCGGGCACATCGGAGAGGTCGGTTCATGGCGAGGCGCGAACCTCCTGTTCATGGCCAAGCTGATCAGGCTTTTCGATCCACATAGCAACAAGCAGGTCCACTCGTTCGACGCGTTCGAGGGCCTGCAGCAATTCTCGCCCGAGGATGGCGACGCCACCCGAACCAAGGGCTTCTATCGGGGCTCGCTCGATGAGCTGCTCGATGTCATCGCCCTCTACGACCTTGAGGGCGAGGTGGTGATCCACAAGGGCCTGGTCGAGGAAACGCTTCCTCCCCTGCTGGCCGAACGGACGGAACTCAGCTTCTCGATGATCTATATCGACGTGGATCTCTACGCTCCCACTTTGCTCGCGTTACGGGAGTTCCACAATCGCCTCTCGCTCGGCGGGATGATCGTATTCGACGAATGGAACATCGCGATGTTTCCCGGCGAGACCGTCGCCGTCCGCGAGTTCATGGCGGAGACTCCCGGAAGTTACGTGATGGAGCATGTCCGCAATACGAGGCAGCCGTCGCTCGTCCTTCGAAAGGTAGCGCTTTGATCGTTCGCTACCTCTATTCCGCCTGCGTCGTGATCGAGAGCCCGGACGTACGGATCCTGTGCGATCCGTGGTTCACGCCCGGTGTCTATGACGGGTCCTGGTTCCAATGGCCGCTCGTCGAGGATCCGGTTTCGACCATCGGTCCGGCCGACCTGATTTTCATCTCTCACATCCACCCGGACCATTACGACCCCATTTTCTTGAGGAAGTACCTGGCAGCCTATCCGGACGCCAGGATTATTGCCGGCCGCCACGCTCCACCCATCCTGAACGCCAAGCTGGCGGCGGACGGCTTCGAGTTCACAGTCGTCGATCACTGCCGACACGGCGAGACCGACATTTGGATCCTGCCGAACAAGACGCGAGCCGTGAACATCGACTCGGCGCTGGTCGTGCGCCGCGCGGACCAGGCCGTCGCCAATCTCAACGACTGTCCTTTCGACGAACCGCAGGTCGAGACGATCCGCGGACTATGCGACGGGGCCCGGATGATGGCGCTGATCCCCTATGGTGGGGCTACGGTCCATCCCCAGGCGTTCATCTTCGACAATCGAGACGATCTCCTGGCCGCGGGACGTGCGAAAGAGCGGCACTTTCTCGATATCTTCCACCGTTACATCGAAGCCCTCTCGCCCGACGCCATCCTGCCCTTTGCCGGCAAGCATTGGCTTGGGGGCCCGCTCATGGAGCAGAACCAGTATCGCGGAATTCCTGATCCAGTCGTCGCCGCCAGAGAGGCAGGCGAACGGGCCGTCGTCCTCGCCGACGGCGGCAAGGCCAGTTTCGACCTCGACACCATGACCGCCTCCGCCGTCAGAACGGAGCCTTACGATCGCGAAGAGGTCGAGCGATACCTGTCGCAAATGCCGTTCCCGGGCTACGCCTATGAGCGCGAACTGAGGCCCGATCCCGAGCGGGAGCTTCCAATCCTGCCGCTGCTGAACGTGGCGCTGAAGAGGGCGCGTGCCAAGACCCCGATCGCCGATCCGTGCTGGGTGATCATCCACGCGACCGGGACGGAGCTGAGTTACGTTTTTGACGTGTCGAGCGATGCGCCTGCTTCGGTGCGCAGGCAGAACGAAGACTTCGCCGAATTACACCCTCGCTTCGAACTCTTCATAGATCATCGCTATCTATTTGGAATCCTGTCGAGAATGTATCACTGGAACAACGCGCAAATCGGGTCGCATTTCAAGGTGCGCAGGGTTCCCGATGTCTTTCGCCGCGAAATATTCGATTTCTTCGACTATTTGCAGGTCTAGCCCGGCGAGCAGATGCTGACCGGCATGTTCACGACGAAAGAGGGCGTCGACGTGGGCCGCGGCGCCGGGTGGAGCCGTCCCGATGCTGCAAGGATTCAAAGAGCTGGTGGCATGAGCAAGGTGCCCCGCCTCTCCATCTGCATCACGACGCTGAACCGCGCCCGCTTCATCGGCGAGACCCTTGACAGCATCGTCCCCCAGCTCACGCCGGACGTGGAGGTCGTCATCGTCGACGGCGGCTCGACCGACGGGACCGGCGACGTCGTCCGACCCTATTTGGAGCGCACGCCGCAGATCCGCTATTTCAACACCGGCACCGGCGGGCCCGTCGTCCCCAATGCCGGCTACTACGCCGATTGCGATTACAACATCGAGCAGGCGCGGGGCGAGCATATCTGGCTGTTCAGCGACGACGATCTGCTGGTGCCGCACGCGGTCGAGACGGTCCTTCGCGAGCTGGGCGACGGCGACCCGGATCTGCTGATCGTCGATTCGGAAGTCCGCGACCTCGCGGTCGATCGCCTGTTCGAGCCCACACGTCTCCCGATCAGGGAGCGGCGCGACTATCGGCCTGAGGATCGCGACGCTTTCATGGCGGATGCCGGCAATACGCTGACCTTCCTCGGCGTCGTCATCATCCGCCGCTCCTGCTGGCTCACGCGCGACAGCAAGGCCTATTACGGCAGTTATTTCATGCACGTCGGCGTGATCTTCCAGCAGCCGCCGCTGCCCCACGCGCGCGTCCTCCCGCAGGCGCTGGTCCAGATCCGGATGGGCAATGCGATGTGGACCCATCGCTCGTTCGAGATCTGGATGGCGACTTGGCCCAAGCTGATCTGGGGGTTCGAGGGCTATTCGGACGCGGCCAAGGCAGCCGTCGTCCCGCGCGAGCCGTGGCGCGCCTTCCTCCAGATCCTCGGTTACCGCGCCTATGGCAGCTTCACGCGGTCCGACTATCGGGCGCATGTCGCGCCGCGCGCCGGCCTGCTGGAGCGCCTTCGCGCGCAACTCGTGCTCGCTTTGCCGGGGCCCCTCGCCCACATCTTGGTGATGACGATGGTCGCCGTGTCGCGGAGCCGGCACGGCTCGGTCGCCTACAATCTGCTCGTCGCCAGCCGCAATTCGAACCCGGTGAGCCGCGCCATCGGCCGTCTCATCGGCCATAGCCTCCCGGCGAGGACCCCGGCTTCCTAGAGAGGCCCCGTGGCGCGTCCGCGAAGCAGGCGCGGCGTGTTGCGGACCATCAGGCCGAAGCCGCGCAGGACCTGGCCCAGGGTCCGCCCGCGGTGGCGGATCAGCGACCAGGCGATCGTCGCGACAGGTTCGACCAGATAGCTCAGCAAGGCGTGCGCGACGCGCGCGAGAAAGCCGAAATGCTTGCGCACATAGATGAAGCGCGCCTCGATACCGTAGAAGCGGGCCGTCCCCTTGGCCTGATCGGTGGTCCCGCCTCCGCGATGGAAGGCCACGGCTTCAGCGAGATAATAGCAAAGGGCGCCGCGACGTCGGGCCCTCAGCGACAGATCGATATCCTCGAGGTAGACGAAATAATCGTCGTCGAAGCCCCCCAGAGCTTCGAACAGCTCGCGGCGGATCAGGTAGAAGGCGCCCTGGACATGATCGACCGGCCGGCTGGATCGGTGGTCGAAATCGGCCATCAGCAGCCCCGGCGCCTTGCCGGGGAACAGGCGGTCGAGGCCGACCATGATGCTCGCGAAAGTCCCCAAGGTCGGAAAGCGAGCGCAATGGCGCGTGACCCGGCCCTGCTCGTCGAGAAGCTTGATCCCGCAGATCCCGTAGCCCGCATTCTCCGGCGCTTCGAGGAACGCGACGGCCTTGCCGATCGCCGGCTCGGTGAGCCGCGTATCGGGGTTGAGCAGGAGGATGTAGGGCGCGCTGCCCTGGCGGGCGCCGCGGTTGCAGCCGCGGCCGAAGCCGAGATTTGTGCCGGTGCGGTCGACAAGCAGCTTGTCCCAGTCGCAATCGAAATCGGCCGAGCCGTCGCGCGAACCGTTGTCGACGACGATGTAGCGGGTGACGATATCGGGCTCCACGGCCCGCACCGAAGCGACGCACTCGGCGAGCAGCGGCCCGGCATTCCAGTTCACGGTGACGATGTCGACCGCGACTGCCATGGCGACTGATACTCCCGAGGTGCGCCGAAGCGGGTGGTTCCGGCGCGAAGCTGATAGTTGCCCGCGGGAACGGACGCAACCTGACCCGGTCGGGGTCCGCACCCTAGTCTTCCCAGCCCCAACCCTCTAACCGTCGCGAGCATGAGCGAAGACGAACGTATCGTACCGGTGATCCTGTCGGGAGGGGCGGGGACGCGCCTTTGGCCCCTCTCCAGCCCCTCGACGCCGAAGCAATTCCTCCGGCTCGCGGGCGATCGCACAATGCTCCAGGAGACGGCGCTCCGCGTCGACGACAGGAAGGCGTTCGCGGCGCCCCTCGTCATCGGCAGCGCCGACCATGCCCACCTGCTGGCAACACAGCTCACCGAAGCGGGCACGATCCCATCGGCGCTGGTCCTGGAGCCGAGCGCGCGCAACACGGCGGCCGCGATCGCGCTTGCCGCGCTGGCCGTCGGTCCAGGCCGGCTGCTGCTGGTGATGCCGAGCGATCACGTGGTGCGCGATACCGCAGCCTTCCGCGCCGCTGTCGAGGCCGGGCGCCCGCTCGCCGCGCAGGACTGGTTGGTGACCTTCGGAATCCGGCCGACCCACGCGGAGACTGGCTTCGGCTATATTCGGCGCGGCGAGGCGCTGGCGCCGGGTGCCCACCGGGTCGACCGCTTCGTCGAAAAGCCCGACGTCGAGACGGCCCAGTTTTATCTGGACGATGGCGGCTACGACTGGAACGGCGGCATCTTCCTGTTCCGCGCCGGCCGCTATCTGGACGCGCTGAGGGACCACGCGCCCGCGATCCACGAGGCGGTTTCCGCCGCAATGGCCGCGTCATCTCCGGGAGCTGAGATCCGCCCCGACGCAGACGCCTTCGCCGCCGCCCCCTCCGTGTCCATCGACTATGCCGTGATGGAGAAGGACGACCGCGTCGCGGTCGTGCCCGTGGAGATGGGCTGGGCCGACATCGGCAGCTGGGACGCGCTCCACGAGATGCGAGAGCGCGACGCGCGCGGCAATGTCGCTACCGGCCCGGCCGCTTTGATCGACAGCGACAATTGCCTCGTCCATTCCGCCGGCAGGCCGGTCGTGGCGGTCGGAGTGCGCGACCTGATCGTCGTCGTCGGCGACGATGCCGTGCTCGTCCTCCCGCGCGGCCAGAGCCAGCGCGTCAAGGAGGCGCTGGAGCGGGCGCCGAAATGAGCGCGGTCCGGCTCGAGCCGCGGCGGGTGGAGAAGGTCTGGGGCCGGCGCGACCTCGGCCCTCCTTTCGGCGACGTCCCTGCGGTCGCCGAGCCGGTTGGCGAAATCTGGTTCGAACCGCCGGACGGACGCGAGGCCGCCTTGCTGGTCAAATATCTGTTCACTTCCGAGCGTCTCTCGATCCAAGTCCACCCCGACGACGCGGCAGCGCAGACGGCGGGGGCCGGCCCCTGCGGAAAGGACGAGGCGTGGCTCATCCTGTCCGCCGATCCCGGCGCCACCATCGGCCTGGGACTGGCGGAGAGGATCGACCGCGACACGCTGCGCCGGGCTGCGCTCGACGGCAGCATCGAGGACCTCGTCGACTGGCGCCCGGTCCGCGCCGGGGACGTCTTCTATTCGCCGGCCGGGACCATCCACGCGATCGGTGCCGGCCTGCGGCTGATCGAGGTCCAGCAGAATGTCGACCTCACCTTTCGCCTCTACGATTACGGGCGCCCCCGCGATCTGCATCTCGACGAGGCGGTCGCGGTGGCGCGCGCCGAGCCGTTCCGCGGCGAGCTGGCCTCGCGGCCCATCTCGGAGGGGCGGACGCAGCTTTGTGCCGGCGCCAAGCTGCGGCTGGAGCGCTGTGACGGGCCGGGCCGCTTCAGTCTCGAAGATGCGGCGTGGGTCGTCCCGCTTGTCGGCGATGCCTCGCTCGATGGGGAGGGTGTCGAGGCAGGCAGCGTCTGGATGACGGACGGTCCAGCCACCCTCGATCTGGGCCCCGGGGCCGAGGTGATCGTCGCCGTCCCCTGCGCGTAGGGTTAGACGTTCGAGCTGCGACCGCCGTAATTGCGATCGATCCAATTCCGATAGCTGCCGTCCATCACGGCCCGCCACCAATCCTCATTGGCGAGATACCAGTCGAGCGTAGAGGCGAACCCTTCACGGAAGTCGCGGGCGGGCGCGTAGCCGAGCTCGGTCCTGATCTTGGTCTCGTCGATCGCATAGCGGCGGTCGTGGCCCGGGCGGTCGGTG
>Ga0196965_1000202_pt1 | contig 42957 bp, 33 predicted proteins | sample S1_20metaG_FD_148668 | JGI IMG/M metagenome (GOLD analysis project Ga0196965, IMG submission 148668) | Soil microbial communities from Anza Borrego desert, Southern California, United States - S1_20 | ecosystem: Environmental > Terrestrial > Soil > Desert | place: USA: California | collected...
AGTGATGTCGCGTGTTGAACTCGTCCTGGTGATCTCTTTCTTGAATAAAGCCTCAAGCGTAAATTTTTCCAGCATTTGATCAAGTGAAAGAATTTCAATCGCCGTAATATCATCAACATCCGGAAAGATTAACTTCTTTTCTTCAGCCTTTACCGGAAATGGCTTTGGCGGTCGTTTAACATCAGCGAGATAACCAATCAAACTCAACATAAGGCCGGGATGAAGTTCACACTCGTCGCTTAGTTTATCGAGCAGATAATACACGCCCTGTAATCCCTCCTTCGGCTTTTGCTTCAATTCCACCGAGCGCGATAGGCACCATATTCTAAAGTGATAAAGCAAGAGATCTTCCTTCTGCGGAAAATACTTGAAGAAAGTAACTTTCGATATCTTCACCTTCTCGCAGATATCTTCAACATAGATATCATCAAAAGGTTTTTTTCCAATGAGTTTCAACGTATGCTCTAGTACCTGAACCTTTAACCTTGCTGCTTTTTCTTTCCTAAGACTCATCGGCCTGTGTAAAGTTTCCGTGAATTAATACTTTTATAAAGACTTAACAAAAGTAAACAATGTCGAAAAGCTTTTTAGTGCTTTTACTTGCTGTCGCTTGCGTCTGTTGCCAGTTGCCGGAATCGCGCTCACGAATTACGGGAGTAATTGCTGATTCTGCAATGGTTGTTTCAGCGCATCCACTTGCAAGTGAAATTGGGATAAAAGTTCTGAAGCAGGGAGGTAACGCGATTGACGCGAGCATCGCCACACAATTTGCGTTGGCTGTAGTTTTCCCCGCTGCTGGCAATATTGGCGGAGGAGGCTTCATGGTTATTCGATTGAGAGATGGGACGGCAACCGCGTTGGACTATCGCGAGGTAGCGCCAGGCTCGGCCTCTGAAAAAATGTATCTCAACGAGGATGGAACGGTTCGATCAGGAAAAAGCGAAAATGGACATTTGTCAGTCGGTGTTCCAGGATCTGTAGCCGGCATGGTTGAAGCACATCGTAAGTATGGCACGTTGCCGTGGAAGAACCTGGTGCAGCCCGCGATTGATCTTGCATTAAAAGGGTTTCCGTTGACCGCGAGAGAAGCAAACAACCTTAATGACATCGTCGATACGATCAACCGGTATAGCACTGTACGACCGGAATTTCTGCTGAAGAAATGGAATGAGTATGATACCATCAAGTGGCTTGAGCTTGGCAAAACACTTGAAAGAATCCGAGATGAAGGCGCAAATGGTTTTTATGAAGGAAAGACCGCCGCTGACATTATCGCAGAGATTCAACGCGGCGGTGGAATCATCACGCAGGCAGACCTGTCAGGCTATAAACCTGTGTGGAGAACACCGCTTTTCGATAACTATAAAGAATTTAAGCTCATATCCATGCCTCCACCTTCAAGCGGAGGCGTTGCTCTGATACAACTCTTGAAAAGTATTCAGCCTTACGAATTCGCCGAATGGGGACATAACAGTGTGGCCACTGCTCACCTGTTCGTTGAAGCGCAACGGAGGGTATATGCTGACCGCGCCGTATATCTCGGGGATCCAGACTTTACAGATGTTCCAGTAAGGAAATTAACGCACGATCTTTATATCCTGGAAAGGATGAAATCATTTGATCCTGCAATGGCCACACGAAGCGCGTCGGTAAAAGAAGGTACACTCGGTGGAACCGAACCAACAAACACAACACATATCTCAATTATTGACAAATACGGAAATGCTGTGTCGGCCACGACAACATTGAATGATTGGTTTGGCTCGAAAGTAATTGTGGCTGGTTCTGGATTTTTGCTGAATGATGAAATGGACGATTTCAGTATTAAGCCAGGACAGCCCAATATGTATGGTGTGATTGGAGGTGAACGAAACAAAATTGAACCGGGAAAGCGTATGCTAAGCTCGATGACTCCCACAATCGTTGAACGCAATGGCGAACTCATGATGGTGATTGGAACACCGGGCGGATCTACAATAATTACATCTGTATTTCAAACATTTCTCAACGTCGTTGAATTTAAGATGACAATGCAGGAGGCAGTTTCCGCGAAACGATTCCATAGCCAGTGGCTCCCGGACGTGATCTTTGCAGAGAGCCACACGTTCTCCGCCGAAGATAGCCTCACACTTGTCGCGATGGGTCATCGCTTTGACAACTTTTATGCTAATGGAATCGGACGCGTTGATGCAATTCTGGTTCTGCCAGATAAACGTCTCGAAGGAGGCGCAGACTCGCAAAGAGGCGACGATACTGCGATCGGATATTGATCAGAACTTTCTGATGGTAAACTCGACACGACGGTTCATCTTTCGTGTTTCTTCGGAGTCATTGCTTGCGATTGGTCTGGTACCGCCATATCCTTTGCCAGTAATTCGCTTCGAATCAATTCCTTCGGACACGAGATATTCTTTGACACTGTTCACACGTTCCTGCGATAAATGAACATTGTCCTGATGAACACCGCGGCTGTCTGTGTGTCCGGCGAGCTCGATTTTCACTCTGGGATTTTCACGAAGAAATGAAACAACGACATTCAACTCATCAAACGATTCTGGCAACAAGTCTGCTTTTCCCTGTTCAAAAAGAACGTTTTGCAAATTGACTGTAGTTCCTATCGCAATAGGTTGAAGTTTGAAGTTTACCTCGAGCGTCTCTCCTTCGCGCAGGCGCGCATCAACTTTTTGATGTACACTGACGTAACCAGGAGCATCAACCTGGATGGTGTAGCTATCGGGACGATCAAGGGTTACGTTGTATTTTCCGTCAGGTGATTCAATAATGTTCTTCTCCGGAAGTCCGATTGACGACATGATCTGGATTCGACCTTTAACAAGTACGCTCGTTTTCGCATCGACGATCACGCCCTTTAGTGAGACGCCAGTCTTTTCATCCGGTGTCTCCACGGTTGCATTGGTGTACTGTACCGAATCCAACGATTCCACCGAATCAATACTGACAATATTTTGATCATTCCGATATTGATGCATCTTAACGTCACTGTATCCATCACTACTCGTCGTCGACGTCAATATGTAGTACCCGCTAGCAGCATAATCGCGGTAGAACAACTCCCGTCCTTCTGAATTAACGACGGCTCCTAAGTTGACAGGTGGCGACCAGCTGCGCCAACTCTCATCGAGCCGGGTTGTCGCAAACACGTCGAAACTACCAAAGCCTTTGCGACCATTTGTGGAAAAGTAAAGCGTTTTACCGTCGCTACTTAAAGAAGGAGTGAGTTCCTGGAAACTCGTATTGATCGTTGTGCCGAGGTTACGTGGTTCCGTCCACTTGCCACCGTCGTTAATTGACACGTAAAGATCTTCGACGCCCGTCGTTCCATATGTTTCGGCAGAAAATACAAACACTGTCTGATCCGCATTGAAACACCCCGAGGTGAGCAGCGACCTGTTCATGTAATATGGAATAGTAATGTTCTTTGGTCTAGACCAACCGTTGTTAGTCTTTTGCGCAATTGCTATACCTTGGGTTTTAGCACGATTTTCATTTGCATGGTAGTGGCTCAGCAGAAATAACTGATTTCCATCAGGAGAGACAGCGCCAACGGCATTGTAAGAAAAATCGTTGATTTCGTTTCCGGCGTGAATTGGTGAAGACCAACCGTCGCCCAACCTTGTACAAAACCAGATATCGCCCGGATCTCTCTTGCCGCCGGCATTCGAGGGGTGGTTTGCGATCGTAAGAAACAGCGTATTGCCATCGGGCGAGATGATTGGATTCAATTCATCCAAGGGAGAGTTGATTCGTTCGAACGATGATGCCTGAGACGGCGTCTGAGCTTCAGCCTGACCGATGATGAAAGCCAACACAAACCCGATAATGACACGCATTCCTGAAAATATTAATCGCAAATATAGATTTTAAAACGATGTGCCGGTTGTTGGCATCTTGCTCACCCAGCGGTTTTCCTTTAGAAAAAACCGCCAGGGTAACAACGCGTCTTCCCCTGCATAGTCGATTCCAATTCTCGGACCGGCGACAATGTTCCTGGATGCAATTTTGTAGCCAATATCTTCAATCCAAACTTCGTTTCCCAACAGCGATTTTCCATTTAGCTTTCGATCGATACCCAAAGACTTCGTTAATTTACCCGGGCCGGACGTGAGTTGAATTGGTTTTGTGATGCCAGGTCGACGTTCACTCATGATCGATTCGCCCTGAATAGGCTCGAGCGCCCGGATAAGTATCGCCTCTGGTACATCCTTCTTATTGGTGACCACATTGAAGAGGTGATGCATGCCATAACAGAGATAGACGTAGCTGAATCCACCCTCTTCAAACATAATCGCATTTCGGTTGGTTTGCCTTTTTTGATAGGCGTGGCAGCCGCGTTCCGTCCAGGAATACGCCTCAGTTTCAACGATGATACCTCCGGTTAACATATTATTAACATTTGTAAACAACGCTTTTCCCAGAAGATCGCGGGCAATTTTTATGACATTGGTGCGCTGATAAAATTCCGGCGGTAACTTCATGAACAATTTTTTCTGCGAATGAAAGGTTTTCCTAAATTTGATCCCTCTAACTAACAACTAACTAAACAAATTCCACAATGAAAAAATCTATATTACTCATGGGAATGCTTGTAATCGGTTTCCTGACACAAGCACAGATACAAGTTCCATCGGCGAGCCCGGCAGGTTCCGTATCAACAACGGTGGGACTAACAGATATTAAGATTGACTATTTCAGACCGCGCGTAAAAGGCAGAACAATTTTTGGCGATGGTGCAGCAGCACTCGTACCGTATGGATCAATCTGGAGAACTGGTGCAAACAGCGGTACTAAGATCAGCTTCTCTACTGACGTGAAAGTTGAAGGCATCGAGGTTCCTAAAGGTGAGTATCTGATTTTTACATGGCCAGGCGCTAGTGAATGGACAATCGCTTTGTACAAAGACGTCAGCCTGGGTGGAAATACGGGGAAGTATGATAAAGCACAGGAAGCAGCCAACTTCAAAGTAAAACCGGAAAAGCTTACCGAAAAAGTTGAAACGTTGACGATTAACATCGGAGACATTGCTGATGATAACAAGTCTGCCAAAGTTCAAATCGCGTGGGAAAACACATCGGTGAAATTCAATGTTGGCGTTGATTATGATGCGCTTGTGATGAAGTCAATTGAGCAGAATACGAAAGTAAATCCTTACAATTATTTCCAGGCGGCCGTTTACTATCTTGAAAACGGAAAAGATCTTAACAAGGCGCTTGAATGGGTTAACATTGCTGTAAAAGAGGCGAACGCTCCTTTCTGGATGTTACACCAGAAAGCAAAAATTCAGAAAGCACTTGGCGACAAGAAAGGTGCTGCAGAAACCGCCACTGCTTCTCTTGAAGGTGCCAAGAAAGCTGAAAACAGAGATTATCAGATGATGAATGAAGACCTTATCAAGTCATTGAAGTAATTTCATGCTTGCTTATACACGAAGAGCTGTCGTAAATTGACAGCTCTTTTGTTTTGTAGCGGCTTGTGTTTTACTCGATCTCATCGAAGGTGTTGCCCTTTTTGATATCACCTGTTTCGTATCCTTTTTTGAACCAATACATGCGTTGCGCTGAAGTGCCATGCGTGAATGCATCAGGCACGACATATCCCTGTGACTGTTGCTGAAGCTTGTCATCGCCGATTGCGTTGGCTGCCCGTAACGCTTCTTCAATATCTCCGTCTTCGAGAATCTGCTCATTACGTTGCGTATGATGCGCCCACACTCCTGCGTAGAAGTCTGCCTGAAGCTCAAGCGCAACAGAAAGCTTATTGCCATCCTTTTCACCGAGTTGACGTCTCGCCTGTTGGACTTTCCCGGAAGTACCGAGCAGATTTTGTACATGATGCCCGACCTCGTGTGCAACAACATACGCCATTGCGAAATCGCCTGACGCACCGAAGCGAGAACTTAACAAATCATAGAAGCTTAAATCGATATAAACTTTGCTGTCGAGCGGACAATAGAACGGTCCTGTCGCCGCGCTTGCGAAACCACATCCAGATTGAGCGTTTTGTGTAAAGAGTACCAACCTTGGTTCTGAGTAATCTGCCCCGAATTCTTCATGAAAAATTTGATTCCAAACCATCTCAGTCTCATTCAGCACCACACTGACGAACTGAGCCTTTTCATCTTCCAACGGAGAGCTTGTGCTGCTTCCTGAAGATGGAGAACCGACGTTAAGATTCTCGAGTGGATTACCACCGAATAACAATGAGAGGATAACAACGACAATGCCTCCAATTCCACCACCAATTGCAAGGCCGCCCATGCCTCGCCTGTCTTCAACATTTCCACTTCCCTGCCTGCCGCGCCATCTCATATGACTTATTGTTTTGAGAAATTTTAAAAAAGGCTATGCCACTTAACCAACAGTCGGCGCACGCTAGCCGTAATGATTTATAAGATTCGCTATAACATTATACGGCGACCGAACAACAGAACCATGTTGCGCGCCTTCCGGAAATTCCAGCTCATCAGAAGCGTCTTCCCAATGTTTCAGGTCGATGGAGCGCACCAATCCAAGCTGATTAACTTTATACTTGTCGAAATAAACCAGCCATTCATTATTAAGTTTGATTGCAGAAGGTCCTTCCGCCCAATAATGTTGCGATGTAATGGGTTCGCTTGCTTTTCCAAATGAAAACGGCGAAAGTCCCGAGGCAAAGCGAATATTTTTTTGCGGCGGCATAAGCGTCTCGTTTTTCAGAAAAAGTAAATATCCGTCATCTGCCTTTATGATGTTCCCGTCAATTGAATTAAAACCGCCGTCATAGAGTAACTTTGTTTCGCTGAAAGTCCTGAAGTCTTTTGTCAAGACGTAATACAGACGGTGGTTGTATCCATCGTCGCCGTAAGGTTGGGTCTCAGGAAAATGTCCGTCAATCGTGGACGACCAATGGATAATGTACACTTCAGCCTTCTCATAAAAAAAGATTTCGGGAGCCCAGCAGTTCCGCGCATTTTCTACATGTTCCATCACAGGCAAATACTCTTGCGACGACCAGCGTATCAAATCTTGCGAATGCGCATAACCGATCCCACGCTCATTCCAGCCGACAGTCCAGACCAGATGGTAGTTGCCATCCATGCCATAGATAACACAAGGATCGCGCATGATACATTCGACACCTATCAATGGGCGAAGAACAGGCGCATCATTGTTAATCGCGCGCCAGCGGTATCCATCAGTGCTTGTGGCGAGATGAAGTCCATCTCCATGCCCCTTGAAATAACAAAACACCAACTCCTCCATGAAATAGGTCATTGCATCAAAAGAATGATGCCCGATAGAATTGTTAAGACGCTAAACAATAATCGAAATAAATTTCGAAGGGCTGCGCCGGAATAACTAGCCGTTGTCTTCAAATCCGGGATAAAGCAGCATACCGCCATCAACAAACAAGGTTATGCCGGTGACGTACTCGGAATCGTCGGACGCGAGCCAAACGGCAGCCCCTCCAATGTCTTCCGCCTCGCCGATTCTTTTTTGTGGAATGAGTTTCAATAAATTTTTATAAGCAGCGGGTTTTTGCCAGGCGGCGTGGTTGATCGGTGTGCGAATCGCACCGGGACCGATGCTGTTGATACGAATCTTTTGGGAAGCATACTCCTGCGCTATGGTTTTCATCATCATCATGACACCACCTTTCGATGCGGCATAATTTGCATGTCCTGCCCATGGTATAACTTCGTGTACGGAACTGATGCAGATTATTTTGCCGGCAGATTTTGATCTCGAAGGATCGACGCCTCTTCTTAAAAATTCTTTAATCGCTTCGCGCGCACACAGAAATTGTCCAGTCAGGTTGATATCAATTACATGATTCCATTGATCGAGTGTCATTTCATGAAAGCTTGCATCATTTTGTAGTCCCGCATTGTTGATCAGGATATCGATGGTTCCGTAGCGATCAATTGTTTCATTGAACATCCGTTTAACATCCTCTTCCTTGCTCACGTCCGCTTTGCAAACAAATCCACTTCCGCCAATATTCTCGATTTCGGCAAGAATGCGTTTGGCTTTATCCTCGCTGCTTGAATAGTTAATCACAACAGTCGCAGCGTCTTTGGCGAGCGCTTTTGCAATTCCGGCACCGATGCCTGAGCTTGCACCCGTGACGATCGCTATTTGATTTCTAAGTTTTCCTGCGTTGATCATGTGGAAAGTTTGAACAATTTAAGATTTAAAGAAGAGCGCGTGATGACCTTAGACAATTTCTACAAAAACAATTGACCGACCGCATCATGATCAGTTTACTAGAGTGTTTCACCGATATGTAATGCAAACCTCGGTTGTCGAACCTAGACTTTTGGTTGCCGTGAACCTTCAGTGGAAGTTCCGTCCTGGTGGCCGGCGTTTCCCTGTCGGCTTCCTCCCCCGCCGCTCTTGGACGCACTCGACGTCCTGGATGGCCTCCGGCGGCTGTGAGCTGCATTCGTTGGTCTGCTCGCCTCTTTTGATTTTTTGGTCATTGTTATTCCCATAGTCCTCTAGGGTAAAAAAATACGCGCCTGAAGTCTGAGGACTGACCTTACCGGTTGACCCGAATAATTTTTTTCGGCTTTTTGAAACGCTCTAGTGAAGCCATTTCGTTGGAAACCTTTTCCTCCCATTGCGCTTGTTTCGATCGCAATGACCCGTGTAGGGTCTCCGCATCGTAACGTATATCCGCTTCGTTACTCTCTTCAAGTAAATGGCGTACAGCCGCGTTGATCTTACTTACATCTTTCACCCCTTCCGACTTAAGCTGATGAATTCTTTTCCGGATCTTCCTGGCGTAGAGCTCAGCAATGTCAAAGTGTAGCTGCTCGTGAGCTAGTAATGACCGGGACTTTTCGGTGGCCCATGATTGCTCGCGGTCGAAGTATGCGTGCACGTCATAAAACGCTTCGCCGCCGACAAGGTATGGCTTGGCTTTGATTTGTACGAAAGTGCCGGCATCCCCCTTTGAAACTGGTGTTGGTTTCCCCTGAAAATCATCCCACGTGAGTCGATAGTACTCATTCCACTCAAGCAACTGTGCAGAACTCAGGTAGGGCGAAATCAATAGAAACAATACCAAGAGCTTCATAGAAATTAAAAAAGCCTGGTAGGCCAAAACGCATGCCACTTAAAGCAGCGCGGGAATCGAATCGAAGATTATCTTTTCTTTTGGGAGGCGCCGTACTGCAATCCATTGTAATAGGAGTGCTTCTTTTTGTTCAATCTTGCGTTACACGATTTTGCTGGTCCACATGAAGTGATAAGAATGGAAATTGCTACCAACAGCAGGAGTAGTCGTGAGGTTTTTTGCATAGGTAGATAAAAGTAAAACATTTCGGCGAAAACAGTCGCTTCCTACCGGAAAAATATTTCATCTGCCGGCTTGATCTATTATTACGTAAATTGGGCTGAAAGGCACTAGAAGCCGCGAAAAGGGTCTGGTGTTTGCTTTGTATTTTTGCCAATAAGAAATTAATGTCTAAACAATTAAGAATTTTATTTTTTCTGGTGCTCATGCTCTCGGCACTGCCGGGTCGTTCTCAGGATAATATTTTCCAGGTCACAGCAGGCACAATTCATTTTAAATCCGATGCGCCATTAGAGCTAATAGAGGCATCGTCAAATGACCTGAAAGGACTTATCAACTTTACTTCGGGTAGTTTTGCTTTTAGCGTTTCCGTCAATTCGTTTCAGGGATTTAACAGCAGTCTTCAACGGGAACATTTCAACGAGAATTACATGGAATCGGAAAAATTTCCAAAGGCTACTTTCACAGGAAAGATTATCGAAACCGTGGATCTGGCGACCGAAGGTGACGTGACAATCCGCGCAAAGGGCAAACTGAACATTCATGGTATAGAGCAGGAAAGAATTATCCGCTCTACGATCAACGTGAAGGGAAATAAACTGACGATCAAGTCCACATTTACCGTTTTGCTCCAGGAACATAATATCACAATTCCAAAGGTGGTTCAGCAAAAAATTGCTGAAGAGATATATGTAACCATCGACGCTACAGCTGAAAAGAAATGAACTGGTTTATTTTCCGGTTAACGCTGCTCGCCTCCTACCTCTTGATCCTATTTGAATCGTTTGCACAGTCTCCACACTTTCGTGAGCATACTCTTCCCGCCGAATTTCGTAACACGATAATCTTAAAAATCCAGCAGGACAAGAACGGATTTATGTGGCTTGCCACCAACAACGGGCTTATTCGCTTTGACGGCATCAGCTATAAACAATTCGTTCAGGATTCACTCCATCGAACCCCGATCACCGCCTTGTTTGAAAATAAGCACGGACTATGGATTGGCTACGAGGATGGGAAGCTGGGATTGTTAAAAGACGAACGGTTTGTAAAAACAAGTCTTCGCGGTCAGCTTCCCTCTGCCGAGATTAATGCGATCGCGGAAGATGAAAAAGGTCAGTTATGGTTTTCGAGTTATGGCGAAGGTCTATTTATGATCGCGGATGACTCGATCTACCGCTTCGATGAAAGACATGGATTGAATGATGTGTTCGCGTATAGCATTGCCACGGACGCAAAAGGACAAATCTGGGCCGGAACAGACAACGGTATCGCTATTTGCTCGTTCGACAATGGCGAAGTCAAAATCACGCAGTTGACGGTCGCGGACGGCTTACCTGATAATATCGTAACGACATTGTCAAATGGAAAACAGGGAATGATCGTAGGCATGGAATCGCGGGGTGTTTGCATCATTGATCCAAGGACCAAACACATCGAACACATTACGCCGCAATGGACATTTGGCAGCGTGAAGACGATCGCTGAATGGACAGACGATCTGTGGGTAGGTACCGCGTTGAAAGGGATAATTGAGGTTGGATTAAATAATCAACCCCTAACGGAAATCACCATTGATCAGAGCGGAAAGCTATCGAGAACACATCAGCTGATGATTGACAATGAACGAAACTTGTGGGTGGTATCGGGAACACGCACATTGAAATCCACCAATCGTACTTTTACATTCTATCGATTCCCGTCGTTAGGCGAAGCAAACGGCGTACAGGCTGTACTTGCATCCAAGAACGGTGAATTGTGGTTTAGCACCAGGTCACAGCTTTACATGTTACCTGTGGAAAATGGCGATGTCCCAACCCCGGTAAAACAATTCGCCAACCTCAACATCATCTCTTTGTTTGAAGATGAATCGTCAAGGTTGTGGATCGGCACATTTGATAATGGGCTGTATTGTTATGAACCGAAAACAGGTCGGATTACACGTTACACTGAACAAAATGGAATCGTAAACAATAACATTCTGTCCATTGCCGGAAAAGGGAGCACTATCTGGATCGCAACGCTCGGGGGTGTTTCTAAAATAGAAACTGGCAGCGGATTTCGCGTGGAGAACTTCACCACGGAAAGCGGGCTCGGTAGCAATTTTATTTACAAGGTCTTTATCGATCGCCAGGATCGCGTCTGGTTCGGCACGGATGGAAGAGGCGTTACACTGCTGAATGACGGTGTGTTCAAAAACTTTTCATTACAGGATGGCTTGAAAAGTAACATTGTGTATTGCATCACGGAAGATATCCGTGGACAAATCTGGATCAGCACCTCGAACACCGGGATTTATAGATTTACCGGGAAAGGATTTCAGTCATTCTCTCCGCATAGCGGGCTTCGTGATCTGAATATCGCGTCCCTGGTTGCTGATCCAAAAAACAACCTGCTTGTTGTGAGCAGACAAAGCATCGATGTTTTGAATCCGAAAACTGGAAATATCTTTTATCATTCGCAGGAAATGGGAATCGGTGAAATAGATCCAAACATTAACAACCACACGCAAGATGATGCCGGTAACATTTGGTTGGGGACACAATTTGGGTTAATACGGTACAACGTCTCCAATACATTTCAGGAATGGCCTGTAACACGCATCAACAAGATGCTTGTTTATCTGAGCGATAATGTCACCGACACAACAGCCAATCTCGCTCACGATCAAAATCACATTTCGTTTGACTACATAGGATTCTGGTATCACGATCCGCAAGAAGTTAGCTACCGGATCAAACTTGAAGGGTATGATCGCGAGTGGACAGATTCGCGAAACCGGTTTGTCACTTATCCCAGCCTTCCCCCAGGCGAATACACTTTTAAGGTTGAATCTTCTGCAACCAGCTATTTCAAAGGTGCGCCAACTATTTCGTACCAATTTCAGATACATCCACCGTTTTACAGTACACCCTGGTTTTATACTGTGTGCGTAACAATTACAGGCATTGCCTTATTCGTCTTCATTAAAAGAAGGGAACGAAATCTGAAACTGAGAGAGAAAATGGAGAAGGAAAAAATCAATTTCCAATTTCAAACGCTGAAGAGTCAGGTAAATCCACATTTTCTATTCAACAGTTTTAATACCTTGATTGCTGTGATTGAACAGGATCAGGAAACTGCTGTTGAATACGTTGAAAAGCTTTCCGATTTCTATAGGAATATTCTTCAATATCGCGAACAAGATGTGATCTCCCTTGAAAAAGAACTTGCGCTGATTGATGACTACTATTTTCTTCAACTGAAAAGATACAGAAACAATTTTACATTGACAGTTAATATTCCGGATGCATATAAACACGCGCAGATCCCGCCGCTGACGCTTCAGCTTCTTATTGAAAATGCTGTTAAACATAATATCATTTCAAAAGAGAAACCCTTGCATGTCGACGTCGTTGTTCAGAAAGACTTTATTGCGGTCAGAAACAATCTTCAGCGTAAAATGGAATATGAACGATCAACAGGCGTTGGGTTAAGCAACATCATCAGCCGCTTTCGTTTATTGACAACACGCGAGGTAGAGATCAGTGAAACAGATTCACATTTTACTGTAATGGTTCCTATATTGATGTAATATGAGGGTTGTAATTATCGAGGACGAGGAAAACGCAGCGGGACGTTTGGAGAAAATGCTGAAGCAGATCGACCCAGCGATCGTTGTCGGCATTGTTTTGGAAAGCGTGTCGGCTGCCACAAACTGGTTTCGGTCAAACAGCGATTACGAACTGGTCTTTGCCGATATTCAATTAGCAGACGGCCCGAGCTTCGAAATTTTCAAGCAGATTGAAATGAAGCAGCCGGTGATTTTTACCACTGCATACGACCAGTTCGCTCTCGAAGCATTTCGATTCAATGGAATTAACTATCTCCTGAAGCCGATCAAGAAGGCTGAACTCGAGGAAGCACTTAAAAAATTCAAAACGCTGACTACCAAATCCGTTCCCGTTGTTGATTACGATAAAATATTAAAGGATATCGCCCAGAAGCAGACAGGTTTCCAAAAACGCATTGTCATCAGGTTTGGCCAAACGATCCGGACCGTAGAGATCAGTGATGTCGCGTACTTTTATACGGAGGAAAAGGTGTCCCTGGCGTGTATGCACGACGAAAAAAAATGGCCAGTAGATAGTACGTTAGACGAGCTTGAAGCAATTTTAAATCCTGCCGAGTTTTTCCGAATCAACCGGCAGTTTATTGTCCGGATAAGCTCAATTGAAAGCATGCAGAGCTATTCAAAATCCAGAATTAAGCTGACACTGAATCCTGTTTCAGTCCATGAAACAATCGTAAGCTCAGAACGCGCCGCCGATTTCAAAGAATGGCTGCTCGGAAAAGCGTAGAGCGGCTGATCTTGCTCATCCGCTTCAGTTCCCAGTTCAGCACCTGATCTTCCCTATTCAGCAACATCTTTTTTTGCGCGTGGTGAGCTTTAAATACTTTCGAAATACAATTAGGTATGAATCGAAAGTTAATCCCTTCTTATCTGCTGCTCATCGCGTCCGTCATTATGACGGTGCTGGTTCCAATTAGTTGCGTGCATGACCCGATAGAGCCGCTTACAAACGGAGAGACACCCGGCGAAGGGCCCGGCCCCGGCACAGGTGAAAACCCTGACGAGGAAGTTATCTGCGACACGAACATCGTGTATTTCAATCAGGTACAGGATATACTGACAGCAAACTGTACGGAGGCGGGCTGTCATTCAACGCCAAATCCCGCGGAGGGGATAACATTCAAATCGTACGAGGATCTGATGAACAATGACATTGTAAGACCCGGTTCACCACGTAACAGTGACTTATATGAGGTATTGGTGGAAGACGATCGCGATGACAGGATGCCATTGGACAAGCCTGCGTTGCCAGCGGATCAAATTGCACTCATACGAAAATGGATTGAACAAGGAGCAGAGAACATCACTTGCATACCGACGAGCTGCGACACCTCGAACGTCACTTATGCTCTATCGATTGCGCCGATCATACAAAATAAGTGTATCGGATGTCATAGTGGAAGCGCACCGTTCGGTAAATGGAATCTATCAACTCACAGCGGATTAATGCAGGTTGTAGACAATGGTAAGCTTATCGGCGCGGTCAATCACGAAAACGGTTTCCAGCCAATGCCGCAAGGTGGAAACAAACTTCGCGATTGTGATATCAGAAAGATTGAATTATGGATAGAGGCCGGCGCACAGAATAATTGACATGAAAAGACGGATCATTCACATATTCACAACTTTCCAGATCCTGTTTCTGAGTGGATGCTATTACGACAACGAAGAACTGTTATATGGTAAAGAGATCTGCAGTACCGAACCAGTAACGTACGCTGAGGTTTCCTCAGTAGTTGCCAGCCGGTGCATCATGTGTCATAGCCAGTCGGCGGCTAGCGGTGGCGTTGTGCTTGAAGGGTATGACAACCTGAAAACCTATGCGGGCAACGGAAGGCTCCTCGGTGCAATATCGCATGCAAGCGGTTTCTCACCGATGCCAAAAAATGCACCTCAATTAAGTGGGTGCACAATCAACAGAATCAAACAATGGATAGACGACGGTTCTCCAAACAATTAAATATTAAGGTTATGAAAAAGAAAGTTTTGCTTAGTGTTTCGCTGATCGTCATACTAATGACAGCTGCAGCGATGTACATGTACAACAAGCCTTCAAGCCAGACAATGAGCGGGCGTCCGGACTATGTAGTCAATGCTGAAACTTTTTTCCAGGAGTTCGAACAGAATGAAGCGGCAGCCAACAAAAAGTATCTTAACAAAACGGTTCTCATCAGCGGTATTGTGACGGAAATTCAAGGCGTAGACAGCGTTGGGATTAACATCACGCTCGAAACGTTGAACCCGCTGTTTGGCGTGAGTTGTGAATTCACTGATCCGGGAAAAGCTGACAAGATCAAGATCGGCGATGAGGTAAGCATCAAGGGTTTGTGCACCGGCATGTTGCTGGATGTGGTGCTGGTAAAATGCAGTGTCGAAAAATAATGTTAACAAGAACTACTATAGAGCTATGAAAAAATCAATTGCAACAGTCTTCATTACAATCTTCGCGTTTGGGGTTTCAATCGCGCAGGAAATGTATTTCACAAAGAACGGTCATGTCGATTTCTTCTCATCAACGCCGATGGAAGACATCAAGGCTGACAATAACAAAGTCACCAGCGTGCTGAACACCACAACCGGCGACATCGAATTCTCAATGTTGATCATGGCATTCCAGTTTGAGAAATCGTTAATGCAGGAGCATTTTAATGAAAACTACATGGAATCATCAACGTATCCCAAGAGTTCGTTCAAAGGGAAGATCACAAACTTCGATGCCGTTAATTTTAAAGCCGATGGAACATATCCGGCTGAAGTTGCCGGAAAACTTACAATCCACGGCGTAACGAAAGACATCGCAGCAAAGGGAACATTTACTGTAAAAGGGGGAAAGATAAATGCAGTTTCCTCGTTCACGGTAAAACCGGAGGATTATAATATTTCGATTCCAAATCTGGTAAGAGATAAAATCGCAAAAGAAATAAAAGTCAACATTGACAATACTTACGAACCTTACGTGAAATAAGAGAGAATGAAAGTGTGGAGAAGATATTTTTTAATGGTCGTCCTGTTAGCTGCTAGTCAGATCGCATTTGCGCAGGACGACCTTCTTTCAATGCTGGAGAGTGAACAGGAGCCTGAAAAGACCTTCGCGACGGCGAGCTTCAAAACAACCCGTGTCATCAACGGCCAATCGCTGGAAAACGTGGGTGGTGGTGTGTTGGATATGAAAATATCTCACCGCTTCGGCTTCGTCAATGGCGGGCCGTACGAACTTTTTGGTCTCGACGAAGCGACAATAAGAATCGGTCTCGATTACGGCATCTCCGACAGACTGATGGTTGGCTTCGGACGCAGTAGTTTCGAAAAAACATACGACTTCTTTTATAAGTACAAGCTACTTCGCCAGAGTAAGGGAAAAGCGGCTGTTCCTTTTACGCTGTCTTTATTTAGCAGCGCAGCGATCACAACACTTAAGTGGCAGCAACCCGAACGTGAGAATTACTTCTCGTCACGCATGAGCTACACATATCAGGTTATCATTGGAAGAAAGTTCAACGAGAGTTTTAGTCTCCAAATAATGCCGACAATGATCCACAGAAATATTGTTAAGAACGTTGGTGAGAAGAATGACGTCTATGCGCTGGGTGCGGCAGCAAGACAAAAGCTTACAAAACGGCTGGCTATAAACGTAGAATACTATTACCTTCTTCCCGATCAGGTCGATGCGAAATACAAGAATTCTTTATCGATAGGATTTGATATCGAAACTGGCGGACATGTGTTTCAGCTTCATTTTACTAACTCCACCTCAATGATTGAACGCGGGTTCATTACCGAGACGGTTGGAGATTGGGCGAATGGCGATATTCATTTTGGATTTAATGTATCACGTGTATTTACAATCAATAAAAAACACTAGCAAAGATGAAGAAATGGCCAAATGGCAATGCAGAAGGCCATGGCATCATAATTTTCTATCGTTGTTAGATTAATCAAACACAAGAAATATGGAAACGATAAAGAAACGCAAGCGCATCAAGAGGGCTTATGAAAAAGTTCTGTTGCGACCAACCAACACGGACAGACAGCCAAAAATTTTGAAGCCCGCCGACACTGCCACCACCGTTTAAGATTTCCCCCTCACCTCTCTCTCCTGCTTATAACATCCTGCCTTCTTTACATATCCGCTACCGACAAAGTCGAACCTTCCCGTATTGAAATAAAAACATAGCAAAAAACTTAATACACTTTTAATCGCAGAAAAGCTTCCTTTTACTCCAGCTGGAATAAGATTTTTACCAGCCGGGATGAATTGTGAAGAAAGAATCTGCGAATGAAAAAAAACTTACTGGTAGCACTTCTCTTGTGTGCTTTTTATAATGTGTTCTCACAGGTCGATACAACCTTGATCTACAACACGTCAACATCATTTGGAACACTGGATTTGCGCATTGCTAAATCTGCAACACGTTATTACTATCTGCAGGATGGCGTTACGTTTAGCTTCCGCGAAAGCAGTCCGGGAGTAAAAACGAACACGTATCGAAGCATGACCTCCTGGAATACGAGTGATTATCAACAAGGCAACATGCGTGAAAAGATTGGGGATAACGACCAATTTGTCATGAACTACCGGATGTTGTTCCCTGACAATTACCAGGAAGATTATTCCCCCGGGTATCCCATCATTATCATGTTTCATGGCGCAGGGGAAACCGGCAATTGCTGGATGAATAGTTGCCACTGGGCCGATCCGTCGTGGAATCCGAATACTAACAATCCCCCAGCGCCAACCGATCCAAATCATGAACTCCTGAATAACGACCGCAATCTTTTTCATGGCGCATCGAAACATCTGGATGCCGTAAATCTGGCAGCTGGAAAACTTCCGGATGATGCAACACTTGATGCGCGTGCTTTTCCAGGTTTCGTTTTATTTCCGCAGAGTCTGAATGGCTGGCAACAGCCCGCGAAGGTTGAAGATGCAATTCGTGTTCTTCGCCTTGTGATTAAGAAGTATAACATCGACGAGAACCGTGTATACATTCATGGATTGTCGAATGGCGGATGGGGTGTAAATCAAGCAATCAAAAGAGCCCCGTGGTTGTTTGCAGCAGCCCTGACAATGTCAGCGGTAAGTGACGCCCAGATCAGATTGCATAACCGAACGAAAGAAGTGGCTAAATTGCCGCTGTGGGTTTTCCAGGGTGGACAGGATACAAACCCAACACCTTCATGGTCATTCCGCTGGGTGAAGGACCTTCGCGAGGCCGGCGCGGTTGTTCGTTATTATAACTATCCCTCGCTTGGACATGGAACCTGGAATACAGCATACAAAGAACCCGACTTTTTCAGTTGGATATTATCACAGCGCAAATACAATCCGCATATCGATTTTGGGACACCTGTTATCTGTAACACAACTGAGACTGGTGTACGAATGAGTTTCTCTGAGGGATTTCTCGCATATCAGTGGGAATTCAATGGTGAAATCATCAGCGGTGCCAACGATGAAACCTACGTAGCCAATCAGGTTGGTGTTTATCGCGGAAGATTTAGCAGGACATCGGCAAGTCCTTCCGAGAGCCAATGGGAAAAGTGGTCTGACCCGATCACAGTTAGCGAAATTGAACCCGCAAAACCGTCGGTTGAAATTGCGAATAGCACACACCTTCGCGGTCCCGGATTATCGAGCAGTGAAGAAAATAATTCTGTGTACCTGACTTCCGGTGTGAATGCCGAGTTGTACGAATGGTATAAGAATGGGCAGATGATCAATTTTGCGAATACCGATATTGATGATACATTAAAGACGGCGAAGGTCACGAGCGCAGGTAACACAGGCAACGGCACCTATTCGCTTGTTATAAAGAATTCGTATTGTCCAAGTCCGGTTTCCGATCCGATCTATCTCTACTTTAATAATTCAGCTCCACTCAATATCTCATTGAACGCATCTGATGTGGAATTTAACGCACACGCAACTTCGTCTTCAACTGTGTTTCTGGCATGGAAGGATAAACTCAACAATGAAACAGGATATGAGCTTTGGCGCCGCAAGAATGGTGGCAATTTCGTTTTCGTTGCGAAAACAGAAAAGGATGCAATCTCTTACACCGATCAGCATCTTGAGCCATCAACTTTATACGAATATAAATTGAGAGCCATCAACAACAGCGGCCGTTCGAATTACGTGCCATCCGATAACCTCAACACGAATTTACAGGTAACAACCCTCGCTGATACACACGCACCAGCACCGCCGCAAAATCTTGCGATTGTTTCAAATACGATCCACAGTATCACCATAAAGTGGGAAGAGGGTTCTGATGAAACCGGGATCAAAGACTATGTTATCAGCTACGGGTCTCATGAAACTACAGCATCAAAAACGGCGACTCGATTTGAGATCCAAAACCTGACTCCCAATACTGTCTATCCGATCACAGTTCGCACAAGGGATTATGCAGGTCACTTATCGCAACCATCAAATCAGGTTAGTGGAACAACGTACGTCTCCGGGCTTTACTACAAACACAGCACGGGTGTATGGGCGTCCCTCGACGAGCCGACATGTATCGCAACTTTTCAAAATCCGGAATTTACCGGACATGTTGACAACTTTACGCTCACACCAAGAACACAGGAAGACTACTTTAATTTTCAGTTCAACGGCTATATTAATCTCGCGTTGACGGGACCACATTTTTTTCGTGTGACTTCCGACGACGGAAGCAGGTTATTAATCGATGGCGTTGTGGTGGTAAACAACGATGGCAAGCACGGAAACAGGACAATTACAAGCGACACGCTGTGGCTAGACGCAGGTTTGCACACGATAGAAGCTCAGTATTTTGATAACAACGGAAATCAAAATCTTGTGGTGCAGTATAAAGGGCCAGGTATTGGTACAGGACTAAACTTTGTCACCATTCCAGATGAAGCACTCAAGAGCGGAAACTATTCGGGCGGAACGCCTCCGTCTGCTCCGCTGAACCTCACTGCTTCAAATGACGGAATGAAGAAAGTTAATCTTTCGTGGGAATACTCGTCCGACAATGAGTCAACAGATTTCGAAGTGTTTAGAAGTGATGATGAAGATTATCAGATTGTCGGACGGACAGAAACATCATCGTGGACAGACACAGTAAATGTCAAACCTGGAACCGAATACCAATACAAAGTCAGGGCAGTCAACAATAATGGTACATCAGAATTCAGCAACGTGGCAACGGTAACAACGCCGGCTGACAATACACCGCCTTCACCACCAACCGATCTAGTGTTGCAGAGTTCGTCGGGTGAATCAGCCGCGATCAGTTGGACCGCCTCCAGCGACAATGCGGGCATTGCCTACTATGAGATCTATCAAAACGGAACTTTGATCGGCACCACAACCAGTACTTCTTTCACGATCACGGATCTTTCTGGTGATACATATAACATTACCGTTGTGGCTGTGGACGTGAACGATAATAAGTCAGAATCATCAGCTGTACTCGTTGTCGATACCACAGTTCCTGGTATGTTCTATGCAATGGCAAGTGGTAGCCTGAACGAGCTATCGACCTGGAAGGATAGACAAAACGGATCCGGATCGTCACCCACAAATTTCACTGATGCAGGGCAGACATTCGTTATCAGCAACCGTGATGAAGCAACGCTAACCAGCAACTGGACTGTCTCCGGGGCAGATTCCAAAGTCATCTTGCCCAAAAATGTAACGCTAACCCTAAACGCAGAGTGTCATTGCTCCATCCAAATCAAAGACGAGAGCAATTTGGTAATCAACAATGCATTCGTTCCAAACTTGCTCGACATCTCTCCTACTTCGACGGTTACATTTAACAGCGCATCCGCCGTTCCACTAAACAATTATGGAAATCTTGTTCTCGTCGGAACTGGCACAAAGGTTTTCGCTACCGGCCGCACGTTGATAAACGGGAATTTCGAGATGAACGAAGACCTCGCTCTGTCAGGTGAAGGGAATAATATTCCTGAGATCAAAATCGGAGGCAACATGATTATTCAACAGACGGATGGGTCGCCTGTACCGTACCACAATGTTTCAGTGATTTTCGCAGACAATGCATTGCATAACTTGCAATCTGCTAATCACATCGGGTTCTACTCATTCGAAGCTGAGTCAAATGCGCGCGTGAACTTACAAACAGGTGGCGCATTTGATTACACTGCAGGATCAACGAGCGGCGGCGGACTTATATTAAAACCCGGATCCGTCTTCCATCTTGGAAATAATAATTTAAAACTGCTTGGACATGTAAACCCCAATGGTGAAACTGGCCAACTTGCATTTACCGGTGGAAACCTCAATGTTAATTCAACCGCGATCGCTTCTCTTTACGTAGAGCCGAATATCAACACAGTCAACAAAATCACCATAGAAAACGGAGACGTTCGTGTAAATCAAATTATGAACGTTACGGATGGGGTCGAAATGCTGGGCGGATCATTGAGCACTTACGATGGCAATATTCGCCTTATCAGTACAGCGGAAAAAACCGCAGTCATCTATCCGGTGACAAGTGGCTCGATCAGTGGATCGATTCGTGTGCAACAATATATGAATGCAGCTGGCGACACATGGCGCGAATTTTCTTCGCCGTTAAACGGTCCATCCGTTTCGGACATTCAACAATATTTTCCTGTCACCGGAAATTTCATCGGGTCAACAAACGGAACAAGTTTCGGAAATGCGCCTTCAATGTTTACGTCAAACGGAAATTACACATCAATGACAGCCTATCCCCAGAGCGGAAGTTCCAACAGCTCGCCGTTGCTGAGATCAAAAGGATACCTCGCATACATGCACGGATACAATGACACGACATCCATAACTTTGGAATTCAAAGGCCAACCTGTTATCGGCAGCGCTTCAGTAAATCTCACCGGGGGCGACGGTACTTTCGATTCCGGTTGGAATCTTGTGGGCAATCCGTACACAGCGTACGTGACATGGGATACAACGTTGTGGTCGCGGAATGCGCTCAGCGATATCATTGCGATACAGGAAAGCAAAATAGAAAATGAAGTCGCCGTTACACAGTACAAATATTACGACAGTAAGATTGTTACGCCAGTGTTGAAACCCGGACAGACATTCTGGATCCAGGCAACGGATGAAAATCCAGTTCTTTCCGGAACTGAAGATGTTAAGGTTGACCGTGTTTCATCATCCGAGGGAAGCAACCAAACTGACTATATTATTATCGGATTGACAGGTGGCGATATTGTCGATCAGGCAACACTCGTGTTTTCAACTGGAGGAACGGCTGCATACGATGCAAAATACGATTCACCAAAACGGAAGAACCGCGGGATGTTTAATCTTTCGACGTCTATCACCGATACCCTGAAGTATGCCGTGAATAACATTGGCGTAAACTTCTGTTCAAGTACAATACCAGTTAACATCGACAACATTTCACCCGGATCTTATTCGTTATCCTTCTCAAATCTGGAATCACTTAATGGAATGGATTTCACATTAACTGATAAGCTTTCAGCTGAATCAATCGATCTGAATAGCCAGGGGTTACTTAATTTCGAAGTAACCACTGATCAGGCAAGTTATCAAAATCGCTTTGAGCTGACGTTGACTAAGTCAGGTGAAGCATTGAACACACCGGACGTTAGCATTGTAAACGCGTGTTACCAGGAAAATGCACAGGTAATCGTGAACAATGTACAAGAAGCGGCAACGTATTCGATCATTGACGATAACGGTTCCATTATCGCGTCGGCGTCAAATCCAACAGAAGGAATTGTTTATGTCTCATATGATTTCCTGGAGAACGGCGTGAATGAATTAATCTTCAGATCTTCGGTTCCGGGCTGTGGCCAGCAGGTTGACGTTCCCATCGAGATTTCGTATTCAACGGAAACCGTTGCCGATCCTGTTATCACGCAGGCAAACGATACGCTTTCCGTAGATGTAGATGCAGTCTACCAATGGCTGAAGGATGGAGAAGTTATTGACGGCGCGACAGAAAGCTTTTACTATCCAACCGAATCAGGAAGCTATACGGTGATGGTAACCAATGGAACCTGTAGCAAAATTTCTCAGGCTCTCACATTTTCGATCACGGGTGTTGATGCGGATCCGGCTAATGCGTTTACCGCCGACATCTATCCGAATCCGTCGTCCAGCGGTAATTTCATTGTGTCGGTGTTTTCAAAACAACATTATCCGGTAAGTATTGAAATTGTCGATGGAACTGGTCAACAAAAATTTCATGCAGACATCTCGATTGATAAACTTAGAGACGGAGTCGAAGTCGCACCAGTACAACAACTATCAAATGGCTTCTACATTTTTGTAATACGACAGGGTAACAAAATTGAAAGACAAAAAGTTATTGTCGACCGTTAGCATAAACCAGATTTCCGCTGCAACGATACTATATGTATCTTCAGGGGAAATTTGTCTTTTATGAGATTATTAGTCATTGCGGTTCTTGTCATCCTTTCGTCGTGCGTTTCGAAAGCTCAGAAGTTCAGTGAAGAAAATATAAGAAAACACATCGAGGTGCTTGCGCATGATTCATTGGGTGGCCGCGGCACCGGGACGCTTGGCGAAACTGCAGCACGCAATTATATCGAAAAACACTTCAAGGCGTTAGGCCTTGAACCCGCAGGCGACGAGAGAAAATATAGTCAGGCATTTACCTTTCATCGCGGCGTTCACGGGCAAGGCGAATCCGGAACCGCTTATAACATTGCGGGCTTCCTCAACAACGATGCTGCAACGACCATCATCATAGGCGCACATTATGATCACCTCGGTACCGACGGACAAGAATCGTCCCTTGATGCGAATCCGGCTACAAAAATTCACAATGGCGCGGACGATAATGCGTCCGGGGTGGCTGGTGTAATTGAACTCGCGCGGTTCTATACAACAAATGATATTAAGGAAAACAATAATTTCCTTTTCCTTTGTTTCTCCGGTGAAGAGATGGGCTTACTAGGTTCTAAATATTTTGCTGATCATGCTCCTATAGAATTGTCAACTGTAAACTTTATGATCAACATGGATATGATCGGGCGATTGAATCCGCAGACAAAGAGCCTGATCGTACATGGCACGGGCACAAGTCCGGTATGGGAGCCGTTAATAAAAAAATTGAAGCCAGAAACACTAACAATTGCAACTGACTCATCTGGTATCGGACCATCTGACCATACTTCATTCTATTTGAAAGATATACCGGTACTTCATTTCTTCACAGGTTCGCACGCTGACTATCATAAACCGTCTGATGACATTGAGAAGATCAACCTCAACGGCGAATCGGAGGTATTAAAATTCATTGCCAGAATGATCAACGATCTCAATGATGCCGGTAAGCTTACGTTTTTAAAGACGAAAGCAAAACAACAATCATCAATCGCTAGTTTTAAGGTCACGCTCGGTATTATGCCAAGCTACGCTTCCGATGTTGAGGGTCTCAAAGTTGATGGAGTAACAGACGGAAAACCCGGAGATCGGGCAGGACTAAAGACCGGCGACATTATTATTCAAATGGGTGACTTTCCGGTCAAGGATATTTATGGATACATGGATGCCCTGTCGAAATTCAAAAAAGAAGAAACCGTTCCGGTTAAGGTCCAACGCGGAAAAGAAGTAATCACATTATCAGTAACATTCTGATTACCATTTCTGGTTTTTGAATCTCTTGAACCAATTCGAATGTAAAACCAGTCGATAGATGGCAAAAGTGACCACTGCAATAACCACAATACGCGCCGCAATAAGAATGAATACGGTGTTTTTGAGCAGGTAAAGTAAGTATTCCATAACCTGCTATTGGTAAAATCACATGCCGCGTTTGTTGTGACGGCTGTATCCTGCCCGTTGCGACGAAACAAGATTTCTAGAATGTCACGCTTGCGAACTGCTGTGTTTTTCGCCGCTGCCCAAACAGGATTACCTCGTTGTTGGTTATCTGCTCGCAAACTTTCGGGCGTGTGATCACTTCCAAATCCGCCGAGCTGAACAACGGCTGACGCCTTTGTTTACCCTTCTGGTCAAGTGTCACGAGCATTACTAACGACTCTTTGCCACCACGATAGTTCACGACTTTTCCGACGCCGCTATAGGAAACGTTTCTTGGATCGTCATTGAAAATAAAGCAAAGCTGCCCTTTTACAATTGCCATTGTGTACGACGAATAAAAACCGCCGTCATCAACTGTATGCTGGCGCTTAGCAATCTTTTCGCTCCATTCGATCTTTCCTGAAGGGTCGACCTTTACGGCGATAATGTCATTATAATAAAAGTGTGTGCTTGTGTATGACTGCGTGCGTCCATTAACAAATGATGTATGTGTCTGGGTTGTCACGTAATATTGCTCGCCCAGTAAGATCGCACTTCCGTCTTTGCCGACGATGAGCCTGTCTAGATCGTATTCGTAGAGTTCATTCTCCTGACCCTTTTCCTCCTTACGCTTGGCTTTTTCAGCTTGTCCTTCCGTCATGTTTTGGGTGATGAAATCAATGCCGAACTCCTTGAAGCTTTTTGTTTTGATGTCCTTGGTCTTTGCATCAATTGTGAGGAAGTACGTTCCGCGAATGCTATACGTTCCTTTGGCAGAATAAAACCCGGCGCAAATGAGATTTTTATTGTTGAGCACTTCAATCTGCATGTCCGTTATAAACTTGTCGCTCAACATTACTGGATACTCTTTCACGGTCTTGCCTTTGTCGCGATAGGCAAAAATCTGATACTTATAGTTCGGCGCTCCTCTCCTTTTGCTTTTGCGTTTCTCATTGTAGATCAATCCGAGAAGATATACGTCACCATCATTATCAACTCTGTAAGATTCAAGATCAAAAAGCTCATCTTCAAATGGAAGTTTGATTTCTTTATTCCACATTGGCTTCAGATTATCAGAGAGAACTGTCATGCCGATTGCTTCCGGTTCGTTCTTTTTAAATGGCAGGTTGTAAACGATGAGAAGCTTTGAACTGTCACGCGACACCTTTACTTGATAAGATCCACTGTTTGAACGAAGTTCACCAGCATAATCGATCTCAGCTATTTTTTGTTTTTCTCCCGAAGGCTGAAGTGTTTTCTTGTCTATTTCTTCAACCGACAAAATCCTCTTTTTGGTTTTTGAATCGGGAAACGATGAGAAGAGATACAGCTTGTTTCGTAACTGAAGGATCAGCTCCACTTTTCCTTCAACCCCGTCCTGTCTAAGCTCAAGATCATAGGAACGGGTGGGATTGAATTTCTTATCATAATGTTCAAGTGTATACTTCGCGCTGTTAAAACCGTAGCGCGCCTTTAAAGCATAAATGCCCGTATAATCCCAGCCGACGATGTCATCGAGTGACGAGCGTTTTGGTGCCTTGAATTCCGTTCCCCAGATAACTTTTGGCTCTGATTTTTGAGCACCGGCAGAAAAGCAAAATTGAACAAGAAAAGCAAGTAGAGTGAGCTTCATCGAAGTGATGCAATTGGAGCCATTCATGCAACGTTGGTTAAGTTGACAAATTAAAGTATCTCATTGTTATCTATCAACAGGTTTGATCCACAACAAGAAGATGTGAATAAACCATTACTCCACCTATTATTCCTCCTGCTCTTCTCCCCTGAACTTTTTCTCCAAGGCTTCCAGTGACTCCTCTTCAATCGTTCGATGCGGCGCCGGCACATACTGTGGCCAAATTCGATAGGCAACGGCACCTCCACACGCGAGCGTCACCAACTCGTCCCAAAAGCCGACAGAAGGAATTCGGTGACCAAGCACGAATAACATCGATACTACCGACATGAAACCAAGAAAACCGGTGAATTCTTTCTCCTTATATGCGATGCTTCTATTGTAAAACACTTTTGAAACAAGACCACCAAAGAGAAAAGTAAGCCATAATAGTGTGGGGCGATGATCGCGGACGACCCAGCTAAAGGTCGGGTAAGCTCTTTTCTCCAACATGACGAGTATGATATCAATGATGATCATGATGCCAAGCATTACCGCGACGGCCGCCTTGATTCGCAGAATGCCCTTAATATTTGATTTTAGAAAGGCCTTCATGGGTGTACTGGATTTGCATAGTTCATCGACCAGAAAAAATGACCGTAAAGGATTCCCAACACCAGGAGAGAGGTAAGAAAGAATTTTGATTTCTCAAACTTGATGACGTAAGAAAACGCGACAGACAAAACAGCGATAGCAAAGAGGATTAAAACCGGATAGATAGAATTTACCATTTTAAAATCGGGATTGCGCGTACCCAAAAACAAATGGCCTCCAATGGCACCAAGCGCGAACGGTATAATGAATAACTTTCCTTTTGACCATTGCAGGAGAATAATATTCGAGGTGTCGTTATCAACATCGTTGAGGTTAAGTACTATTTCCATTAGCAGATACGCGATGGCAAACGTGATCATGATAGACTTGACAATTTCGTAGGGTTCCATATAAATGATGTTAAAAATGACTGCGTGCTTAGACAACCGCGTTAAAATCCCAGTCGGAATCTTCAACTCAAAATACTCAGGATGGGCTCAATCAATTTATGCCGGTACACCAGCAATGACTACCAAGGGTTCTGGAAACAAAATTTATAACGTTTTTCGGTCTTGTCCAAGAAAGCTGGGCTTACGGAAGCAGAGCCGTTGGAAAACAACTCCAACAAACAAAAAAAGCAGTCACTCACGTAACTGCTTCATTTTCAAGAGCCCCCTGCCGGAATCGAACCAGCGACCTACTGATTACAAGTCAGTTGCTCTACCAGCTGAGCTAAGGAGGCAATTTTATTCTGGAAATCCACCCTGTGGTGAATTAGGAGTGCAAAAATAGATTAAGAATATTTCGAAGCAAATAATTCTTGAAAAAATCCTGTCAAATAGTGCGCAGCATCTTTAACTGCTGCTTTAACTGCTGCAATTGTCCGGATGCCTCATTTATCTTTTCATTAAATTCTTCACGCACCTTGGCGGCATTTTGCGACTTACCAAAAAACTCAAGGTTATTGCGCCACAGCGAAATATCATTTTCAACCTTGCTTATTTTCTTCCTGATGGCCTGCTCCTTCTGGTAAAGCTTCCGGTCTCCCATCGGATCGTTCTTCAGGTCGCTGATCTGGTTTTCCAAAAGAACACGTTCGCGCTCATCTTCGCTTAAGCTTCCAATCGATGCAACAAACTTTTCAACTGCTTCATGATAACGCTGGCGTACCATTGCAATATCCTTTTTAGGTACAAAGCCAATGTTGTTGTAACGGTCCTGCAAATCTTTCAGAACATCAACGGAAGCAGTGCCTTCCTCTGTTCTACGCTCAAGCTCTTCGCAGACTGCAATTTTTACATTCAGATTGTCGATCTGTTCCTGCTCTACTTTTCCCTGCTGGCCTCTGCGTTGTGCGAAGAAATAATCGCAAGCATCTTTAAACTCCTGAAAGACACGTTCACGGTGTTTTTCGGGCACCGGCCCTACATCTTTCCACTTTTGTTGGAGATTTTTTAATTCGTTGGATGTCTTATCCCAATCGCTGCTTTCCTTCAGCTCAAGTGCCTTTTTCACCAACTCATTTTTCAACTGAAGATTAGACTCACGCTCCTCGTCTAATTTTTTGAAGAAAGTATTCTTATTGTTGAAGAACGTCTTGAAAGCCGACCAAAAGCGCTTGTTCACTTCTTTCGCCTTTGAACGCGGAAGGCCTCCCACTTTCTCCCAACGCTTTTGCAGTTCAAGAATTTCTTTTGTCTTCTCGTTCCACTCTTTGATGCGATCTGTGTTGAAGGTTAGATACGCCTGGGCTTCTTCACCAAGCTTCGCCTTCTCTTCCAGGTTGTGATTCAGTTCACGTTGCAAATTGTGCAAATAGGCATCGCGTTTTGCGTACACCGCATCCGATGCTGCCTTAAATCGCTGCCAAACGTTTTCCTTTTCCTCCTTTGGCACAGGACCGATATGTTTAAATTCGTGATGAAGATCGTTCAATTCACGAATAGCGTCCTTAATGATTTCAGTATCAGCAAGCTTTTCAGCGCGTATGCACAAGTCTAATTTGGCCTCAAGATTCTTCCTGCGATCAAGTTCTTTTAACTCAAAATAAATGCTTTGGTTGTCGTAAAAACGATCTTCGAGCGCATGATAATTTGCCCAAAGCGTTCTTGCCTGAGTTGCCGGTACCGGTCCTATGGATCGCCACTGCTTCTGCAGTTCTTTAAATGAATCGAACTGATTTGCCTGATCGGGACTGTCTACAAGTTCACGAAGCCTTTCTACAAGCTCGAGCTTCATCCTGAGATTTTCATTCTTCTGTTCTTCCTGCTGGCGAAAATATTGTGCCTTTCGGTCACGGATCAGTCTGAGGTTCGCGTCGAATGCATTATCGATCTCATCACCTTTGAATTCGAAATCTTCAGCCACGCCACCGTCTGCGGTAAACCTCTGCAACGCTGCGTTGCGCTCCTTCTCGCGGAAATCATCGTAGAGGGGTTTGACATCACGAAGGACAGCATCCGACTTACGGAAGTTGTTTTCTTTCGCAAGCTCTTTCAACACATCAAGGAGCTGCGCCTTTGTATAGCTGCTATAGTCGATGTGATGATCTTCGTCAAAATGTTCATCGTGATGATGTTCGCTCTCCTCCTCGCCCGGTAACACATGATGGCCATGGTTTGAAACACCCGTTTCCTTTACAGCTTGCTCATCGTGTTTTTCTTTTTCAATATCCATGGTCAGTGCATCCATTACAATTCCGTTTACGCTAAGTTAAGAAAATTGCCTAATTCATTCTCGGGTCAACCGGGTAGTTCGAATATACCGAAAACCGGCCGCCCATACTACCAAGTGCTTTGCGCCATAAATCGGCTGGTTCGGTGTCAAATAAAAGCTCGTTTGTTACAAAATCGCACACAATCCACGATTCCTGTTCGAGTTCCGAATCAAGCTGACCAGGCCCCCATCCGCTATAGCCGACAAAAAACCTGATGTCGTTGGACTGCAATTGTTTGGTATCGGACAATGAAAGGATCGAATCAAAGTCACCACCCCAACTGATGCTGTCACGTAGCTCGATTGCATTGGTTACCGTCATGTTGCGATGGATAAAATGCAAGGTATCCTGCTGCACGGGGCCGCCGACAAACACCAGATTCTCAAAGCTGCCGATATCCTCAATGACTTCATTTACTTTTAGTTCCGATGGTTTGTTGAGCACAAATCCGAAAGAACCTTCATCGTTATGCTCACACAATAACACAACGGTACGTTCAAAATTCGGATCAGGAAGAAATGGCTCTGAGATGAGAAGTCTGCCTTTTTCTGGTTTCAGTTTGTTTTTATATCTGAAAAACTCCATGCGGTTCGTTTTGATATCACCCACTATCGGGTACCCTTTTTACCGATTTACGTAGCGTTTGACACCTCAATAAAATATTTAGGTTTCATGTATGCAAATCTTAAATCTTTGATAAAATTTATGCCACGCGCCTGAGAATATGCAAAACAAAATCGCTGAATTACGAACTGAATATTTGAAATCATCCCTGGATGTTAAATCCGTAGATGCGGATCCATTTGTTCAGTTTGAAAAATGGTTTGGCGAAGCACTAAAAGCACAGGTCATTGAACCTAACGCGATGCACCTGTCGACAGTGAATGAGTCTGGCAAACCATCTTCCCGAATTGTGCTGCTCAAAGGCATGGAGAACAAAAAGTTTATTTTTTATACAAACTACCAGAGCAAAAAAGGAAAAGAGCTGGACAATAATCCGGCATGTGCGCTGACATTTTTCTGGCCCGACCTCGAACGCCAGGTACGGATAGAAGGCATCGCTTCGCGCGTTGAGCAAACAGTTTCCGAGACGTATTTTCAATCGAGGCCACGTGCGTCGCAGATCGGCGCATGGTCATCACCTCAAAGCTCGCCAATCAAAAATCGAGAGATCCTTGAACAACGATTTATTGAAGTTGAAAAACGATTTGAAAATCAGCCGGTGTTGCCCAAACCTCATCAATGGGGTGGTTTTGGCATTGAGCCCTTCCTGTTTGAGTTCTGGCAGGGCCGTTCATCGCGACTTCATGATCGCATTGAGTATATGTTCGACGGGAAGTGGAAGATTAATAGACTTGCACCGTAAAACTTCACGTTTCAAGTAATCAATTTGAGATCATTTCAGATCGAAAAGATCATCAACCCCCGGATAACGTCTTACAGTAAAACCCTCGCCATAAGTTACGCCAATCGTATGACCAAATTCTAATCCTCGTGACTCAATCATTTTCATAAAGCCGGGTTTGCTGATAAAGGTTTCCGGCTCAGTACTATCGGGGTCAAAAAACTGTGTTTTGAATGCTTTGATGGCATTCATCTTCACATCCCAGGCGTCCGACACATCAACAATGAAGTCTGGCTCAATGAACAAACTTTGGATAAAATGATAAACAATGTTGGGACGCCATGCAGCTTGTGCACCTCCGTTTTCGTCTGCGGTTTCAATCTTCTTCAGTCCTGATAGAAAACAGGCATCGTATGCAAGAGACGCGCCTTTGCCATGGTCGACGTGCCGATCGTAAACAGCATTTGCCAGCACGATCTCTGGCTGGTACTTTCTGATTGCCCTGATTACAGCAAGCTGATGAACCGGATCGTTTTGAAAAAACCCATCCTTCAATTTCAGGTTCTCGCGAACCGAAACACCTAATATTTTAGCAGCTGCAGCGGCTTCGTCTCTTCGCGTATCAGGCGTGCCACGCGTTCCCAATTCCCCTTCCGTAAAATCAATTATCCCGACCTTGTAGCCGAGCTTCACGTGCCTCGCGATAGTACCGCCGGCGCCCAGCTCGGCGTCATCGGGATGTGCTGCAAGGACAAGGATATCTAACTTCATGAGTTGGCCAATTCCATCTCACGGGCGACCAAAAATTTCTCTGCATCGAGCGCTCCCATACAGCCGGTACCGGCAGCAGTAATAGCCTGTCGATATACCTTGTCAGCCGCATCCCCCACTGCGAACACACCCGCGACGTTTGTCTTGGTGGAGCCGGGTTGAACTTTGATATATCCGGTCTCATCCATCTCAATGTAGCTCGCAAATATGTCCGTATTAGGCTTATGGCCAATCGCAAGGAAGAATCCCTGAACAGGAACATCCTTTACTTCACCGGTCTTGTTGTTTTTCAACCGCATGGCCGTAACCGCGTCGCCATCACCGATGATCTCCTCCGTTTCTGTGTTCCAGTGGATCTCGATGTTTGGTTTACTAAAGACACGCTGCTGCATGATCTTCGACGCACGCATTTCTTCACGTCTTACAATCAAGTGGACTTTTGTACAAAGATTAGCAAGATACGTAGCTTCTTCAGCAGCAGAGTCGCCTGCGCCTACAACAGCAACTTCTTTTCCCCGATAAAAGTATCCATCGCAAACTGCACAGGCTGAAACACCTTTGTTGTAATATTCTGTCTCAGATGGAAGTCCGAGATATTTTGCCGTTGCGCCCGTTGCAATGATCACTGACTCGGCCAGCACATCATGCTTCTCATCAACAACCACTTTCAAAGGATACACGGAGAAGTCCACGGATGTTACGAGTCCGTAGTTCACCTTCGTTCCAAAACGCTCCGCCTGCTTTTGAAGATCGACCATCATCTGTGGCCCATTTATTCCATCGGGGTAACCCGGAAAATTTTCGACATCGTTCGTGGTCGTTAATTGGCCTCCCGGCTGACCTCCAGTAAATAGTACAGGTTTTAAGCCAGCACGTGCTGCATAGATAGCAGCTGTGTATCCGGCCGGGCCGGAACCAATGATCAGAACTTTAATAGCATCATTCATTGCAGTGGTAATTTTTCAGATTGCAAGATAAAACAAAGGGCCTCTGAGAGACCCTTTGATTATAAAAATTTAAACAGATGTTAACCAAGATAAGGTTTTAAAGCCTTGCTTCTCGAAGTGTGACGTAAACGCCTGATAGCCTTCTCCTTTATTTGTCTCACGCGTTCGCGTGTCAAATTGAATTTCTCGCCAATTTCTTCCAGTGTCATGGAGTGTTCGCCGTTCAATCCAAAGTAAAGTGTAATGACATCAGCCTCACGTTGTGTGAGCGTTGAAAGCGCACGTTGTACTTCTCTTCTCAGCGAGTCATTCATCAGACCTGAGTCTGGCGTTTCTTCGCTGTCATTTTCAAGAACATCAAGAAGACTATTTTCTTCGCCCTGAACAAACGGCGCATCCATTGACACGTGACGACCTGAGATCTTCATCGTGTCGACAACCTCTGCTGTTGTCACGTCCAACACTTCTGCAAGTTCTTCCGGTGAAGGCTCGCGTTCATATTTCTGTTCAAGTTCTGAGAATGTTTTTGAAATCTTGTTCAACGATCCAACCCGGTTGAGCGGAAGACGAACAATACGTGATTGTTCGGCAAGTGCCTGAAGGATTGATTGACGGATCCACCATACCGCATAAGAGATGAATTTAAAACCGCGAGTTTCATCGAAACGTTGCGCTGCTTTGATCAAACCCAAATTTCCTTCGTTGATGAGGTCACCAAGCGACAAACCCTGATTCTGGTATTGTTTCGCAACAGAAACCACGAAGCGGAGATTGGCCTTTGTCAATTTCTCCAAGGCGATCTGATCGCCCTCCTTGATTCTTTTTGCTAATTCCACCTCCTCATCGGGCGTAAGCAAATCAACCTTACCAATTTCTTGCAGATACTTGTCCAGCGACTGGCTCTCGCGATTGGTAATTTGTTTACTGATCTTTAATTGTCTCATTCCTCTGTGCGATACGTTTATTTAACAATATAAGCTTAAATGTTAGTTCCTGTCAATTTCTGATAAGTACGTTTATTCGGCCGCTGTTGTTTCCTTTTTTGGAGGTCTTGGCAATAACACTTTTCTCGAGAGACGGAATTTACCAGTTTTCTTATCCACCTCGATAAGTTTCACTTTTACTTCCTCTCCAACCTCAAGAACACCTTCCATGTTCTCAAGTCGCTCCCATTTAATTTCAGAAATGTGCAGAAGGCCATCCTTTCCAGGCATAAACTCAACAAATGCACCAAAAGGCATGATTGATTTTACTTTTCCATCGTAAACCTGTCCTACCTCCGGAATTGCAACGATTCCCTTAATGCGCTTCACTGCTCCATCCATCGCTGTTTTGTCGGTCGCAAAGATATTAACCACCCCTTTGCCGTCGACTTCTTCGATCACAATCGTAGCACCTGTTGTATTCTGAATATCCTGGATAATCTTTCCGCCAGGGCCGATTACCGCGCCGATCATTTCTTTGTCGATCACAAGTGTTTGTGCACGAGGAGCGTGCGGTTTCAAATCAGCACGCGGAGATGATAAGACTTTCTTCATTTCGTTGAGAATATGAAGACGCCCTTCCTTCGCCTGGTTCAATGCCTCACGTAGCGTATCGTAAGTCAAACCCTCAACTTTCAGGTCCATCTGGCAGGCGGTAATACCCTTTTCTGTCCCGGTAACTTTGAAGTCCATATCGCCAAGGTGATCCTCATCGCCAAGAATGTCGGAAAGGATCGCATACTTTCCGGTTTTTGGATCAGAGATCATACCCATTGCAATACCCGAAACGGGGCCTTTTACCGGTACACCAGCATCCATAAGCGCCAGAGAACCAGCACATACAGTAGCCATTGATGAAGAACCGTTTGATTCCAGGATATCCGATACGACGCGTATGGTATAAGGGTTATCGCTATCGGCAGGAACGACCTGCTTCAACGCACGGAGCGCAAGGTTTCCGTGTCCTACTTCACGACGGCCTGGGCCGCGGTTAGGTTTCACTTCACCTGTCGAGAAGCCAGGGAAGTTGTAATGAAGGATGAATTTATTTGATCCCGAAAGCATCGCACCGTCGATCATCTGTTCGTCGAGCTTTGTTCCGAGTGTTACTGTCGTCAATGATTGTGTTTCGCCGCGGGTGAAGACTGCAGAACCGTGCGGCATTGGCAGGTAATCAACCTCGCACCATATCGGTCTGATTTCTGTCGTTGAACGTCCGTCAAGGCGAACGCCTTCATCCAAAACAAGATTACGGGCTGCCTTCTTTTCAATATCGTGGTAATAACGTTTTACAAGGTCTTTGTCGATCGTCGATTCTGCCGGGATGGAAGCGAGATAGTCTTCGATAATCTTTGCGAATCCCTCCAAACGTAACTTCTTGTTAGTCAGCTTTTGGCGAGCGTGTGCATAAACCTTATCATAAAGGGATTTCCAAAGTTCTTCACGCAGGTTTTCGTCATTATTCTCGTGGCTGTAGGTACGTTTTTCAGTTTTGCCTGCCGCTTGTGCCAGCTCAACCTGAACAGCACATTGTAATTTGATTACCTCGTGTGCAATTCTTAAGGCTTCGAGCATGTCTTCTTCGCTCACCTCTTTCATCTCGCCTTCCACCATCAGTATGTTATCAACTGATGCAGCAACGATCAAATCAATATCAGCCTTTTCTTTCTGGGCAAGCGTTGGATTGATCACGAACTGTCCGTCAATTCGTGCAACTCTCACTTCAGAAATAGGGCCGTTGAACGGGATGTCGGATACTGCCAATGCAGACGAAGCTGCGAATGCGGCCAAGCTATCGGGAAGCGCATCTGCGTCACCGGAGATCAGATAAATCATCACCTGTGTATCAGCATGATAATCATCTGGAAATAAAGGTCTTATGGCACGATCAACGAGACGGCTGATGAGTACCTCATAATCAGAAAGTTTGCTTTCTCTCTTGAGAAATCCACCCGGGACTTTCCCCGTGGAAGCAAATTTTTCCTGGTAGTCTACCGAAAGTGGTAAAAAGTCAGCGCCTTCTTTTCCTTCCGGAGAAGAGACAACTGTTGCTAATAGCATTGTATTACCCATACGTAATACGACCGATCCGTCAGCCTGACGGGCAAGTTTTCCTGTTTCGATGGTAATTTCACGGCCATCGGGCAGCTTACAGGTTTTTGTTATAACTGTTGGTTTCATAGTCAGATTGTAAAAGAAATACGCCGTTAGGCTGTTGTTAGGCTCTTGGCGGCATATTTTGTATTAAAAACAAATTGGGACGAAATGCTTTACGCGAAAGCATAACTCCCAGATAAAATGTAAAAAGGGAACCGATGATTTGGTTCCCTGTATATGTTATTTTCTTAATTGGAGATCAGAAAGGATCGCTCTGTATCTTTCGATGTTGGTTTTCTGAAGGTAATTCAGAAGCTTCTTGCGCTTACCAACAAGTTTCATCAAACCTTGCTGGGTAGAGAAGTCTTTCTTGTTCTCTTTCAGGTGATTCGTGAGGTGGTTAATTCTGTGTGTAAAAAGGGCAACCTGAGATTCCGGTGAGCCGGTTTCTTCCTTTTTCTTGCCGTTGCCGTGCTTTTTGAACAGATCTTGCTTGATTTCAGTGGTCAAATACATCGCCAGTTATTATTTTCTCTTATTTCAAGGTGCGAAAGTACAACTAAACACGAAATACTCCAAATCCATTAAACATCTAGTTTGAATATATTTCGTTGTTTTTGCGTCCAGCGGCCAATTTTATCAAAAATAACAGCATAGAAGTCGGATTCAAAAATCCTTGCATCTACCCTGGCCTGGCGCAAGAAAATCAAACCAACAGCGACTAGAATAAAATCAGCTGACCAGACACCCCAAAATGGGCTTACAATCTCCTGTTTAGCCAGTTTTTCGCCCTGCATCGACAATACGTAGTAGATAATAAAGAAGATAATTGAAACCAGAAATGGAACACCAAGCCCCCCCTTCTTAATGATTGCACCGAGCGGAGCGCCTATTAAAAACATCGCAATGCAGGCAAGCGAATTTGCCCATATTTTATGCCATTGTAACTGGAAAATGACCAGTTCCTTTGAATAAGTTTCAATACTCGCATTGCTGTTGACTACCTGACTTTTTGCCTGCCTTGCCATGCCATTAGCTGCTCGTAAAAGTCCGGCTGACGGTTCATCTTCTAATGATTTGATAATCCGCTGGACCGACTTCGCAACTTCACTCGAGTCTTTCTTAAATGCGGCAATTCCTGCCACCGATTTAAGCGTATCAGGCCTTACAGGAACCTGGTAACCGGCAGCATCTTTTTTGTTCAGGTCTTTAGTCCTGGCTTTTTCGCCAGACTCCTGGTCGTCGGCAATCTTTAGCTGGGCTTCCCGCACTGTCGCTGCAGACGACGAGTCATTTAGGAGTTCCAAACGTTGTACCGAATCTTTCCAGCGTTTGTGCTTTTGCACTTCTTTCGGAAGAACCAATGAATCATTTTTACTCAGGAAAAGGAAAAACCCTGGTCGGTAAGAATAATAATTCAGTCGTTGATTTAATACATCCCGCTTTATAGAGTCAATGTCATAGTCCAACTGATTGAGGTTCCGCATGATACGATTGCCCTGAAACCATTTTTTGTCGGTCCGCTTAATTTCGAAAGAAGAAAGGTCGTAAACTACTTCTGTTTTGCCAAACTTCGTCCGTGTAAATGCTTCCGTTGGTTTGTTTTTCTGGCCAGTCATTGCCTTTTCGTCGGTCGCTCCTTCAGTATAATGATACCCGTTGAAAAGCTCAAATTTTATATAACGCTCGTTGAGAATTGTATACATGCGTCCGGAATCGGCTTTGGTTACCTCCTTGTTGCCGTCGTTTTTCTGATGATCATATACAACGACACCGCCAAGCGCAGCTTCATCTTCGGTATATTTTCGATCAACTTTTATACTGATGTCCGGGATTCCATTGTAAAAAGTACCTTCTCTCAAATCAAGCGCAGGCTTCTTTTGTTTGATATCATACAGCAAACTGTACGCTTCCAAAGCGGCTTTCGGAACGAGATTATTGTTCGTATAAAAAGCGATGGCGGTGAGCCCGATTACAAAAACGAAGATCGGCACCAGCGCGCGTACCAGCGAAATACCGGCGCTCTTGATGGCTGTTAATTCGAAATGCTCGCCTAAATTGCCGAAGGCAATCAATGAGGAAAGCAAAATTGCCAACGGAAATGCTGTCGGTGTAGTAAAGATGGCGAAGTAAAAAAGCAATTCGGCGATGCTAGCCCACTCAAGCCCCTTCCCGATCAGGTCGTCAAAATATTTGAGCATCTGAATGTTTAGCAGAATAAACACCACTACCAGGAAGGTCAGGAAAAACGGTCCGATAAAAGCACTCAGAATTAGCTTATCAATTTTCTTCATTCAAGTCTTTAGCCTGTCACAATACTAAACGCAAATCTATTCAAAAATTGATCCGATTTCTTTAAGGAAGAAACAATGATGTGTAATTATCCGCCGACAGTTTTACGCAAAGAATCTACAAGACTATCCCATAAGTCCTGGATCTCATGGCGATCCTCGATGTCGGAGTAATCAAAAACTTTGAGGAATACAGATTGTGTCAACTCATTAAATTCGAGTCGCAGCTCGAAATATGAAGGATCGCGTTCATCATCCTGATTCTCCGGAAGAAATTCGAACCTGGCGAAGTGATTTGTTCGATGTGAGACCTGCCGTGCTTTGTGCTCTTCGTTGTCCCAGCAAAATGTATATGTCTTGTCAATGTTATTGATCTTGACATCATCAGCAAACCATTCGGACAGACCACTTGCCGATTGAATGTAAGGATACAACATCTTAATGGATGCATGAACTTCGTAATCGGCAGTGAAGAGTTTCTTCTGGGGCATGAGTGGCTTGCTTGCGCTTAATTTATATAAAAATCGCGTATAAAATAAAATATTAGTCAGTGCTGGAGTATTTCCGAACTTTTGTAAGTTTGCGCTCCCAAATCCATGGCGCGGTAGCTCAGGCGGTTAGAGCGTTGGATTCATAACCCAAAGGTCGGGAGTTCAACTCTCCCCCGCGCTACAGAAAAAGCTGGTCGTAAAAGGCTGGCTTTTTTTCTTGCATCAAGTCAGCCGCAGCTTACATCCGCATGAATACAGAAAAGCGGGCCAGATCAGCCACTTTGTTGCAGTCTAATTTTCTGAGGATATTTTTCCGATGAGTGGTAACCGTGTTAAGAGAAATGAACAATCTTTCGGAAATTTGTTTGCTGGTAAATCCATCAACAACATAGTTCAGTATCTCACGTTCACGTCCAGTCAGAAGCATGTATTTCTGATAGTTTGCATGAACGACCTTTTGATGACTGAAGACATCTTTCATTTGCTTCAGGTAGTACGGTAAGTGTTCAAGTGAAATCTCAATTTGTATTTTGGCTGTACCTCTTTCGAGATTTTTCTCAATGAGAAAGTCAATTTCTTTTTGGAATGGGTTAATAAATTCTTTGTCCTTGGTTTTAACCCATGCAAGCGCCTGTTTCGGGTCGGAGTAATAACGCGGCGCATAAACGGAACGCGTCTCTTCAAAAACATCCATGGTACTGAACTGCGCCATCACATCTTCGCCAAGAATAAACGCGATTCGTTTCAAACCATGGCTTTTTGCAGGCTTGTTAACTTTGTCCTCTATCCATTGAAATACATTCTTCGGGATTTGGAAATTAAAATTCTGATGATTCCACAAAGCTGAATTTACGGGCGCCTTCAACAGGAGTTCCATGTACTGCTCCATTTGGAGCATGAATAATTCCGTGTTGAGTTCGTTGCCAGTCCATGTGGGCATAATGATCTTTTCCTTTTCATTAATATTGACATGGAAAAAAGGTGAATCAAGGGCACGCATTATATGGGCTTTAATCAAATCTAAATAAAATCCCGATAAAGTTCCAGACGCCGAATTACCATCGCTTTTCCCTGAGCAATAAGGCTGCTTGTCGTAGCCGTTTAAGAATAGGCCTTTTGGAAAAAAAGTGGCAGGTTTAAGCATCACCTTTTTATTCTTTATTAAGTTGTTCTCGATCAAAGACATAAAGTCTGATTAAAGAACGTGATAAAAGGAATTCCTTGCAGGTTAATCAGCTTATTCTATTTTTGCCTGCCTCAAAATTTTATGGAAAAGGAAAACTTATTACGCTGGGTTGAGCAAATCTCAAGAGAACTTTCGCTTCAACAAAAGTATGTTAAAGCTGTGGCTGAATTATTGAATGAAGGCGGAACAATTCCCTTCATCTCGCGATACCGGAAGGAGCTTACAGGAAGTATGGATGAAGTGATGATCGCCAACGTGCGCGACCGCCTCGAACAATTACAAGAACTCGACAAACGTCGCGAGTCGGTAATCGCCTCAATTGAGAAACAAGGCAAGCTGACCACAGAACTTATGCAGGCAATTGTTGGCGCCACTTCGCTCGCCGAGCTTGAAGACATTTACCTTCCGTATAAGCCCAAAAGAAAAACACGCGCAACGGCCGCGAAGGAAAAAGGTCTTGAGCCACTAGCTGAAAAGGTATTCTCTCAGGAAAAAATTGAGCTCGCCGAATTCGCGGCAAAGTATATCGATCAGGAAAAAGGCGTTGCTTCTGTTGAGGAAGCGATGGATGGAGCGAGAGATATCATTGCAGAATGGATTAGCGAAAACCCCGCAACACGAAAGAAAGTTCGCGAGCTTTTCTGGAAGCAAGGAACGATTGAATCGAAAGTACTGAAGGGCAAAGAATCGGACGGACAAAAATACAAGGACTATTTTGAATGGAAGGAGCCCGTTTCGAAAAGTCCGTCGCATCGATTACTTGCGCTTCGCCGCGGCGAAAAGGAAGGCGTTCTTGCATTGGATATTTATCCTCCGGAGGAGGATGCGCTTTTAAGTCTGGAGAAACAATATATCAAAAGCGAAAATGCGTCCGCAGAGCAAATAAGATTGGCAATCAAAGATAGCTATAAACGCCTGCTCCGGCCTTCACTCGAAACGGAAGTGAGGATGGAAAGCAAGATGAAAGCAGATGAAGAGGCAATCAAGGTTTTCGCGGGGAATTTGAAAGAGCTTTTGTTATCGGCGCCACTTGGACAAAAAAATGTTCTCGCCCTTGATCCAGGATTTCGTACAGGATGTAAACTTGTTTGTCTTGACAAGCAAGGTAAGCTTCTGCATTATGAAGCAATTTACCCGAATGAACCTCAGCGCGACACAACCCGATCCGGCGCCATCATTAAACAACTCGTGGAGAAATATGACATCGAGGCTATTGCCATTGGCAACGGTACAGCTAGCCGTGAAACTGAGCACTTTGTCAAATCCATTGGTTTGCCGCATAAAGTACTGGTTGTGATGGTCAACGAAAGTGGAGCGTCAGTGTACTCGGCATCGGACGTGGCTCGCGAAGAGTTTCCAGACAAAGACGTGACAGTGCGCGGTGCGGTATCGATCGGCCGGCGACTGATGGATCCTCTTGCGGAGCTTGTGAAAATTGATCCGAAATCTATCGGCGTCGGACAGTATCAGCACGATGTTGATCAAACAAAACTGAAACAAGGTCTTGACGATGTTGTCATGAGCTGCGTAAACTCCGTTGGCGTTGAAGTGAATACCGCAAGTAAGGAACTACTGTCCTATGTGTCCGGTTTGAGTCCCGCGCTCGCGCGTAATATTGTGGAGTATCGAAATCAACACGGGCCGTTTAACGATCGCGCAGCGTTGATGGCGGTGCCGCGTCTCGGCGAAAAAGTATTTGAACAGGCTGCGGGTTTTCTTCGCATCTATAATGCAGGCAATCCACTGGATGCAAGCGCCGTTCACCCTGAAAGTTATTCCATCGTTCAAAAAATGGCTTCCGATCTGGGATGCTCAGTAAAAGACCTGATGACAAGCACTGAACTGAGAAAACAATTGGATCTCACTAAATATGTAAGTGAAAAGGTTGGATTACCAACGCTGACCGATATTATTAAAGAATTGGAGAAACCGGGGCGCGATCCACGCGAAACGTTTGAGGTGTTCAGCTTTACCGAAGGTGTTAATGCGATCGCTGATCTTAAAATCGGTATGAAACTTCCGGGCATCGTTACCAATGTAACGAACTTCGGCGCATTCGTTGATATCGGTGTTCACCAGGATGGCCTTGTTCACATCAGTCATATATCCGATAAATTCGTCAAGGATCCGCAGGAAGTAGTTACTGTTCAGCAAAAGGTACAGGTGACCGTTGTCGAAGTCGATGTTGCCAGAAAGAGAATAGGCCTTTCTATGAAAAGTGATCCGTTTGCACAGCCAGGGGAAACGCAGCAAAAGGGAAACAGGCCGAAGGCTGCGAGACCAAAAGAGAAAGAGCAAAGCATGGAAGAGAAACTTGCGATGCTTATGAACAAATTCAAGAAATAATTATCCACAACATAACCCGAATAATATGTTACCTCGTCACAATCCTGCTGAAACTTCCGCATGGAGAAACCTCGAAATATTGTTCATGACTATGCAGGCAACACACATGCGTGAGTTGTTTGCAGAAGATCCTAAGCGTTTCGAAAACTTTTCAGCAAGGTTTGAAGATATTCTGGTGGACTATTCAAAGAATATCATCAACGAGGAAACGTTCAAAGCACTTATTGCTCTGGCGAATGAAGTCGAATTGCCACTCGCCATCCAGTCAATGTTTCATGGCGATAAAATCAATGAAACGGAAGATCGCTCGGTGCTTCATATAGCGCTTCGGAATCGTAGCAACGCGCCGGTGAAGGTTGATGGTACGGACGTAATGCCGCTGGTAAATAAGGTGCTTGAGCAAATTAAAGCGTTCTCCGACAAAGTTCTCAGCGGCAACTGGAAAGGATCCACTGGCAAAGCAATCACCGACATCGTCAACATTGGCATCGGCGGCTCTGACCTTGGCCCTTACATGGTGACTGAGGCGCTTCGCCCCTATTGGACAACGATTACACCGCATTTTGTCTCGAACGTTGATGGCACTCATCTCGCAGAGACAGTGAAGAAGTTAAATCCAGAAACAACACTGTTCATTATTGCGTCGAAAACATTTACGACACAGGAAACAATGACGAATGCCGAAAGTGCCAGAAAGTGGCTCCTGGAAAAAACAGGCAATACAGGTGATGTCGCCAAACATTTCGTTGCAGTCTCTACCAACACGAAAGAAGTGACCAACTTCGGCATTTCACCAGAAAATATGTTCGTGTTCTGGGACTGGGTTGGCGGCCGCTATTCACTCTGGTCGTCAATTGGTTTGTCTATTAGTGCAACAATTGGCCAT
>Ga0196965_1000203_pt1 | contig 42856 bp, 42 predicted proteins | sample S1_20metaG_FD_148668 | JGI IMG/M metagenome (GOLD analysis project Ga0196965, IMG submission 148668) | Soil microbial communities from Anza Borrego desert, Southern California, United States - S1_20 | ecosystem: Environmental > Terrestrial > Soil > Desert | place: USA: California | collected...
AATTTTGTCGCTTCTATGCCCGCATAACGACGCTTATCCTTTTCGGATAGCGTACTAAATAGGCGTTGCATTTTGATTTCAATCGCTTGGTCGTAACCGATCATTGGCTTTCCGTCTGCCGTTACTAGAGCCAATTATTATCACCCATTTGCTTTATCAATTCACGGAAGTTATTTTTGGCGAAATCCTTACCTTTTTTATTGGGATCCTGGAGTTCAATAAAATTACCGGTGATCAGTATCCGATCAGACTTAACGGCATCCTCGGCTCTAACAGGTACTTTAATTCCTGTAAAACCGAAATCCTGGGCATGCGTTATAGTATTGTTCAAAATCTGCAGATCCGTGCAGGAAGCGCAGCCGATGCCGACATTGCCGACATTGGTTACCTTGTTGCCGGTAATCATCACATTATTGAAGGACTCTTCGGTTGTATAGCCGGGGTCGACGCTAATGCCCCAGCACGTCTGCTCGGCGGCTCCGATAGCTTCAAACACGGTATTGTCTTTAATAGTCAGACCGTTTATGACACCGTGAACTATTAGGGAAACACCTGCGCATTTGCCGGCAACGAACGCTGATTTGGTTAAAGTGTTGTTGGCAATCGTAATGCCGGAATTATTGGAACCGGATATATAAATACTATGATTTAATAACTTTTGAGCAAAGCCATTATTGGTGAATTTGTTATTATCGATTACGCAATCATTGCAGCCGCCCAGCCAGCCTTGGCCGCTATTATTGGTAATCGCCGAGTTCCTTAACTCTATATTTTCATTGACCTGATTGGCGCCGGGATTGGCTGCATTGGCACCGGCCGAGTACATGCCGACACCAAAGCTATCAATAATGACACCATTAACCGATACAAAATCCACATCATTGAACAGGAAGATGCCGAATCCTGCACCCTTTCCCTTGAGCGACAGGTTTTTGATGACATAGCCTTCATCATGATCGGCATTGCCGCCATCCTGAAAATTGAAGACGCCGCTGGTGCCGCTGCTGGTAATGACAGGCAGTTTGGCGGATCTAGGCGTTATATTAGGTGGTATGTAATCAGCGATTGTACAGGGCGCATCCGCAGCACAGTGAAAATTAGATAACCTGGGATAAGATGAAGTAAACGTCCCGTTCCGGCAAAATAAAATGGCATCCCCGGCGTTCAGGGCACCGAATCTCGACATGGCGAAATCAAAAGTTGCCCAGGGCTCAAAGGGCGATGAACCCGTGTTAGTGTCTGCCCCATTATTACAGACATAAAAATTCTGTGCATGAACCGGGCTGGAACACAGGCAAAGCAACAGCCAGCCTGCTTTAACAGTCAATAGGTTCTTCTTTATTCTAACGCCCCAGATCTGTTTTATTCTGGCAAGTTCAACCCTATTCATGCCGATAACCGTCAATGGCTTTGTAGCTAGCGTATTCGATACTTTGTCTATAGTTTTCATAGTCGTTTCCTTTTATGTAAAAACATTGTCGAATCGAATGTAACTTTAAAAACAATGTCTAACTGCACATTGCTGCGTTGCCTAGGTTTGCCCGCAAAAAGCGGCATATAACGACATATAGTACTTAGTGATGAGCCTGAGTACGGTCAGAAGGCTATGATAGGGATATTGCTGAGGTCTGTGCGCTACCGCACATAAAGCATGCCTTTATGCATAATCGATGACATATGGCAAATTTGAATTCAGATTGTTTTCATCCAGACTAGGCCCCAGAATGCGTCATCCAAATGGACAACGCCGCTGCCGAACTGGAGATTGTCGATTTGTTCTTGAAGGCCGGTTAGATAGCGTATTAGTTATTTAATCGATTTGATTGAGGCAGAATTACGAGCGTCTTCCCCTGGACTCGACAATCCTTGAACCAGATCTCGCACCCGAAGACAGGCATTGTGGAAAAAACCATCCCGGTTTTTCCACGGTTTGGACCATTCCTGCCGAAAAGCGCCGTTACCAGGCGTAGAAAATAGATTGAAATAGCTGCCGCCTAGCAGAGCTGGCAGCTATTTCAATGAATGATGAAATCGTTCAATTCCATATTACCACTATCCATAGCAGGCGCAACAATGCCTTGTTTGCCTATGTCGTTCCTATCCAACAGATCAATAAAGTTGCCGGCGATCAGTATCCGGCTAGGCTTGTCTACATCTTTGGTTTGAACAGGTACGCTGATTGCAGTAAAACCAAAATCCTGAGAGTGCGTTATAATGTTGTCCAAAATCTGCACATCCGTGCAGGAAACGCAGCCAATGCCGACATTGCCGACATTGGTTACCTTATTGCTGGCAATCATCACATTGCTGAAGGGATCTTCGATCGTATAAGCGGAGTTAACAGCGGAATTAACGCTGATTCCCCGGCACGCCTGCTCGGCGGCTCCAATAGCTTCAAAAATAATGTTATCTTTAATAGTCAGACCGTTTAGGACACCATCAACCACCAAGGATACGCCTGCACATTTGCCGCCAACAAGCGCTGATTGGGTTAAAGTATTGTTGGCAATCGTAATGCCGGAATTATTGGAACCGGATACATAAATATTATGATTTACTAATTTTCGAGTAAAACCGTTATTGGTGAATTTGTTGTTATTGATTACGCAATCATTGCAATTGCCCAGCCAGCCCTGTCCTCCATTATTGGCAATCACCGAATTCCTTAACTCTATATTTTCATTGACCTGATTGGCGCCGGCATTGGCTGTATTAGCGCCCGCCGAGTATATGCCGATACCAAAACCATCGATAATGACATTATCGATGGTTACATAGTCCACATCATTGAACAGGAAGATGCCGGATCCTGCACCCTTTCCCTTGAGCGACAGGTTTTTGATGACATAGCCTTCATCATGATCGGCATTGCCGCCATCCTGAAAATTGAGGACGCCGCTGGTGCCGCTGCTGGTAATGACAGGCAGTTCGGCAGACCCCGATGGCACATTGGGCGATATATAGTCAGCTATTGTACAGGGCACATCCGCGGCACAACGCGAGTTGTACAATCTTGGATAAGAGGAAGTAAACGTCCCGTTCCGGCAAAATAAAATGGCATCCCCGGCATTCAGGGTGCCGAATCTCGACATGGCGAAATCAAAAGTTGCCCAAGGCTCAAAGGGCGATGAACCGCGATTACTGTCCGAGCCATCATTGCAGACATAAAAATTCTTTGCATGGACTGGGCTGGAAAACAGGCAAAGCAACAGCAAACCTGCCTTAACAGTCAATAGATTCTTCTTTATTCTAACATCCTGAATCTGTTTTATTTCGGCAAGTTCAACCATATTCATGCCGATAACCGTCAATGGCTTTGTAGCTATCGTATTCGATACTTTGTCTATAGTTTTCATAATGGTTTCTCCTAATATGAAAACATTGTAGAATCGAATGCAATACAAAAATGCCAACTATGTCACATAATGAATGCTAAAAAACCAGTAAAACCAAGTGTGGTGCAATAAATCGAAAGGTATTTTAGAGCACATCCTTAGCTGCGCCGCTGAGGATACCCTCTAAACAGAGGCTACTTTCCGAATGTGGAGAAAAGGCGTTCACCTCATTAAGTGAACGCCAAAATCCCATTAATCCTCCTACCCAGTGCGCCGGTCACTATGCCTCATTTGCACTCGACAGGTTCATGGCTGAATTTCTCGAATTGTCATTGTATCCATCACAAAAACTTTCAGACGAGGCTGAACGGCTTGCCAGGCAATTTAAAATCATTGCATTGACATACTTGCCATTTGCCTGCAGCTTTCAGCGCATTCGCGGCAGGTAGACGCACATTCCTCCATATCGCCGATACTGTCGCAATCCATGGCACAGGCTTCGCAGATTTCGGCACAGACTTCACAGGTACGGTTGTGGAAACGGGAACTGCTGAGCATGAAGTCGGCCGACAACCGACAGATCTCGGCACAGTTCATCATCAGGCGAAAATGATCAGGCTCAACATGCCGTCCGCCCATTTCCAGACACTGATTCATCGCGGTTTGCAAACAAACATCGGCGCAACGATTACAGTTTTCTATACACGATTGCATGGATTGATAAGAAGGGGCAGCGGTTCTTGGCTGTGTACTTCCAGATTGAATTTGCATAATCGAAATCCTCCAAAGATAAAAAGACAAATAGGGCCTGAAAAAGGCCGCTATCTCTATAGAAAATCAGGTTTCGTCATGCGCATTACGCTAAAACCTGATAAACAATTTAACCCGCAAAATGGTTACATTCAGTGCGTTGCCGTACATAAAACACTTTTCGCGATATATAAGACGAATTTTTCGATAGGCCCTTGATCCGTCTTTCACCGCCTTGATCTGGATATTCCGACGGCTTTAGTCTGCGTACCAACATTCGCCCTGCTCCAGCAGGGTAAGATACGTTCTTGGATGGCTGGCGCCTGAATACCTGTGACAAAATGTAGTAACAGCATCCGCAATGTGGCTTTGGACTGCGAGACCCAGCATAAGATCGGGCCTCGCCATTTCAAACAATGACAGGAACTAAGGCATTGGGCCGCGTTGAATCTGCTCCCCGCCAGCCTGCCCCTTGCCCATCGATGCGCCAGCCATACCTACCTCCATCTGAAGCTCCTGCTTGCGCTGGCTGAGGCTTTGGCCTAACCCGACCAGATCGATTGTGGTTTTTTTGAGTCTGGGAAACATCTTGCCTTCTTCCTCCTTAATATGGTGTTCGACCATTTCTTTCAGAACTGTGACTTTAGCGTCATAGTTCTCTTCCTCGGGCGCCATCAACACCAATTCTTCAATCTGTTCCTTAGCTGCTGCATGCTCGACAGCCGCTTCATCCATTATGTCCAGCTGACCGATCTCTTCGATGACAGCCGGATAGAAGATTTCCTCCTCGATCTTTGCATGGATTGTCAGCTCCATGCATATCTCCTGCACGATATCCAGTTTCTCATCCTCGGTATCTTCACCTGTCTTGAGCATTTCGAATTCCCCGAACAGCTTTTTTACTCTGTTGTGGTCCTCAGTGAGCAACGCGATGGCATCCAGCCCGCTGCCGGCTGACCGCTTCTCTATCTGGCTCATAACGTTTTCCTCTTAAGTTTAAGAACGGAAGGCCAACGGCATACATTCCGAACCATATCATTTTCATTTTGATCACTTGATGACTAAGACTCTTCACGAACCTCTTCATCAGGAATCGGCGTCCCGACGATACCGCCCAAAGCGCCCGCTATGGCGCTCAACAAGATCACGATAAAACCCCATAAGGCGGACCATGATACCGCCTTGGCCGCATTATCAGCCGCTTCCCGAGCTTGTTGTTCAGCTCGTTGATAGGTTCTGTCCCAGCTGTTTACCCGATTCGCCGCCTCATCCATGCTCATGTCCGTGCGTTCCACGAGCAGATTGATTAACGCCGTACGATTGGTTTCCTTGGCGCCTGTATCATCAACCGTCAAAAAGCGTTCAAGCATCGAGTTGAACTCTGCATCCATCGCGCGTTGTGTGCCAGTTCCTTGCCGAGAGGAAAGCACAACCCGCGCATCTTCTTTGATACCGTTCCATGGCGTGACCGAGGACGCAGTTTCTGTCATGACACGAGTATCCGAGCTCAAGACAGTGCCGGCGCCGCTCACGACTGAGCTGATGGCGCTGCCTAGCAAATAAATAGTAATCAGCGTAGTCAGCGCCCAGACCAGCAGGCCATGCAATAGCCCGTCAAGATGGCGCAGATAGCCGGAGAACTGGGCCGCGACCCAGCCTCCGATGACCAGCGAAATAAAACTCGAGACGACCCACCATAAACCGGCGCCGACACTGAAGGCGCTCGCGCTCGGCGTGCCTCCCACCCGTAACGGATCAATCGTGCTCATACCGATGCCGGTACCCAACATGCTCAGTAACACCTGAACACCCAAGGCGACAGCAACGCCAGCAAAAACCGACGCCCAGGATACATGTTTTATCCATCGTGTCCGCCCTGGTCTGCGAGGTGAGATGCCAGGTCTTACATGTGTTTCTTCATAAGATACATTACTCATGACCATATACTCCAAAACCAGTTAATGGGATCTGATGAACATCTACTCTACCAACTGCCAATTATGCTGCTTCCAAATAGATGTTCAGCTTGTACTTTCTCAGTCCATATCAATATATACTTTAAGATTACTCAATAAACAGTCGTTTTGTCGGTGCGCTGACGCACATAAAATCCGGCAATTCCGGTCTGCCTTGCCTAAATTTATTTCTATGTGCGAAACCGTACCGATTATTTTTAATTCCGCAGGTATCTTTTCACATTAAGGTGCTGGAGTGATTACCCCAGTTATGTCGAATTTCATTATTATTGAGGAAGCAGACATGAGTTATGTAGATCGCGATACTTATGGCATGTACAAAGGCAGGCTTGAGGGCGAGGGCCCCGGCCCTCGACTAATGGGTGCGGACACGCTGCTTGGCAATGATGTCTACAACAGCAAGGGCGAAGATCTGGGTGATATCAAGGAAATTATGCTGGATATGGCTTCAGGCAGAGTCGCTTACGCTGTGCTTTCCTTCGGAGGCATCATGGGGATTGGCGATAAACTGTTCGCAGTCCCTTGGGATGCGTTAAAACTGGATACGAAAAACAAACGTTTTACGCTGGATGTCGACAAAGACCGCCTGGACATGGCACCAGGGTTCGATAAAGACCGCTGGCCCGACATGGCTGATGAAACCTGGTCAAAAGAAGTCCACTCATTTTATGGAACAAAACCGTATACGGCAGAGTCTATTCAGAAACCGTATTCAACTGAAACCGGCACTACGCGTTCCGGTGAATCCGGCTCTACACGTCATTAGCTGTTTTACACCACGCTGCTTCGGCGGCGTGGCTTCTTCCCTCGGTCATCCGGGGGGTGTTTCATTAAAAATAAAAACAACTGGAAGGATATCTACATGAATATGAAATTGACTATTTTAATGGCAAGCATCGTTCTGAGTTTAGGCTCTTTGAACGCCTATGCAGCAGAAAATCACATTAAGGAAGCTCTTAAGCATGCCGAGGCCGCGGCTAAGGCCTCTGATGGAAAGACTGTCGCCCAGCATGCCGAGCAAGCGAAAACTCATGCGAAAACTGCGGATGAACATCTCGATGCAGGCATAAAAAGCCTGGAAAGCGCCGTTGAGCATGGCAATATGGATCATGGCGATATGGCCCAAAAAGCCGCCAAAGAAGCAGTAACACATATTAAAGCCGCTCAATAAAATTATTTTTACCGATAATGATGGAGCAGTGGCAGAAATTAGGCCATTGTTCTTAAAAATCTTAAGGAGTGTGTACAACCAGAAGAGTTTTTTGGGGTGCCTCCTACCTATCACGCAGTCAATCCTCAGCGTGAATACGGCCTCGGTCCAACCGGGGTTTTTTTTGTCTGTTGTTTTATGCGCTGGATTATTTTTAAGCCCCCCATAGCCCTACATGGTATTCGCTAGATCGATTTGTAATCAAAAATCATAACGCCCGTATAAAAATTGCCAGGATTGGCATTACTCGAGACAATCCGCCTGAGCCGCGGCCGGCAAATCCCTGCTCGGCAGCCGCCATGGCATTAAAACATACTGGATCAGCTGGATTGAAACATGTTGTTGGGCATCCGCATTTATTTCAATGGCGTAATACCATTTGTAAGAACCAATGGCTCTTTATTGATCCGGCCTTATGAAGTTTAAATCTGCTGCGTAACTATTTGAACTGTGCGCTTCTCTTGTAAAATAACTTCAAACTTGGTGCCGAATCTATAGATTCGGTTCGAGGCAGCCAATGTCAGGTTCAATCCAAACCCATGTTTGAAGCTGCCGGATCAGATGCAGGACTTTACCTTAGAGGCTAATGTTGACTTTTTCTGGCAACAGATCCGGCTTTTGAAGCGCCCTCCTGAAAGAAGGTATCCACAATCCAGACCAGCGGCAATGTCTGATATAAATGACGCGCCAGGGATACAAAATTCACGGCTTCTTTTAAAGGTGTGGCATCTGACCTGACTTCAGTATCCCGCTTGCTGGCCTGTCGTTCTTTTTTAGGCGGGCGCTTGGTCAGTTCACCGACAATAAAGCCGAACCCGCCAGCCAATAATAAAGTCGTCGGCAACGTCATCTCATGCTTCAGGTCCCTGACTAAAGCATTGGTGCGGGCATGGACACATTGTTGCCGATCCATAACCTGCTGCTCTGTCTCTTTGATCCGAACGGCCAAAGCGCCAAAAGTCTCTTTATCCTGATTGTTTGTGCCTGACATCATGAATCCTCCTTACCTCGAAGACTATGAACTGTCTCTGGAAATAATAAATAGCGGCTCCTGCTCCGTATGAACCAGAACAGCAACAACGCTACCACCAGATTAGCGCCGGTGATCAACAGGATGGCCTCAGTGCCGCCTACCATATTGCTCTCGATCAGCGCCAGCGCGGCGGCAGCTATGAGCCCGATCCAAACGCCGATCAGTAAAACCGCCATGACGACGCCCGCCACGACCATGCTCACGAGACTTTTGCCGGCCCGTTTTGCTTCCAGCGTGGCAAGCTTTATATGATCATGTGTAAGCCCGCGCAGATCATGCCATAGCAGCCGGACGTCTTCCAGCAAGTCGGCATGTATGCCCGGCTTGCTGGAAGTGGCGGATGACTGTACAGGCCTTTCCTCTGGAGTACGGATAGCCATCTATCATCTCCTGTGTTCTAAAGTATGCGTCGTTATCTGGCTCAACATGAAGCCGGCCGCCAGCGCAATGCCCATCGAGGTGATCGGGTGCTCGCGGATGTAATCGCGGGCATCTTCCACCAGTTGCGCTTCCAGTTCTTTTAACTGCTCGCCTTTCTCGCCAAGTACATCGGTAGCCTGACTGGTGACGTTGGCAATTTTCTCGGCTGCCTCTTCCGCAGCACTTGATAGTTTGTCTATAGTTTCCATAATCGTTACCTTTGTTGAGATTGTAGTCAGATAGCAAAGTCTTAAAAAAACAGGCCCTAACGGAACCTTAGCGGGTTTTTTATAAACAAATTTCCAGGATTATCTGCCTCTTGACTGCGACTTCTCTAAAATGAGACTCCCATACTCATGCTCGTTCAGCTTGCCGGTTTTGCCGGCATCAACCGTATCGAAATGCCTGAGCAGAGCAGGATAGTCCGCCAGCTCATCCTTAGTCACATAATGATCGCCATTCTTGTCGACTTCCTTAAAAGTCGGCGATTTTTTTACGGGCTGCCCTTCTTCCATGGTACCGGGGTCCATGGCTCCGGAATGTGCCGATTGGATGATACAGACAAGGCTGGCGCCAAAAACAACGGGCAGCCACAATTTTTTCTTGGATGAATTACAGGTTTTCATATTGACCTCAGCCGATGGTTTAATCTGCAGAAACAATGGCTATCAACCGTACTGAGACAGCCTCCAGACCATGATGTCGCGCGCCTATATGGCACATTTTCAAAACATCGCCTCATTTCAACCTCAACCGAGGCCAGGACAATGGTATTGAATCAGTGAAGAAACCTTATGGACGTTAACGGGTTGCCCACGCTCACTCACCAGAAGGCACTGACATCCGGACAGGCATCTAACTGCTGAGCAACCGATTGAGTGCCCGGATATTCTCCTGCTGCGAAGCCACGAGTTTCGTCTGAATCAGCGAGTTCACCTCTGAAGGAATATCGGGGTCCTGCGCCGCTTGCTCATAATCGTCCAGGCCGCTTTTTTCTCCGGCCAGCAATGCATTCAGCATGGCATCCTTACCCAGCAGTTCGGCGCCGCTCATGACGGCTTCGGACCAGGATCCCCATAAGCCGGAATCGCTGGTAGGCGTGCCGCCCATTTGCTGAATCTTTTCCTGCAGTTCGGAAACGGCTTCGGTATGTTCTTCGTAGATGGGCTCCAGATAGGCGATTTCCCTGCGCTGATTCTCTTCTTCGAACTTTTCCAATGCTTGATGATAGGTCTCTGCCGCAGTCAACTCGTTCTTTAGCAATTTCTCAACTTTGTCAATGTTTGCCATATGAAACTCCTGATCTGATTTTTTGGTTAAAAAATAATTTAATGATATTTTGCTTCAACCTCACCCGTTGTGGAGATGTCTTCGGCATTGGCTTCCTCAAAAATGTCTTTCACTTTCGAGCGCGCTTCCGATGTTTCCGTATGGACAGAAATCAGCGCATTGCCGCCCTGAATTCTGCCTTCGTAACGCTTGGCCTCATACTCGGGAATCCCCATGCCGATCAGCGCGCCGGCCAGGCCGCCGGTAGCCGCACCCAAGGCTGCGCCGCTCAAGGCACTCATGATAGGGCCTGCGGCAATAAATGGCCCTACGCCCGGAATAGCCAGTGTGCCGATGCCTACCAGCCACCCCAGTATGGCGCCGGTGCCGATGCCTAAGGTGCCGCCGATAGCTGTGCCTTCGGGCGATTTGGTGTGTTTTTCATGGCCGAATTCATGATCACTGCATTTATCCGGCAACAGCACGGAAATATCGTTATTGTCAAAACCGGCCGCTTTCAGTTGGCTGACGATATGTTCCACCTGGTCGTTAGTTTGAGCGATGCAAAAAACTGCTTTATTCATAACATTCTCCTTCAGCCGGTTACGGCGATTTGATTTCAAGCTGATTGTCAACCTGGCTCACGCCTGGCGTTTTCTGAGCGATGGATTGCAGCTTGGTTTTTTCCTCTGCGCTGTTGACGGGCCCACGCAAAGTCACGACGCCGTTGCGCGTGATTATCTTCGCATTGCGTGCATTGATCGACATCGACTCATCATCGGTAATGGCTCTGCGAATATTTGCCGTGATCTGGAGATCGCTCTCATCTTGATGCTGGTCTTCAGGCGTCAACGTTTTGCCGCCCCTGTCGCGCACGTTGCGCTCGGTGCTCTCGGCAGGGCTGCCGGTCGTTTCGCCTTCGGCCCTGGCCAGGCCTGTCATCAGCATCAGGCCGGCCGCCAATGCCAAGGTCAGTAGTGATAATCGTTTTGACATAGTGATTCTCCTTAAATAAAAACTTTAATTAGTTTCAAGGCCCATTTGCCCTCCCAGCCAGCCTTTCCATTCACAAAACAATTTCTCATCAATAACTTGAGATTCAGCACAATAATTATCGCGAGCCTATCAACTAAGATGCACAGCTTCCGCCATTTCTGAAAGTAAGGTCCGGTTACAGCGCCGGAGCTGGAAAAGAAAACTTCGGCGATTCTGGTAAATTTGCATTGACCATGATGGCGCCGCGCACTTGCGCGGCGCCATCGCTATTAACATAAGCCGACGCGTTGTCAGTCTGGCTTCAAATGCCTGTCTTTCCCCAAAAAGGTCCGGACAACCTGATCGGTTTTGCGGCAACGCGTAAACGTCATGTACATCTTTAATCGCTAGGGTTTCTTTGCCTCCCCTTTTTTCTAAAGATGGCTGTTTTTTATGGAACACGCGGGACTCGATCTAGCGATGGCCCATCAGGCGGCTCAATATAAATCCGCTGCCCAATGCAATGCCTAACGATGTCACCGGATTTTCGCGAACATACTCACGCGCATGTTCCATCAGCCGCTCCTGCGCATCCATCATTTGCCCGCCTTTCTCGCTGAGGGTTTCCGCGGCTCTGTGGCTGACTTCGGCGGCTCTATCCACGGCTTCATGCGCGCCGGTTCTAACGCGCTCAACAGTGTCACCTGTAGTAGTGGTAGTACCTTGTCTTGTCGTTTCCATAATGGTCTCCTCTATTGTCTAGGATCATAAAGATCTCAAAAAAAAGTGCCCATATGCGACACGTGCTGTCTGCTCCGATTCCGAATGCCCAAACCCGGCGTGCGGAACCTTTGGAGTAAAAATCAATTAAAGATCAAGTAAATAATGACCAGCACAAACACTGGGACGCCCAATAACCATCCAAGCACATATTTACCCATGATATGTCTCCATTAAATCTGCTATGACTTATTGCCTCCATCCTGCACCTGCCGGTTACTGGCAGGCTGGAACAGGGGTAACAAGATGCAGTCATCAAACTATTTCTCCGCCATTTCACGCGGCTCTTAACTATGATGCATCTTGCATGCTATGTTAGGCATAAAACGTCGTGCAGTCGGTTCGATAACGCACATAAAAATCCGTATCGTATTCTTGCTGGGGGCTATGGCTGTACACTGCGACTTTATGTCGCGGAAAGAAGGCTAAGGAGTGCCGTAGCTGATCCGGTATATCGCGCCCAATTTATCGTCGGAAACCAGCAATGCACCGTCCGGCGCGACGATGACGTCAGCCGGTCGTCCCCAGGCGGAATTTCCTTGCAGCCAGCCTTCGGCGAAAGGCTCGTATTTCACCGCCTCATTGCCGGCAAGCGTAACCATGGTGATCCGGTATCCCAGCTTGGGACTGCGGTTCCACGAGCCATGCTCGGCGATAAAAACGCGGTTTCGGTACGAAGCCGGGAACTGATGCCCTGTATAAAACCGCATGCCCAATGCCGCGACATGAGGGCCCAGCCTTTGCACGGGGCCTTTGAATTCCGAACAGGGATTGCGCAGGCCGAAGACCGGATCGGACAGTTCGCCGGCATGGCAATAGGGATAACCGAAATGCATGCCCGCCACGGGCGCATGATTGAGTTCGTCGGGCGGCGCATCATTGCCCAACAGATCGCGGCCATTGTCTGTAAACCACAGCTCATGCGTTTGAGGATGCCAATCATAGCCGACCGAGTTGCGTATGCCGCGCGCGAACACTTCGGCCTTACCGCTGCCATCGATGCGTATAATGACGCCGTAGCGATCAGCTTCCGGCATGCAGATATTGCAAGGCACGCCAATCGATACGTATAGCTTGCCGTCGGGCCCAAAATGCATGACGCGCAAACCGTGGTGGGCATACTTGAGGCCGAGGTCATAGACAACAGTAGGCGCCAGCGGCCGAGTCAGATGGTTTTCTATATCATCGAAGCGCAATATGCGGCCGCGCTCCGCCACATACAGAGAGCCATTCCTGAAGGCGACGCCGTGCGGGTTTTGCAAACCTTCGGCAATCACGAGCACGTCGCCTTGATGACCGTTGGGTTCTGGAATGGCATAGACCTTCCCTGCCTTATAAGTGCCGACAAAAAGCGTGCCCTTTTCCCCGAACGCCAGGGTCCGTGCATTTGGCACATTATCTTTGTACATCGAGATAGAGAATCCGGCCGGCAGCGATATCTTGTCCAGCCGGGCGCCGTGCATGAAGGTACAGGCGCTGATTGAGGTCAACAGCAGGGCGATGAGGATGCCATGAGCCAGCCTGACAACCCGTAACCGACTGCGGCTTTCAAAGCCGTGCCTGGGCATTATGGCTTCTGCACGGTAAGGTCATTAACCACGGACTCCACATCGCTGACCTGTTCGGCAACAGCTTCCACATGCTGTCTCTGAGCCGATGACGATACCATGCCGCTGAGCCGGACATCCCCGAGATAGGCCTCGACTTGGACGGGAGCATGGCCGATTCGCGGATCGGCAAGCAGCGCACCTTTGACCTTGGCGATCAACTCCTGATCCTTTTGATATTCCTGCTCCTGAAAATAAAGGCGAACAAGTTCGGCATACCCACATCCGGCGATATGGACTGAAATGGCTGACAATCCTATGAGCGCTGCCGGACGCCATCTTTTCATGGACTCGTTTCCGCCAACTGTTCCTGCAACAGATCGCGCAGTTCGTCGGCATGCTCCTCCTCCACGGCCAGGATGCCTTCCAGCATATTACGCGTGGTCGGATCACAGTCGCCCAGATATTGAGTCATCTCCCGGTAACTGTCGATGGCGATGCGTTCTGCCACTAGGTCTTCCTTGATCATATCGATCAGCGAACTGCCTTCCACATATTCCGCATGGCTGCGTCCGGATAGCGTGTCAGGCGAGAAATCGGGCTCGCCGCCCAACTGGACGATACGGCGTGCAATCTGATCGGCATGGCCCTGTTCCTCGTTGGCATGCACCAGGAACTCATCGGCAACACCCTTGGAGTGGATGCCCTGAGCCATGAAATAGTGGCGGCGATAACGCAGCACACAGACCAGCTCCGTAGCCAGCGCGTCATTAAGCAGTTTGATGACCATTTGCGCATCAGCCGCATAACCGGCTGTCACGGGGCCGTCGTCAATGTGTTGGCGCGCCTGCTGGCGCAAGGTCTGAACATCGGTCAAATGATTTTTTTTAGACATAACAACCTTCCTCAGTGGCGTTTGATCATGCGTTTATTCAAACAATCCGCGAGCCCCTGTCGACGTAGAGGCTTGCAGCCGGTCAAGCCTATCTATATCTTGAAGCTTCTTTAAGCTGCATATCATTTTTTACCGACCGGACGCCTTCAACCCTTTGAGCAATCTCGACCGCTCTGGTGATATCATCCCGGGACTCCACAAAACCGCTTAGCTGCACATTGCCTTGATTCGTTTCGACGTTGATATCGGCAGATTCCAAGCCCGGCTCATTAAATATGGCTGCCTTTACCTTGGTGGTGATCGTGCTGTCGTCAATATACTGGCCGGTAGTGGTTCCTCCTCTCTCGGCCATTGTATCCGAGCCTGTATCAGTCGTCGCGCAACCGGCTATTGATGCCAATATCAGAGCTAGAAAAAATGCTGAACAATATTTGATTGATTTCATAACTAATTCTCCAGATGAATAATTACAATGATGACGGTCGATCATGATTTATACCCGGATAGTTAAATGGCACTTGCCCTTGGAACGAAACGAAAATCCGTCAAAAAAGGCCATGCGTCAATCTGATCTGCCTGTTAGAGATATCTTGCCCCATGCCATCCAGGCTTAAAAACAAGCCCTGTCCAAATGGACCGTCAGGCAGAATACCGGTTCTATCTAAAGACTGGGCGTATTGCATGACCTGCAGCGACTCTAGGCCTAAAATCAGCCGTTGTCGGTTCGGTGTCGAACATAAGGTGTCTTGTGGGTCTTGATTTTTCTTGAGGCGCAGTCTCATGACCATGAAATCCAGAACCTGCCAAGACGCCTCGCTGATTTCCCTGTAAGTTGATTGGGGCGCGGCCTGACTTTCCTCGCCCCTCCATCTCTTTCTTAACGCAACCGGATAACGTCAAGCTGTCGATCATGCTATGCGCAAACCGCCGCAATAAATTTTCAGGATTTATTCAGCTTTTTATAGTCGCTCTTGATGCTCAAAGCCCATTATTTGATTTTTTAACCCTAAAAAGTTAACTGAAATTCAAAGTGAGATCTGCACGGTTTCGAACATACAACTGCTTATTGAACCTTAGGCATTTAGCATGTTCTACACGCTTAAATGCGTTTCCGCTTTATTAAGGAGCGTATTAAATTGCCTTTTGACCTTTTGTATTTATATTAAAAAATCCTTAATAAACATAGCATTAAGTATTCATGCTTATTGTTCCTGATTGTTAGGTCATGGACAATGCCCCGCAATGTAAACACAGCTCAAGTTTAATTATGCTTACACATAATCCTCGACAAAATTACCTTATTAATGCATTGCCTCCTCTCATCTTCGAACGCTTGGCGCCGCACCTGGAGCTGGTCCCGATGCCCCTTGGCGAAGCGCTTTATGAGTCAGGCGATCCATTGTGTCACGTCTATTTTCCTACGACTTGCATCGTATCCTTACTCTATGTGCTGGAAAATGGCGCATCGGCCGAAATAGCCGTAGTCGGTAATGAAGGCATGGTAGGGGTCGCGCTGTTCATGGGAGGCGGAACCATGCCAAACCGGGCCGTCGTGCAAAGTGCGGGACACGCCTATCGCTTGAAAGGCAGTGTCCTCAGGCAGGAATTCAATCGTTCCGGCGGACGCCGCTATGGCATGCTGCATCAGTTGCTGCTGCATTACACGCAGGCACTGATGACGCAGACATCGCAGACAGCCGTCTGCAATCGGCATCATTCAGTAGACCAGCAATTGTGCCGCTGGCTGCTGCTGAGCCTGGACCGGCTGCCCTCGAATGAATTGACCATGACTCAGGAATTGATCGCCAATATGCTCGGCGTACGGCGCGAAGGCGTTACGGAAGCGGCTGGCAAACTACAGCAAGCAGGGCTGATCCAGTATAGCCGCGGCCATATCACGATACAGGACAGGCCGGGGCTGGAAGAGCGGGTCTGCGAATGCTACAAGGTGGTCAAGCAGGAATTCGACCGCTTGCTGCCTTCCGACCACAGTCAGATTCAAGCCCAGTTTCGCTCGTTAAGGTACGCCCGCTAAATCGGAAAACCTTCCATACGAAACACTGGCAAATATAATTATTTCCCTGTCTTCACAGTCTCGCATTACTAATATCTATTTAAACGATGAGACCAGATATAGTCGGCCGATTGATAATAAGCCATTTCTTCCTCGACCAACCGGATCTCCGAATTGATATCGACAGGTTGATGTGCGCCTAAGGGATCGGCTATCACATCAACCTTTTGCTGCGGCGATAAATACACCAGCTTGTTTCCTTTGACCAGGCCCAGTTTCTGGTAATTGCTGATCAGCGCTCTGCCCTCGTCCTTACGCATGCGCATTAGATCGCGCCCATAAAACTGGCTTTCATAGCTGAAATTCAAGATTCCCAAAATTGTCGGCGCGACATCGATTTGGCTGGCCAGGATATCATTGCTCTGGGCCGGAACATGTTTGGGCGCATAGATGAACAACGGAATATGGTATCTGTCCACGGGCAGATCCACCTTGCGCGCGCTGCCAGCGCAGTGATCCGCGACCACGACAAACACTGTATCGTCAAACCAGGGTTTGGTCTTGGCCTGGGCGATGAATTCCCGCAGCGCATAATCCGTATATTTGACCCCGCCCGTGCGCCCCGTGCCTGACGGAATATCGATCCTGCCGTCCGGATAGGTATAAGGCCTGTGATTGCTGGTGGTCATGATCTGAAAGAAAAAAGGCTTGCGGTTTTGATAATCCAGGTCGGCTTCCTTGATCATGCGATTGAAAATAATGTCATCAGATACGCCCCAGGCATTGGAAAATGTTAATTCCTCGGGAGTGAAATCGGTCTGGTCGACAATGCGGTATCCGTTGCCGGAATAAAACGCATTCATATTGTCGAAATAGCCGCGGCCGCCATATAGAAAAGCCGTATCGTAACCACGCTGTTGAAAAACGTAGCCCAGATTGAACAGCTTGCTGTTATCAGGCCGCTTGATGATCGACTGCCCCGGCGTTGGCGGGATCGACAGGGTTAATGCTTCAAGACCGCGAATCGTGCGCGTGCCGGTCGCATAAAAGTTGGTAAACAAGAGCCCTTGTTTGAACCATTCATCCATGAACGGCGTAATGTGCTCGGTATTGCCGAAGGCGGTCAAGAACTCGGCGCTCAAGCTCTCGACGGTAATCAAAACTACATTCAGATGTTTTTCTTCGCCGGACGGTTTGATTACTCGCTTGATGTCATACAACTTCTCTTCATTAGCCGGCAAGGGCTCGGCGTCCAGTCTGGCCCTAATTACACCGGACAACTGCTGGTCATTGCCCAATTTGTAGAAGTGGCGGTAGTCCAGCTCATTATTCCGAAATGCCGCGAAGAACTGGTAAGGGCCATTGGCGGCCAGTTCATTCAGATAGGTATTGGCGGAAAACTGATGCCACGACTGCCCGGCCGCGTTATAGCTGATCAGCGGCAAACTCAACAGGGAAGCCGTGATTTTCAGCCGTAACGCAAAAGGCTCACTAACATTAAAACTCTTCGACAACAATTTCACCGTCGACAGAAAACAGACAACCGTCACGATCAAAAGACCCGACAGAATCCAGCCCAGCGGATACGATTCTATAATGTTGCGCACCACTTCATGGGTATAAATCAGGTAATCAACAGCAATGAAATTGAATCTGACCCCGAATTCGTCCCAGAACGTCCATTCAGAAGCCTCGATAAAGAACAGCGCGTATAAACTGATAAAAAAACCGGCAAAGACAATGATTCTATTGATTTTGCTTTGGTAGGCCGCATTTGGCAGAACCAGCAAATACAGCGAAAACGGAATTAGCAGATAACTGAAAAAAGCCAGGTCATTGGCAAAGCCCAGCGCAAAGGCCAGGGCTATTGAATAAAACGAAACGTCCAGATCAGCCGACTGCTTGATCAGCAATGCGGCTCTGACCAGCGCAAAACTGATCAGGTTAATCAATAAAAAAAGCAAAATAATACTGAATCGCGATTTCTCAAATAATCTTGTTGCTACGCCCATTGCAATTGCTTCCTGATGAATAATACCCATGAAGAAAACCAGCGCACGGCCAGCGAGAATACGTCATGGCTCAAAAAATGCGCACCACGCATTCGCTGGACAATGCCGTAGAAAATCCAGCCTGATGGGTTCGCGCAAGACTTTTTTCCTAAAGATAATAAAGACAACAGCTTAGAAAAAACCCCGTTAAATAAAAGTTAACGTAACGTTAATTTCGCGTTAAAAAAGCCTACGAACACAAAAAACCACTTTTTTTTTATGGTTATTGTGTTATAGTTAGCCCGCTGTCTTACTTTACAGCATTTTTAAATATTCATATATTTTTAAATATTCATATATTCTTAGGGTAAATGAAATGATCGAAAAACAAGAGAAAGATAATTTCTGGCTGTATGTCGGCGCTGGCATAATCGCTTTTGGCGCAGTGATCTTTATGGTTAAAGGATCTGAGCACGGAAAATATGAAACTGCAAAAAAATTGATTGCTGAAGACGTTCATAACTCAGCTTACGCTCCTGGCCATGACGTAAATAAAAAATACGTGCCAGACGCATTATAATAAACAGAGGGGGGTTCGCTTTTTTCGGTAAGCCTGTGAACAATTACCGATAAAACGACAGAGCTTTTCACACCGGTTCCCAAACACCCGTTTGGGAACCGGAACGGTCAGGAAGTTGAGTTCGAATTAAAAAACCATTGCACTTGCGTGCCTTGGCCTTTAATGCTGTCGATCTTCAGTTGCCAACCATAATATTCGCAAATGCGTTTGGAGATGGCCAGTCCCAGGCCGCTGCCCTGGCTGAGCGTTCCGCGATAGCCCCGTTCAAATATCCGTTTAATCTCATCCGTATCGATACCCTGCCCTGTATCAGTCACCGCAAACACATGCTCGTCAAGAGTTATCGTCACCGTGCCTTGACTGGTATAAACAAACGCATTTCTTATCAGATTACCCATCAGCATTGAAATAATAGGCGGCGAGGCATTAATGCTGGAAGGTCCGTTAACCCGCTTGATGACCTGCACCTGCCGGCCCAACAGGCTTCTGTGGTCTTCTATCAGCCGCTCAATAATCGCGGCCAATTCTGTTTTATCGGTTGCTTCGTTCGCTGATACTGGGCTGCGGGCCAGCCTTAACAAAGTGGCCAGACGTCCTTTCATTTCAGTGGCCGAACGTTGAATACGTTCCAGGCGCCGCCTGATGTCGTTGGGAAGATGGGGCCGCAGCAGCAAGCCCTCGCTTGTGGCCATGATGACTGCCAGCGGGGTTCTTAACTCATGACTGGCATTATCGGCAAATTCTCTTTCGCGCTGGATCAAAGCCTGAAGGCGCTCTTTATAGGCATCAAATTCCAGAGCCAGCATGCCGACTTCATCATTGGCATAGTCTTCCGATAAATACTCGGTAGAGTTTTCCGGGTTTAGCGTTTTAATGCGCCGAGCCAATGTCGCTATTGGTTCAATCACTTTTTTGGAAAGCCAAAGCCCGTACCAGGTAGCAAACCAGAGAATGATGAATACAGCGGCGACCAGATAGGTTATAAGATTGTATTCAAGGTTTTCGAGACCGGTGTCATCGTAAACCATATAATAGTTGGCCTTGTTATGCGCCCTGATCACGATATCGTAACTGTGCTGATTGTGCTCGACATCATGAATACCTTCCGGATAAGCCGACAGGAAGTTGATTTCATCCGGCAATTTGCCATCATCCACTTTATAGGCGATCCAGTTTTTCGACTGTTGCACCGATAAGGCCGGGTTGCGGTCCGTCAACTGAATGAAATGTTCCAGCTCCTCTGTCAAATAGTCCCCCATCACCTGCCTTTCCAGTAATTCAAAGGCCAGTATCAGGAACGTGATCATAAACAGGCTCAGTAAAAAGCCCAACAAGGGATAGGACAGAAATATCCGGAATCTGATTTTATGGCGGTATGGCATCGCTTAGCTTTAGTTGATAACCCACGCCTCGAACGGTATGCAGCAAGGGTGCGCTGAACGATTTATCGATGGCATGGCGCAAATGATGAATGTGTACACGCAACGCTTCGCCATCGGGAGGGCTGTCACCCCAGATGCTGTATTCAAGATGCTGCCTGGACACGACCCGCGGCGATTGCCTCATCAGTAGTTCCAGTATCTGGAATTCAATCGCGGTCAGTTCGACCGGCTTCCCGCCACGCCTTACTTCACGCGTTTCGGGCGCCAGTACCAAATCGCCGACAGTCAATACCGTCTGCTGGTGCAGGCCGGCGGTGCGGCGCGTCAATGCGCTCAGCCTGTACCTTAACTCTTTCAGGGAAAAGGGTTTAACCAGATAATCATCCGCGCCGCACTCAAAACCGCTCAATCGGTCATTCAGAGTGTCACGCGCCGTCAGCATCAGTACTGGCACCCAGTTGCCGGCATCCTGCCGCAGGCGCCGGCACAGTTCCAGTCCGTCCATGCCGGGCAGCGTCAAATCCAGAATAATGGCATCGTACTCATTGACCACCGCCAGATGCAAACCGGTAATTCCATCGGCGGCGGCATCTATCGTATCGCCCTGAAACTCAAGAAAATCGGCCAGTTCGCTGCATAAATCCTGGTTGTCTTCAATAATAAGCAAGCGCATATAAGACCGATTGACAGCTTGTGAATTTATTATTCCTCGCGCTCTTTATTGATGACATTGCCCTTGTTATCGACCGTGACGTCCCAGTTCTGACCGTTAGAGATTATGGACAAATCATATTCCTCGCCTGGACCATTGGGATTGACGATTAATATGGCCTCTTTAATTTCAAAGTTGGTAAAAGTTGATTTCAGATTGTCATTGATAAGATCGGGCATCAGATTCGAGGCATCGATTTTTTCGCCGTTAACGTAAAAATGGCCGTCTTTTTTATAAAGTTCAGTTTGATCGTTCTCGCCCTCTTTAAAATGGACCTCATACACGGCCTGGCCGAAATGTGTTTTTTGTTCAGCCTTGATTTCCGAGGCACTCGGATGCTTTTTTTGAATCTGGGCCATTATTTTTTCCGGCAGTGCTTCTTCGGCAGCGGCCGAGGGATCGGCGGCAAAAACAGGCATAGCCAGAACCAGAAAACCGAGGTTTAAAAGATATTTACGCATTTATATGACCTGTAAGTGAAAATGTAAACCTGATAGTGCCGATGTCGCTGATAGGCCAGCATTTCTCAAAGCACCGTCGTGAAAAATGAACATTGTAAGTTTGAACAAAATTATAAAATGCCAAGGCAATTAAGCCGGCTATTTTGAATCGAAGCCCGCGTATATTACCTGCCTGCCCAGGCGCCAGCAATCCCCTATGACAACCGATCCGAATTTTGCAGTTGTTTGTTAGCTCGGCATTTAAGTCTTTGTTAAACTTATCGCCATCGATAACGCTCACTCAGGAAAAGTGTTTTGAATGGAATACTTATTTATCGCTGGTCTGATGTAGCAGGGCTTACTGCCCTGGCGCTTATCTACGCGCTGCTCGCCATCATCATGCTTGGCTTTTTTTCATTCAACGGCCTGGTTTCTATCGTATGGCCGTCCAGTGGCCTGGCGCTCGCCGCACTATTGATCGGCGGCAACAAATACGGGCCCGGCATTTTTATCGGGTCCTTCATCGGCGACATGCTGATGGGCGGTTCCGCCTGGGCATCCCTTTTCATTGCGGCCGGCAATACGCTAGAAGCGTTTATCTGCCTATGGCTGTTGTCCGGTACCGGCCGCTTCGATTCCCTGCTGACACATCCCCGAAATTATCTTTGGCTGATGTTGACGGCTGCTGCCAGTGCCTGTGTGGGCGCACTGATTGGGATTACGGCCTTGTTGTCGACCGGCTTCCTGACCCGGCAAATGGTGATACCAAACCTGCTGCACTGGTGGATGGGCGATATGCTTGGCATCATTCTGGTAACGCCGTTAATTTTAATATGGCGCCGAGCCCCACGCGGCTGGCTCCGTCGACAGCATGCGCTGGAAGCCGCGATTTGTTTCGGGCTGTCATTTGTCGTCGGCCAGATTATCTTTATGGACTGGTTTAACGACATCGTGGGTGATTTTCCGAAAGGCTTCCTGATATTCCCTTTCATCACCTGGAGCGCTACCCGATTCAGCCGCCACGGCGTACTGCTGGTTATCAGCATGACGGCGCTTCAGGCGCTGCTGGGAGCGATAAACGACCTTGGGAATTTTGCCTCGGGCATTATGCAGACCGGCCTGGTCGATTTATGGCTCTATCTGTTCGTACTGACGATAGTCGGCATGACACAGGCTTTGACCATTTTCACACGCCAGCAAAGCGAAGCTGCGCTGCGTACCAGTGAAGAGCGCTGGAAATTCGCCCTGGAAGGAGCCGGAGATGGCGTGTGGGACTGGAATTTTCAGACCGGCGAAGTCTTCTTCTCCGAGCGTTGCCACGAAATACTGGGATTTACCGGCAAGGACCGCGAGAATCAATACAGGCACTGGAAATCGACCATCCATCCGAACGACTATAGCCGCATGATGAAAGAACTGCACGCGCATCTGACCGGCGCGTCGCGTTCTTTCAACAACGAGCACCGCGCCCGGTATCGGGATGTCGGCTGGCGATGGCAACTTACACGCGGCATGGTAGTCAGCCGCGATGCCGATGGCAAGCCGTTGCGCATGATCGGCACGCAAACCGACATTACCGAACGCAAACGAGTGGAAATAGGCAATCGCTGGCGCAGCTATGTGCTGGAACTGGTATCAAAAAGCCTGCCGTTGTCGGAGATACTGAAAGCGCTGGCGCTGAGCATGGAATCACAAAACCCTACCATACTATGTTCCATTCTGCTGCTGGATGACGAGGGCAAACATCTGCTGATAGGCGCCGCGCCCAGCTTGCCTGATTTCTATAACGCCGCCATTCATGGCCTGACCATCGGCATGGGTGTCGGTTCCTGCGGTACCGCGGCCTTTACCGGCAAGAACGTCATTGTCGAGGATATTTCTTCTCATCCCTACTGGCAGTCTTATAAGAAACTGGCCGCAAGCGCCGACCTGCATGCCTGCTGGTCGGTGCCCATCAAGACCGCCGATGGCAGGGTGCTCGGCACCTTCGCCATTTACCATCGTATAGCCAAAGCGCCCGATGCCAGCGAAATCGACCTGATCGAGCAGTCCGCCAAGCTGGCGGGCATTGCGATCGAAAGGCAAATGGCCAGCGATGCATTGCGCGAGAGCTCGCAATATCTGCGCACGATCATCGAAACTTCCCCTGAATGCGTGAAGCTGATCGACCGGGATGGCATTTTGCTGTCCATGAATGCGGCCGGGCTCAAGATGATCGAGGCAGACAATGAGGCCAGCGTTATCGGACAGAACTTCTATTCCCTCGTCGCCCCCGAACATCTGGATGCCTTTCGGGAGTTAAACGAACTGGTCTGCCATGGGCAAAAAGGCACGCTCGAATTTGAGGTCATAGGTTTTCACGGCACGCGCCGGTGGATGGAAACCCATGCCGTGCCTTTTTCGGGCAAGCCAGGCGACAGATTGGTCCAATTATCGATCACGCGCGACATCACCAAGAGAAAAGACGCCGAGGAACTGATCTGGCAGCAAGCTAATTTCGATCCGCTGACCGGCCTGCCAAACCGGCGCATGCTGCACGACCGTCTGGAACAGGCCTGCAAGAGATCGCGCCGTACATGCCTGCCGCTGGCCGTGATATTCCTGGACCTCGACCGCTTCAAGGAAATCAATGACGCGTTGGGGCATGACATGGGCGACATTTTGCTGGTCGATGCGGCGCGGCGCCTGTGTAGCTGCGTGCGTGAAACCGACACCGTGGCGCGTCTGGGCGGTGATGAATTTACGATTGTCCTGGGTGAACTGAACGATGCCGGCATCATCGAACGCGTGGCGCGCACGATTCTCAAGAAACTGGCGGAACCGTTTCAGCTAAGGGATGAAGTGGCTTATGTCTCGGCCAGCATCGGCATCACCCTCTATCCGAACGACGGCGCCAGCTGTGACACGCTGCTCAAGAACGCCGACCAGGCCATGTATGCCTCCAAAAGCCAGGGCCGCAATCGCTACAACTATTTCATACCCTCCATGCAGGAGGCCGCGCAGCACCGCATGCGGCTGGCCAACGATTTGCGCGGCGCGCTCGAAGCCGGCCAGTTCAGCCTGGTCTATCAACCCATTGTCGAGCTGGCCACCGGTGTTATCCGTAAGGCCGAAGCGCTGATTCGCTGGCAGCACCCGACCCGCGGCATGGTCAACCCGGCCGAATTCATCACGATCGCCGAGGAAACCGGCCTGATTATCGACATCGGCGATTGGGTTTTCCGCGAGACAGCCCGCCAGGTCAAGCTCTGGCGGGAACGGCACCATACGGATTTCCAGATCAGCATCAATAAGTCGCCCATCCAGTTCCATAACGAAAACAACAACCATACCGCCTGGTTCGATTATCTGCAGCAACTGGAACTGCCCGGACAAAGCATCGTCATCGAAATCACTGAAGGGTTATTGCTGGATGCGAGCACAACCATCACCGATCAGTTGCTCGCTTTTCGCGATGCCGGCGTACAAGTCGCGCTGGACGATTTCGGCACCGGCTACTCGTCGCTGTCCTACCTGAAAAAATTCGACATCGACTACCTCAAGATCGACCGGTCCTTTGTCAGCAATCTGGCGCCCAATTCCGATGACATGGCGCTCTGCGAGGCGATTATCGTCATGGCGCACAAACTTGGCATCAAAGTGATCGCGGAAGGCGTGGAAACGGCCAGGCAGCGCGACTTGCTGACCACCGTAGGCTGTGACTATGGGCAAGGTTATCTGTTTTCAAAGCCATTGCCGGCCGAGGCATTTGAGAACTTATTCAATGACCTGAATGCAGTCCGGGCGATAAATCCGCATGACGGAATCGGAAGATCCAGAAAATCTACAAAGACATACAGCTAACCTGGATATTTCACCTCGAAGACTTTTGAATTCAATCTCTTAACATGCTTTTATGAATTCAGACGTTGCGGAAAAAAATGGCAGCATACTGTTTTTCTTCGTGAACGCCGGGGTTTCATGAAATATTCAGGCTAGAGGGTATCGCACCTGCCCCGGAAATCCATCCGCTCGAGGAAATTGTTTTATGCATGCGCCCAAGCACGTTTTTCCTGGAAAAACCCCTGAACTACGGCACAACATCAATTAATTTATTTTTACAGACTTTGTGAGTCGCATCACAAAACTCAATCATATTTCAGGTACCCTTGATGATATGAGCGCTCTTAACTGAAAAACTAAAAATGGCCCACACCCGACAAGCAACCTCAAGGCCAGAAACCCTCATTTCCGTTTTGAGCCTGTTCGGCATCGGCGCTTATCTGGCACTGCGCTATGCACTGGATACAGGCCAGGAGATATATACCCTGTCGGGCACTGTCTCACTGACCGCGCCGGATGCCGGCGTATACTCAGGGCAATTCAGTTGTCGCGTCTCGCAACTGGAGCTGCCATTGATCGCCGTCCTGATCCTGGGCGGCGTACCGTTGCTTTACCAATTGATCGTCAAGCTGTTCCGGCGCGACCTGGGCGCCGATCTGCTGGCCGGCATTTCCATTGTCACGGCCATCCTGCTGCATGAATACCTGGCCGGCAGCCTGGTCGTGCTGATGCTGGCCGGCGGCGCGGTACTGGAGTCCTACGCCGTCCGCCGGGCCTCCTCGGTGCTGGAAGCGCTTGCCAGGCGCATGCCGTCCGTCGCGCACCGCAAGACCGTCAATACACTTACCGACATTGCCATCGAGCAAGTCGTTATCGGAGACATCCTGCTGATCCTGCCGCATGAAATCTGCCCGGTCGATGGCACGGTATTGGAAGGCACCGGCAGGATGGACGAATCCTACCTGACCGGCGAGCCGTACATGATGTCGAAAGTCCGCGGTTCGCAAGTACTGTCCGGCGCCATCAACGGCGATACCGCATTGACCATCCGCGCCGACAAACTCGCCGTCGATTCGCGCCATGCCAAGATCATGGACGTCATGCGTTCATCCGAGCAGCACCGCCCCAAACTCAGGCGTCTGGGCGACCAGCTAGGTGCGATTTACTCGCCGGTGGCGATTGCGATCGCTCTGCTGGCCTGGCTGATCAGCGGCGACGAGATCCGTTTCCTGGCCGTGCTGGTCATCGCCACGCCCTGCCCTTTGCTGATCGGCATTCCGGTCACAATTATCAGTTCCATTTCATTGGCGGCGAAGCGCGAGATCATCATCAAGAATCCGGCCATTCTGGAAACGCTGGGCACCTGCCGCACGGCAATTTTCGATAAAACCGGCACCCTGACCTACGGCCGTCCGGCGCTGACCGCCCTGATCCCCGGCAATGGCCATAACGGACAGGAAGTGCTGACCCTGGTGGCCAGCCTGGAGCGCTACTCCAAGCACCCTTTGGCCGGCGCCATTATCAAAGCCGCCGAAAAATCCGCTTTACCGCTTCTGAATGTTGCCAATATCAGGGAACTGCCCGGCGAGGGCCTGAGCGGCGAAGTGGACGGAAGGCGGGTCCAGATCACCAGTCGCCAGAAATTTCTTGCTTTTCAGCCGACGGCCGATTTACCGCCCGTCCGCGGCGGCCTGGAATGCATCGTATTGATTGATGACGCTTATGCGGCCACGCTGCAATTCCGCGATGAAGTGCGCGCCAACAGTTCGTCTTTCATCAACCATCTGCGGCCGAGCCATATGTTTGACCGGGTCATGCTGGTTTCGGGCGACCGGGAATCGGAAGTCCGCTATCTGGCGGAACAGGTCGGTATTGAACAAGTTTACTTCGGGCAAAGTCCTATTCAGAAGCTGAACATCGTGCGTCAGGAAACCGAAGCCGCGAAAACGGTATTTCTGGGCGACGGCATCAATGACGCCCCCGCCTTGACCGCCGCAACCATAGGCATCGCTTTTGGCCAGAACAGCGACATTACCGGCGAGTCCGCCGATGCCGTGATCATGAACAGTTCGTTGTTGAAAGTCGACGAACTTTTCCACATCGGCGAACGCATGCGCGCCATCGCACTGCAGAGCGCCATAGGTGGCATGTCGCTGAGTGTAATTGGTATGATAGCGGCCGGAATGGGCTATTTGACGCCGGTGGCAGGCGCCATTACCCAGGAGATAATTGATGTCATTGCGGTATTGAATGCGCTACGGGCGGCGATGGCGCCGAAAACGCTTTCCGACTTTTAGTAGAGATAATTTACTGATTTGATCAGAGAAAATATCGATTAACTTTAATGAGATTGGGCTGAAAAATGATAGCAACTATTTTATCCTTAAATAACACGTCACATTCTCGGCAACAGCGCGTCAACCGCCTGCATGCCGGCCGACCCCTCCATCTGCCGGATATTTCCCGATACTTGCGGAAACTGACATTGTTCGGCGTCTTGTCCCTGGTGCTGTGCGATAATTGCATGGCCATGAGCGACCATGATCAGGCCAAGCAACTGCTCGACGACGGCATTGTGCAACCGCTCGAAAGCATCCTGGACCTGTATGACGAACATTACCCGGGCCCTGTCATGGATATCAAACTGGAAACGCAAAATAAGCTGATATTCTATAAAATAGACATCGCCGACAAGAACGGTATCGTGCAGACGTTAACCATTAATGCGCAATCCGGCCAATTAGTACAATACGACCAATTAGCATTAGCGAAAAAAAAGGCATCTAAAAAACGTGCGACCGCTACAAATTGAAAATAACGGGAATTGAATAAATTGAAGGAACAATTTGCATGAAATCATTGCAACAGCATCTCAGTGTTGCTTTAGTGATTAGCTTAATCATTATATTTCCGACTTTATGGTGGCTGACCGACAGCACCATGCAGGACATAGCCGAAAAATATGTGGTATCGCATCTGGCGCAGGAAGCCGAAAGCGTGCTGGCCGCGACTGAGGTCGATAACACCGAAAAAATCGCGCTGAACACGAAACAAGTCAGCCCGACCTACCTGCAACCCTTTTCAGGCCAATATTATCAGCTGCACAGCGGCGACGAAGTGATACGCTCGCGTTCGCTATGGGATATGGAACTGATTATTCCGGATTTGGCCGAAGGCGAGAAACGCCGGCTTTATCTATCCGGTCCACGGCAGCAATCCTTGCTGGTCATGGCCTACGGTTACAACAAGCATGACCGGCCCATTGTCCTTGCGGTCGCTGAAGATCTGTCGCCGACACTGGCGTTCATCAAGCCGTTTCAATCCCGGTTCATATTGATTGCACTGGCCATATTGCTGCTACTGATTACCGTGCAGATCATTATTGTCAATAGCCTGTTTCAGCCTTTAAAACGCATAAAGCGGCAGATCGACGCTTTGGAACAGGGCCAAATAGACCGGCTTTATACCGATGTGCCCAAGGAAGTATCGCCGCTGGTCAAGGCGATCAATTGGCTGCTGGATGAACAGGAACAGCCTTCGCAGCGCGTGCGCAACAATCTCAAGGGCTTGAATCACACGTTCTCCCCCCCTTTAGCCGAGCTACCGCCACTGCCTGACGAGACGCCCATACAATCCGAGCCTGAAGCTTATCATTCATTGTCCGCACAGAACGAAGCCGCCAGAGAGCCCGCGCTTAAGCCGGCTCCCCTGGCCAAACCGGACCTTTTGAATATAGAGCCGGACAATTCAGACATAGAACTGGATATCGAACAAGAAATATTGACGCTGATCGGCGTCCTGGAAAGCATGTACCAGGAAAAGAATCTGGACATCACCTTCATCATGCCCAAAACCGAGGTTTTATTAATTGACAGTGAAGGCATGCTGGAACTGTCAGGCAACCTGCTCAAAAATGCCTGCAAGTGGGCTCAATCCAAAGTTAAGCTGAGCATCGAAATTGATGAAACCATTTATCTGAAAATTGAAGATGACGGGCCGGGCATTTCCGAAACCGGCATGCTCGATCTTGCCCGACAGAACATCGTGCTGGATCAAGCCACCAGCGGTTATCTCCTGGGCCTGACCACTGCACGATCGATCACTCAACGGCATGGGGGAGAACTGCAATTGCGCCAATCCGACGATCTGGGCGGTTATTGCGTGGAAATCACCCTGCCGCTGGCTTCGGCGCTGTAATCCTGTACCCCGCAAACGACTGCGCGGACAGCACGTAAGGCGCGCGCTTCAACAGATAGACTTTCAGCTTAAGCCGATGCTTCTTGCCATAATGAACTAACATTTTCCCAAGGACAGCCCATGCCCGGCCATCATCCCGAAATTCATCGCACTCATCGCATCGGCTGGCTGCGCGCAGCCGTTTTAGGCGCCAACGACGGCATTGTATCCACCGCGAGCTTGATCGCCGGCATTGCCGCCTCCCATGCGCCCCATGGCGAGATCGTACTGGCCGGCGTGGCGGGCCTGGTGGCCGGCGCCATGTCGATGGCGGCGGGCGAATACGTGTCGGTCAGCTCGCAGGCCGATACCGAAAAGGCCGATCTGGCTCGCGAACGCAGAGAGCTCCATGATGATGAGTTTCATGAGAAAAAAGAACTGGCGGCCATTTATATTCAGCGGGGACTGGAACCGGCACTGGCCCGGCAAGTTGCCGAACAACTGATGCATCACGATGCCCTGGAGGCCCATGCCCGCGACGAGCTGGGCATCTCGGCGACCGTGACCGCCCGCCCGGTTCAGGCCGCGCTGACGTCGGCCGTCACGTTCGCCGTTGGTGCGCTTTTGCCTTTATTAGTCGTACTGATTGCCCCTGCCGCCTATCTGCTGGCATCAGTGATAACGGCATCGCTGCTGTCCCTTGCCCTGCTCGGCCTGCTGGCTGCCCACACCGGCGGCTCAAGCCGGCTCAAAGGCGCTTGCCGCGTCACATTCTGGGGCGCGTTGGCCATGGGCCTGACAGCAGTCGTCGGCGCTCTCTTCGATACTGCCGCCTGATGCGCTGGTCCGTCTATATCATCCGTTGCAGCGACGGCTCGCTCTATACGGGCATTACCAATGACGTCCAAAGACGCTTCCATGAACATGCCAGCGGGCTGGGCGCCAAGTATTTCCGCGGACGCCAGCCCAAAGAAGTGGTTTATGTTGAAACCGGCCATGACCGCAGTTCCGCCAGCAAGCGCGAAACCGCCATCAAAAAACTGTCGCGGACCGGCAAATTACAGCTGCTTTCCTCAACCGCGAACCGGATAGCCGATTTTATTTCATGAGTAAGCAGCCGCTCGCGGTTTATTTTATCTATCCACTTCCCTTGATTTTTATCATACACAACGCGCTTTTAATCGATAGACTTTAAATTCCCTCCGATTTGGTCATGGACAGAGGTATTTATGAAAAAGACTTCCCTTTGGAAAGACGATGCCGAAGCCAGCTCATACAGTCCCCTGCAAGAAGATTGGAATGTGGACGTCGCCATCGTCGGCGGCGGCATTACCGGCCTGACAGCCGGATATTTACTGGCGGCGACAGGCAAGAGCGTCGCCGTGCTGGAAGCGATGCGGGTCGGCGGCGGGACAACCGGATTTTCTACCGGCAATCTCTATGCCACTGTCGAAGAGCGATTCAAAACGCTCAAATTCAAATTCGACCAGGAAACAATCCAGGCCATAGCCGCCTCCCGGAGCGCCGCTATCGGGTATATAGAAAACAGGGTTCATGAATTCGCCATCGACTGCGATTTTCACAGAAGGCCCTGGCGTTTATTGTCGGAAACCGAAGACGGCATCAGTACCGTGCAAAAGGAATACAAAGCCTGCCTGGATGCCGGACTGGAAGCCTATCTGGACACGACCGCGCCCCTGCCTTTCAATATCGCCGCAACCCTTCGCGTTGAAAACCAGGCGCAGTTCAATCCCATGCAGTATGCAAAAGCGCTGGCCGAGCAGGCCCAAAAGGCTGGCTGTGCGATATTCGAACAAACCCCGGTCCTGCGCATTAAAAAAGGCTCGCCGAATATCCTGTATACGCAAAACGGCACGGTGACGGCAAACAAGGTCATCCATGCCACGCACTCGCCGAAAGGCGTCATGGCCGTTCACGCCCTGTTAGGGCCCTACAGGGAATACGCGATTGCCGTAAAACTGAATTCCGGCAGTTACCCTGAAGGTATTTTCTGGACAATCAATGGCCTCAGTTACTATTCCATACGCTCCTACACCAGCAGAAGCGGTGAAAACTATCTGCTTGTTCTGGGAGAACCGCATAAAGTCGGGCACAAAAAGGACAATGAAGCCTGTTTTCAGAATCTCGAAACTTATATAAGAGGCCGCTTCGATGTGAAGTCAGTCGAATACCGCTGGAGCGCGCAAAATTACAGGCCGGCTGACGGCCTGCCTTACATAGGCTGCATCGATGACAAACACGGTATTTACATCGCCACGGGATTTGCCACGGACGGACTGACTTACGGCACGCTGGCCGCCATGATCATCAGCGACCTGATCCTGGGCAAGGAAAACCCCTGGGCAGCACTTTACGATCCCCGCCGGCACAATCCGCTCAAATCGGCAGCCCGTTTCATAAAGGAAAGCGTCCATGTTTTCATGGACTACATGAAGGATATGCCCTATCGGGCCGAAACCAAGACGCTTTCCGCCATCATGCCTGGCGAAGGCAAGACCGTCGAAATAAAAGGCGAGAAATTCGCCGCCTACCGGGATGAAGCCGGGGAACTGCATCAGGTTTCAGCCGTTTGCACGCATATGAAATGCATCGTCAACTGGAACGAAGAAGCAAAAAGCTGGGACTGCCCTTGTCACGGCAGCCGTTTTACAGTTGACGGCCAGGTGATCGAAGGGCCGGCCATAGTCAACCTGCCGAAAAGAGAAGCCAACAATCAGCAATAACCAACTATTGGAGAGCCAGGCAATGATTATCACAGCCATCGTATTGTTTTCACTTGCTGCTCTGCTTGGCATTTTCCTTTTGACTTTCGTGCTGAAAGGAAAAGAAACGCCCAAGGCCGTCACTTTTACGCACGGGCCTTTAGCCGCCGCAGGGCTTGTAGTACTGATTATTTATGCCTTCCAATCCAGTCCCGCCCCCATCGCAAGCCTGATTTTATTCATCATTGCCGCAGCCGGCGGATTCGTCTTGATTACCGTCGACCTTACCAGCAGTTCCGTACCGAAATGGCTGGCCTTGGTTCACGGCCTGATTGCTGCGGCCGCTTTTATCATGCTGTTGAAATTTGCGTTTTGACCCTGGTATTGACGGGCCTTATCGATCGATCCGGGGCGCATCGAGACCGGAAGGCTCTTCCATTGCCAGCCAGCTATTCAGCAGTGTAAAGCAGACGACCAGCAGGGTTGCCCCGACGAAAATACCGATGAATCCCCAGGCCAGCAGGCCGCCGATCACGCCCAGGAAAATCAGCATGATAGGCAATCCGCTGCCGTGGCTGATCAGGTAGGGCCTCACGATATTGTCCGAAATATTGATAATCAACCCCCAGATGACGGTAAAAATCGCCCAGCCGGACTCATTCTGATATGACAGCCAAATAGCCGCCGGTATCCAGACCAGAGACGTGCCTAAATGCATCATGGCCAGCAAAAAGCACAGCAAGCCCAGCAACAACGCGCCCGGCACGCCGGCGAGAACGAAACCGAATACGCTCAATAGCGCCTGCGCCAGGGCCGTGCCGATCACGCCGATGGTCACTGCACGAATGGTTTGCCCGGCCACATCGACCAGCGCCAGCCCCTGCTGCCCGCCGATACGATGCGTCAAACGCTTTACCAGCATCTGCAGGGATTCGCCATTGGCTAACAAAAGGCCCGCGAAGATGATCGCCAGCAGAAACTCCAGAAGCGCCAGCGTCAGATTTCCGCTTTGCCTGAGCACCCAGGTTGCGCTGTTCCTGATGGCGGGCCTGGCCGATTCGAGCAGTGCCGGCATATCCGTGCTGGCCTGGTGCCAGAGCGCCTCGAGCCGTGCGCCTACTAACGGCACCTTGGCCAGCCATGCCGGCGCTTCAGGCAATTTCATGACCGTCAGATCCTTAGCCAGCCCGGCCACTGAATCTACATGCTCAGCCAGAGAATAAACCAGCACGGCAAACGGCACGATAAACACCAAAGCCATCCCGAACACCAGCAGAAAGGCCGCCAAGCCGCGTCTTTTCAGCCGACGATAAAAACGCAGGAACAAAGGCCAAGCCGCTACGGTGATGATAACTCCCCAAAGCAATGCGCCTGTAAAGGGCAGGATAATTTTCAGGCAGGCAACGACCAGCACCGATATGACGGCAAGACTGCCTGCTCTCTCAAAAAATCTATCGTTCATGTCGCTCCTGCCTGCCCAATCGATCATCTATGCTCATACGTTAGATGTCTGTAAACCGATTAGTTGCAGTGCGGGGGCGGCTTCAGCCGCCCTGAAACGGGACGGGCACATGCCCGCTCAGGCGATTCGCCCTATACACTCATATGGGCGGCCGCCTACAGTTCAGGCACTCTAGGCGAAACCGCCCCATAAGGCAGTCTTATTGCCTTGCTTCAGCCCGCCGGCTTGGCAGCCTGTTCTCTGCAATAATCCGCTCTATCAGCGGCTCCGCGCCATCCAGTTCATTGTCATAAATGCCGGTCCGGTAAGCATCGCCATCGGCGCGGGCCGAAGACGTCAACAGCGGCTCGCCCGCTTCGCTGATATTGACGCGCGTCAGCGTGGACAAACCCGGCTGCAAAGGATTTTCCTTCAGGTCTTTGGCATCCAGCCCGATGCGCACCGGCAGACGTTCGGCGATATGGATGAAGTTACCGGTCGCGTTGTCGGTGGGCAGCAGTGCGAACGTACTGCCGGTGCCGGGGTTGAGGCCTTCTACTCTGCCGTGGTAAACCCGCTCGCTGCCGTAGGCGTCAACCCGGATTTCAGCCGACTGCCCCGGACGAATGCGCGCGATCTGCGTCTCCAGAAAATTGGCCTCGATCCACAGATCGTCCAGCGGCACGATCGCGAGCAGAACGGCGCCGGCCTTGACGTTATCGCCGACCTGAACGCGGCGCTTGGCGACATAGCCCGACACCGGCGCGATCACGTCGCGGCGGTGGTAATCCAGAAAGGCGCGGCGCACGCGGGCTTTGGCTTTTTCAACGGCCGGATGGCGCTCAACCGGAACCCCCTGAACCTGCGCTTCGACACCGGCTTTCTCGGCCCGGATTTCCTGAATCGAAGCTTCCAGTTCGCGAATCTTGTCCTGCGCGTTCTGCACCTGCTGATCGGAAACCGCGCCATCCCGCGCGGCCGCGATAAAGCGCTTGAGGTCATGCCGCACCTGATTCAAGGCAGCCTGCTTGGCGATGATGCGCTGGCTCAGCGTGTCGATTTTCGCCGTCAGCGTGATGATGTCGCGCACGGTCTCGCCCAATTCGGCTTGCGCCTGCTGCAGGGCGATTTGGGCAATGTTGCCGTCGAGCCGGACCAGCACGTCGCCTTTTTTCACCGGCTGCGTATTTTCGGCCAGAATCTCGACGACCGTCCCCTCGGTTTGCGCCTTCAGCGTGACCAAATGCCCGATGACGAAAGCGTCGTCGGTAGATACCCAATTCCGGTTGGCATACCAGCCATAGCCGAAATAGCCGATGCTGGCCAGCAGAATGACCAGCGTGACCAGCTTCAGCCGGCGGTTACGCTGGCGCATGATTTCTTTTGGACGAATAGTGTTATTGCGCATATCTAAATGTTGACAATCCCTAGTGTTGAGGCAGCCACCATCTGATGCCCTGGCGGCGAGGACGGCCGCCCATCAGGATAATCAACGTGGTCAGCTTTAGCCGGCGATGACGCCGGCGCATGATTTCTTTTGGATGAATGGTATTGCGCATACGTTTTTTTTAATGTTTCTTGGTATCGGCATAGCCGCCGCCCAGCGCCTTGATGACCTGGACGGCGGCCTTGAAATGCTCGCCTTCCAGAGCAGCCAGCCTAAAGCGCTGCTCGTACTCGACGGCAGTCGCTTCCAGCAATTCGCTGCGGTCGCTGAGGCCGGTGCGGTTCATCGTTTGCGCGAGGCGGCTGGTTTCGGCGATGGCATCCACCGTCTGCCGCTGCTCGGCCAGGCGCGTATCGATATCGCGCCAGCGGGCCAGGGAATCGGCCACTTCCTGAACGGCATGCAGCAGACTGCCGTTGTAACGCTCCACGGCGGCGTCATAGACCGCTTCCCGGTAACTCAGATTGGCGCGTAGCCGGCCGCCTTCGAAAATCGGAAAATCGATGGAAGGACCGACCGCATAGGCAAGGCTGGAGCCCTGCAGTATGATGTCCGTCATGCTGGCGCTGTGCAGGCCGGTGAAAGCGATCAGGTTGACATCCGGGTAGAAAGCCGTCTTGGCGACCTTGATGTCCTGGGCCGCAGCCTCCGCGTACAGCCGTGCGGCCGTGACATCGGGCCGGTGCGCCAGCAGGTGCAGAGGCAAATCGCTGGGCAATGCCAGGCGCTTCGGGAAGACGGCGTTTTCGACCGCGATGCCCCGTCCCCAGTCAGGCCCCTTGCCGGCCAGCGTGGCCAGCAGGTTCTTCTGCAGCTCGACCTCGGCGCGGACGGCGGCCTCGATCTCGCGCGCCGTGCCCAGCAGGGTCTGCGCGTACAGCAAGGGCGTCGTGGCGGCAAGGCCCGTGTCCACACGCGCCTGCTCCAGTTTCACCAGGTTGTCGCGGTAAGCCACGATCTCCTGGATCAAGCGCAGTTTTTCACTGGCGGCCAGCAAATCGAAATAGCCGCGCGCAACCGCCACTGACAGCAGCAGCCTGGCGTCGGCCAGTTCGGCCCGGGCAGCCAGCGCCTCGCCGACGGCCGCTTCCAGAGCCGCCTTGTCCTGCCCCCAAAAGTCAATGTGATAGCGCAATATAAACGGATTGATCAGCAGCTGCCGGAAATGTTCGCCGGCGAGCTTGGCCTGGACGCTGTTGGCCGAGAAACGCTGCGCGCTGAAGCTGACGTTGGCGTCGACAGTCGGATAAAACTCGGCCGCCTGGGCGTCGACCATCGCCTGGGATTGGCGCAGGCGCGCTTCCGCGGCCTTGAAGCCCGGATTGTCGGCCACGGCCGTCTCGATCAGGCGGTTCAGCTCCGCGTTGCCGAAGGCTTTCCACCAGTCCCGCTCGGGCCATGTGCCGTGGGGCGGCAGCGATTCGTGCGACGCGGACAGGGTCTGCTCCATGGACGGCATGGAGATCATCTCGGCGCGCTTGGTGTCTTCCCCAAACCAGGCGCAGCCGGACAGCGCTATCAACAGGGCGCCAGACAGCCAGGCGCGGCTTGCGTGGTATCTGCTCATTACGGCTCCTCGGCGAGTAGTTCCTGGGCCCTGCGCCGCAGGGCCTGTTCGGGCGTGCGCTTGGGGGGCTGCCGGGTCGGATACGCGAACCAGACCAGAATCGCCATGCCGACAAAGACGCAGCCGGCGATCCAGTAGGCGTCGTTAATGGCGCGGATGGCCGAATCGCGCGCGGCCAGTTTCGCGAACTTGGCGATGGCCGTGGACTCCGTGAAGCCGGCCTCGGCCAGGATAGCCAATGACTGATCGTAAATCGGATCAAAGACGGTATGCTCCTCGGCGAAGCGCGTCATGTGGAATGGAGCCCGGCGGTAAAGAACAATGCCATTCAGCGCGATGCCGATGGCGCCGGCCGCGATGCGCATGAGGCTGGCCAGCTCCACGGCCCGCCACTGGCGCTCCGGCGGCAACCCGTACAAAAGCAGCGCGGTCAGCGGCACGAAGAAGCTGCCCAGGCAGGCGCCTTCCAGCAACTTGGGCCAGAACAGCTGATCATAAGCATCGGGCACGTCGAACCGGCTCAGCCAGAAATAAGTCGCGGCAAAGCCCAGCAAATTAAAAAAGGCCAGCAGGCGCGCATCGAAGCGCTTGACGATTTCATGGAACACCCCAGAGATAGGTTTCGCGAAAATCGCCATGGGCAAAAACGCCAGCCCCGCCAGCCAGGAGGAATAACCCAGCGATAACTGAAGCTGCACGATCAGCAGCGACAGCAGTCCCTGAAAGCACAAAAATCCGGTGAACATGATCAGGGCGCCGATCGTGAAATTCCTGTGCGCGAACAGGCTAAGATCCAGGAAAGGATGCTTGGTATTCAATTCCCAGGTCACAAAATACATCAGCGTAACGGCAATGACGGCCATCAAGCCGGTGAGATAGGTGGAATTCAGCCAGTCCCAGTCGTTGCCCTGGTTCAGCAAGGTCTGAAAACCGCCCAGGGCGATGACCAGCAGCACGAAGCCGACCGTGTCGAAACGGCGCTGGATCGACTCGTAGCCGCGCTGGTACAGCAGCGCGGCTACGATGCCGGCGATCGCCAGCGCAATCGGGATGTTAAACACGAACAGCCAGCGCCAGCCCAGGTTGTCGGCTATCCAGCCGCCGATCGGCGGCCCAAATGTGAAAGGCGTAAGAGTAAACAGGCTCCAGACACCGATGCCTAAGGATTTTCGCTTGTCCGGATATTCTTTCAGAGTCATGGACTGGCCCAGAGGCAGCGTCAATCCGCCGGAAAATCCGAGCAGAATGCGTCCGGCCAGATAAACGTATAATGACGTGGCATGGGCGCAAATCACCGAGGCCAGCGCGAAAACGACGAAAGCCGCCACGAACGGGCGGTATTCGCCGATGCGCCGCGACAGCCAGCCGCCCACCGGAAAAGCCAGGGCCAGCCCGATCATGTAATCGGTCTGGGTCCAGGTCGCGAAGCTGGGCGGGATGCCCAATCCGCCAGCCACGCGCGGCAGCATGGCGATATAGGCGCCGGCGTTGAAAATGACCACGGCATGGCCCAGCCCCATGCAGAGATTGAACAGGACAAAACGCCAGCCGCGCAGCCGTTTACTGTAAATGATCGTCATGAGTTCCTGATTTCTTCCTCTATGCAGGCGGCTTGCCCTTCAAGCATTGCTTCTTACAAATCCCGGATTTATTTCCGTCGCTGCCCTATTGTATAGACAGATATCGATTCGATACAACCATTTCACAATCATGATTTTACTGCCCTGTCCTGCAAAAGCCATTCGAGCCGTTAGGGACGCACGCTCGCCTGGGCCAGTTTTTTCGGCGTCAGGCCTATATCGCCGAAGCCTTGATCAAGAAGCCGTGCGCCGGTTTCGGCGATGAGTTCCTTGAACGCTTCGCCCTCGCGGCTCAGCAGAGCCTGTGCCGAATCCTCGGCGGAAAAGGTTTGCCGGCTGGTTCTAGCGATGACTCGTCCAGTGTTCGGGTCGATCAGCTTGATCAAAACCTGCAGCGCGGTCTGCTGCGCGAAAATTTTATAGGTGCCGATGCCCAGTTCCAGTACGGCATCAACCGGCCCCATGGCGCGATAATCAACCGGCGAGCTATCCTGCCCGTACCACTGCTCGACAGCCGCATGCCAGTGGCCGAGATAGGCGTCCCGATCTTCCATCCGAAGCCGGTAATACTGATTGCTCGGGGTGGCCTTGATCCTGGCCGCGTTCAATTGCAAAGCCGCTTCCCGCGCCAGCACGAGAGTCGGCGCCCAATTCTCCGCCGCGTCGGAGATAGGCTTCAGGCCCGCACCCTGCTCCTGCTCGAAAGTCACGGCTGGCACGACGTCATCGCCGCCCATCAAGCCCGCTATCAATATGCCGCCGGGGTTCCTGTAGATGTTCTCCTCCAGGAACAGAGGCAGCGTCATGTTTTTAAAATGCCCATACACCGGCATGCGGGTCTCGAGCAGATCGGGAATCACCTCAAGCGGCGGCGATTCCACCGGCACGACAAGCACCGTGCGGATTTCGTCGAGCCCGGCAGCCGGCGGTGTTATCGGCTCGGCGGCGCAGCCGCTTAAAACCAGGAGCAACAGCGATATTTTCACGGCCAGACCATTGCCGAATAATTTTCGATATATAGGATATACCACGGCCTCGTTAATCGGTTTTAGCATCATTGTTCTTCTCCAGGCAGGTTTATGGAGTTTTCAGTTAGAAGAATATTGGACATAAAGCGCGCGATATAAAGCCAGCGAAGATGATTTCAGAGGAAAAAGCAACATGCGTGCCATATTATAAGTTTCTGTATTTAATAACTTATTTTAACAAGCCAGATTATTATGTTGTCAAAATGACATCTATTTCCAATTCTGTAGGACAGGCATTGCATGCCTTTTTCAGGAACTCGATGGACCGGCAGTTTTGAATGGTACGCATTGCGCATGAGGCTGTGGAAGAACCCTGTTCGCCACGAAGCGCACGAAGGACGCGAAGAAAACTATGAAATTAATCAATAGCTTGAAACTTCGCGCCCTTCGTGGTTGAAATTTTTTAAATCGAATACTTTCGCAGCCTCGCCCCCTACGGTTCCATGACGCCTGGCAAGACAACCGAAAAAAAGCCCGCGTGTAACATTAATTTGGATAAAGCTGGACATTGGCGTGTCTTATTGACACACTCCGTATCAAATTGACTACACGTTGGTAAAAAAATGAGTAACCCCCTGGAATTTACTACTATGGAAGAAGCCATCCGCGCGGTTGTGCTAAGCCTGACGGCGAACCTGTCCATGAAGGACCGCTACACGGGATTCCTGAACATTTTCGCAAAAATCACCGGCAATCATGCCTGCGCCCTGCTGCGCTATCATGACGGCGCCTTCGTCCCGGTCGCGACCTTCGGCCTGCTGCCGGAAGCGCAGGAGCTGTCATTCCGGCCGGAACAGCATCCGCGGCTGGCCGCCATCATTCAGTCGCGAACCCCGGTCCGGTTCGCCGCCAATGACCCCAGGCCCGACCCATACGATACGGTGCTGTTGAATGACGCCGGCGGCCGGCTGGGCGTTCACGCCTGCGTCGGATGCAGTCTTTATAACGAGAATACGCTGTTCGGCATACTGTCGGCGGATTCGCTGGAGCCCAGCGCGTTCGATCATATCGATGATCAGGTCTTCCAGACTTTCGCCGCCCTCGCCACCGTGTCATTGCGCTACGAAACCTATATCAGCACGCTGGAGCGCCTGGCAAAACACCGGGAGCTGGTCACCAGCGAACTGGTCAATGAGACCTTGCGGCGCAGCAATCAGGCGCTGGGCGAAAGCCCGGCCATGCAGCGCCTGAACCGCGAAATCGACATTGTCTCCAAATCCGAACTGACGGTCCTGCTGCTGGGGGAAACCGGCGTCGGCAAGGAAGTGGTCGCGCGCGTCATCCACGCCCGCTCGCTACGGGCCGGCCAGCCCCTGGTATATGTTAACTGCGCGGCGCTGCCCGAATCGCTGGCCGAAAGCGAACTGTTCGGACACGTGCGCGGTGCTTTCAGCGGCGCCAATTCCGACCGCGCCGGCAAGTTCGAACTCGCCGGCGGCGGCACACTGTTTCTGGATGAAGTCGGCGAACTGCCGCTTTCGATTCAGGCCAAACTGCTGCGCGCGGTCCAGTTCGGGGAAATCCAGCGCCTGGGATCGGACAAAAGCCACCGCGCCGACGTCAGGATCATTGCCGCCACCAACCGGGATCTCGGCGTGGAAGTCAAGGAGGGCCGGTTTCGGGCCGATCTTTATCACCGGCTCAGTGTGTACCCGCTGCACGTGCCGCCCTTGCGGGAGCGGATAGACGACATCGCGGTACTGGCCGGCTACTTTCTGGCCCAGGCCCGGGCGCGCCTTGGCCTGGAACAGGTCAGCCTGGCGCCGGCGACCGTCGGACTGCTCAACGCCTATCCCTGGCCCGGCAACGTCCGCGAGCTGGAGCACGTCATCCTGCGGGCCGTTCTGCGTGCCTCTTCAGTTCAGGGGCGCTCGGTGATGCTGGAACCCGGCGACCTTGACATCACGGCCGAAAGCGAAAAACATGCGGGCGATGCGCCGGACAAAAGCGCCGAGATGCCGCTCGCCCAAGCGGTCGATGATTTCCAGCGCCAACGCATTCTCGCCACGCTGGCCGAAGCCGGTCAGAACTGGTCGGAAACGGCGCGCCGCCTGGGCATGGACCGGGGCAACCTGCACCGGCTCGCCAGACGGCTGGGGATAAAGTAATTTCACCTCCTCCTTGGGGGGCATCGCTCCTACGGGCTCATAAAAATCGACTTCGGGAGGTTATTTTGAACCCAATCCTTCGGTTTAGGTGTAATATCGCCATGATCAAATCCGCAACTCAAACAGGAAAACGCCTATTATGAATGTCTCAACCCGAGCCAGAATCGCATGCGCCTTGGTCCTGATTGTTTTTTCGGCGCTGGGCCTAGGCCCGATCCCGATTACCAGCACGATCGGTCTGTTTGTCGTTATTTTCCTGCCCGCCTGGTTCAAAAAGCTCGTCGATAATATCTATGCAGACAAGGAATAGCCGTGATAATCGACAGTTTCAAAAAATGGCTGAAGCCGGCTTTGGCCATATTCATCGGCCTGTTTGTGCTGGCTGAACTGGCTTACTGGCTGGGCGCCGGCAATACGCCTGCCGGCGCCGGCTCAGGCAACTGCGCCGTGCTGGTTGCGGGATTTCCCTCGAACGCCGACGGCAGCCTCCATCCGATGCAGCGCATGCGCGTGGAAGTTGGAGCGACAGTCTATCGGAACCATGCCTGCGACAGATTGATCGTATCGGGCGCGGCTGTCCATAACGAGCACGTCGAAGCGAAGACCATGGCTGCATTCGCACGCGAGCTCGGCGTTCCTGACGATCATCTCATCATTGAAGACCGGGCGCTTAACACATGGCAGAACGTCAGCTGTTCGCTGCCCTTCCTGGAAAATTACGATCGGATCTTTGTTGCCTCCGACACGCTGCACATACATCGGGCGAAGCGTTATCTCTGCCGCCAGAAGCCTTCATGGTGCGATCGCGTGCAAGTCGCCGGCGGTCATTTGCCGCTCAGTCTCGCAGGTTGGGCGGTTCCATTTGCCCTTCATGAGCTTTATTCCTGGATCCGCGATATTGCGGTTTACGAACGGTCGAGTCCGAACAATGTGCCAACCTGTCCGGCTCGTCATTGAGGCGCCGGAAAGCTAGGTGATGGCACCCGGCCCCTATCCTTACTAAAACTTCGGTTTTCTGTGTTCCACGGAGTTACCAAATTATTATGCAAGACTTGGACAAAATCCTTGAGGCCCTCTCAAAGTCGGCCTTCCGCCGCAAATTCCACCTCCAGGGCAAGGACCTCGCTTATCTGCAAGCCAAGGGCCTGCCTACCGTCATCGCCCACGCCCGGGATTTTATCGCCAAACGCCTGGCGCCGGCCGTGATTGACAATGACGGCAAACAAACCCCGTTCCGTGGGCATCCGGTGTTTGTCGCCCAACACGCGACCGCCTGCTGCTGCCGGGGCTGCCTGGAGAAATGGCACGGAATTCCGAAAGGGCGCACCCTGACGCCGGACCAGGAGACGTATATCATCAGGTTGCTCGAACGCTGGCTTCAGGGAGAGATAGAAAAATCCAGCCAATAAAGTACAGCCGGAATATTTGCTGAAATACTTCTGATGACTATCCACCCTCAATGTTCTACTCAGGCTGTTATGTCATAAGTAATTCATGACGGATTCGAGCAAACTGCTCACGCCATCGATTCTTAGCTCGACTTTCCCCATTATCCGGCATAGCACATTATCTCAATACAGCGTGTCAGTAATAGGTTGGGATTTTTTTCCACATCGGTGTCCGGCGGCGACCTGGAAAAAACGTGTGCACTCCAC
>Ga0196965_1000204_pt1 | contig 42839 bp, 35 predicted proteins | sample S1_20metaG_FD_148668 | JGI IMG/M metagenome (GOLD analysis project Ga0196965, IMG submission 148668) | Soil microbial communities from Anza Borrego desert, Southern California, United States - S1_20 | ecosystem: Environmental > Terrestrial > Soil > Desert | place: USA: California | collected...
GGTTTTTGTTTTTATATCCTCAGTACGGTGTTGTACGCGCAGGTTGATTTTAACAAACAATACTTCAATGCCAAACAATTTTTCCGGGAAGGAAAATACAATCTGGCCATGGAGAGCTTTAAACCCCTGATTCCGTACGATCAGCGTAATCCATTTTCGGAATACGCTTCATTTTATTATGCCATTTCTGCTTATCATCAGGGGTATCGTTCTGTTGCGAAAGACCAGCTTAACCAATTGAAAAAACTTTATCCCAAATGGGAGAAAATCAATGAAGTGAATTTCTGGTTAGGAAAAATCTATCTCGATGATCGCGATTATTTTCAGGGAATAAAAATGTTTGCGTCAATCAATGACAAAAAATTCCAGAAGGACATCGATGCAGCGAAAACTGTTTCACTCGCTTCAGTTGCCGATATTGAAACGGTTAAAATGATGCATGAAGAATTTCCAAAAGATAAAGTGGTGGCCCAACGCCTTGCTAAGTTGCTCACCAACGATCTTTCAGATGACGCTAACAAGGCCTTACTCGAAAATCTGATCGACAACTTCAGCCTCAAACGTGCTGAATATTTTATAGAAGCGCCTAAATCGGTAAAGAAAGAAATCTATTCCGTTTCCGTGATGATGCCGTTTATGTTAAAGGATCTTCAGCCAACACCTGGAAAAAAGCGGAATCAGATTATCATTGATTTTTATGAGGGCGTTCAGCTCGCAGTTGATACCTTAAATCAGCAAAAACCACAAATCAGTTTGCGGGCTTATGATACACAACGAAGTACATCGCATATCGAAAGTGTGCTTAATACGGAAGAATTAAAGAATACAGATCTCATCATCGGTCCTTTCTTTCCAGACGAAAATGATATCATCCAGAAGTTTTCAGCTGAGCAAAGCATAAATGTGATTAGTCCGTTTTTAAACAACAGCGAATACATTGCTGATAACCCTTTTGGATTTTTGTATCAGCCTTCGGTTGAAACCGTGGGGAAAAAATCCGGCGAATTCCTTGCTGCTTATGCGAAACGAAAAAATTGTCTGGTTTTCTACGGATCTACTAAACGCGATTCTGTACTGGCTGCCAATTTTATTCAAAGCGCAAATCTTAACGGATTGCAAATTGTAGCCTCTAAGATGATATCAAAAGACAATGTTCGAAGTATCCTGGCTACACTAACCACGGCAACTGAATATGATGAGTTTAAATATCCCAAAGAATTTACGTTGAAGAAAGACAGCATCGGAAGTATTTTTGTGGCAAGTGATGATCCGTTGATCTATGCGAAAGTAATCAGTGGTATTGAAACACGCGGTGACCAAATCATCGTATTGGGTTCCGAAAACTGGCTTGATCATACCGTGGTGGATTTTGAGAAATACCAGACCCTTCCGATTGTGCTGGCATCACCAAACTTTACATCGTCCCAGGATCCGGAATATCGTGCTTTCGTGAAAAATTTCATTCGCGTACATGGTCGTGCTCCCTCTAAACACGCGAGAATGGGATATGACTTGATGCTTTTCGCAGGCACGCAGTTACAACAGCATGGTGTATATTTTCAGGAAGAATTAAATAAGCAGGACTTTATTCCGGGTTTCCTTTCGGAGGGTTATAATTTTAAGTTTAGCCGTAACAATCAGCTTGTACCATTTGTACGATATGAGGATGGTGCCATGCGTGTAATTGATAAACGATAGGTTTATGAAAGGTATATCGCGGAGTTCATCGTTGTTTAAAAAAGCAAATCAGTTTATCCCCGGGGGTGTCAATTCTCCGGTGCGGGCGTTTCGCGCGGTAGGTGGAAACCCCGTCTTTATGAAAAGTGCCAAAGGAGCATATCTCCATGATGAAGATGGTAACGCATACGTTGATCTCATCAATTCGTGGGGTCCAATGATCCTTGGGCATGCACATCCATTGATTGAAGAAGCGGTAAGGGAAGCATTGCTAAACTCGCCTTCCTTCGGTGCACCCACTGCCCGCGAAGTTGAAATGGCAGAGCTGATCTGTTCGATCGTTCCTTCGGTAGAAAAAGTACGCATGGTGAATTCCGGAACAGAAGCTACTATGTCGGCGATTCGTGTGGCGCGCGGGTACACCGGACGCGATAAGATTATTAAAATGGAAGGATGTTATCACGGACACGGCGATTCTTTCCTCATCGCCGCTGGTAGCGGTGCAATGACCTTCGGAGAACCAGATAGCCCGGGCGTTACAAAGGGTACGGCGAAAGACACGATCATCGTTCCTTTCAATTCACTCCCGGCAATTGAAGCTGCGCTTGCTGAAAACAAAGGTAATATCGCTGCCATTATTCTTGAACCCGTTGTTGGCAACATGGGATGTGTTCCTCCATTACCTGGCTATCTGCAAGGTATTCGTGAAATTTGTGATCAGCATAATATTGTACTCATCTTTGATGAGGTCATGACTGGCTTTCGCCTCGCTTTAGGTGGTGCCCAGGAACTGTATAATGTTAAAGCCGACCTCACAACCATGGGAAAGATTATTGGCGGAGGTTTACCGGTAGGTGCTTATGGCGGGAAAAAAGAAATCATGGACATAGTTTCGCCTTCAGGCCCCGTATATCAGGCAGGTACTTTGTCTGGCAATCCACTGGCGATGGCGGCAGGTCTAACCATGTTAAAATATCTGAAACACCATCCCGAAGTTTATACCATCATCAATGAATCAACAGCTACATTGGTAAAAGGTTTGCAGCAACAATGGCGCGATGCAGGGTTTGCATATACCATTAATCAGGTAGGTTCGATGTTCACCCTTTTTTTCACCACGGCTTCAGTAACCGATTTTGATTCTGCAAAATCGTCAGATACCATCAAATTTGGTAAGTACTTTCAATCGATGTTACAGCAAGGGATTTACCTTGCGCCATCACAATTTGAGGCTATGTTTATCTCAACAGCCATCACGAAAGATGTAGTAGACCTGGTTCTCGATGCAAATCATAACGCGATAAAACAAATAAGCTGATTGACCGTCCAATCGATGATTTTACACTGCACTGGGTAAATCCCTGGAACATTAAACCGCCGAATCGTTAAGCTTGAGAAGCCTGCTAATATCTTTTCATGCTACAGATGTATGTTTTCCTGGCATATTGGGGTTTCTTTTTACCTCTGAATATTAGTAACTTTTCACCTTTACTAGCCTGGGAGAACCCCTTAACCATAATTCATGAAAAGCTTAGCGCTCAAGATCGCATTCTTACTTTTTGGAACGGGATTGATCATTACTTTAATCGTTGGGTATGTTGAACGAAAGACGATTTCTACTTACGACAAATACATACCCTATGTAAAGTTGGCTGAAGAAGTCCGGAACAGAACGACACAAGCCAATCTTCTACTTGAAGATCTTCTTGCAGATAACGAAGCATTGGACTTCAATGCGGATATCCTGCCGCATTTCACGACTTCAATAAATTTATTACAAGCCGCATACGATGGTAAAGAAACTTCGCTTGGAAATTTCGTAAAGCCAGAAAATGAAGATGTACTTGCAATACTCAAAGAATCCGGCATTCAGCTCGATAAACTTTCACTTGCTGCACAGGAACGTGTAGCTCAAAAACCTGAACCCATTGTTACGGTTGATACATTGGGGAATACGCATGTCCAGGAGGTAGCGGAGGATCCGGCGCTTAAGCTTCAGTTTTCTAACCAGTACAACACATTAAAAACGGGACTTGATCGCCTTAGCGATTCCCTGGAAAATGAAATGAAGCAGGAGCGCGGTTATGTGAATCTTATTTCATGGATATCCATTGCGCTGCTGATTGTAACCTTCATGGGATTAACGCTGTTACTGTACCGCATGCAGCGTAAAAACGATAACATCGTAAAAGAGAATGCCGAACGGCTCGCGCAACAGGGAGAAGCTGTCACATCATTATCAACATTCATTGAATCTATATCAGCTGGAAATTTTGCCATTGATCTTCATATGGAAGGCGATCAGGGACTGACTAAAATCCTGTTGAATATGCGCGATAAATTGCGCGATAATGCTGAAGATGACAGGAAACGAAACTGGGCTACTTCCGGATTAGCACAAATCGGTGAAATTTTACGCTCTCATGCCAACTCTACAGAAGAGTTATACGATAACATTTTACGATTCGTCGTGAAATACACCAAAAGTAATCAGGGCGGATTATTTCTTTTGAATGAAGATGAAGAATCCGACAAGTACCTGAGCCTGGAAGCCTGTTATGCTTTTGAACGTAAAAAATACCTGCAAAAGAAAGTGGTGATTGGAGAAGGACTGGTTGGCCAATGTTTCCTTGAAGGCGAGCGGATTTATCTCGTGGATGTGCCTCAGGAATATATTTCAATCACCTCGGGTTTGGGCGGAGCTAATCCCAATGCATTACTGATCATTCCGCTCAAGGTAAACGAAAAGATCTTTGGTATACTGGAGCTGGCTACATTCAATAAGTATGAAGATTATGAAATTGATCTTTGTGAAAAGCTGGCAGAAAGTATAGCATCTACCATATCGACAGTTCGGGTAAATGAAAGCACCCGTATTCTGTTGGAAAAGACGCAACAGCAGGCGGAGGAGATGCGCGCGCAGGAAGAAGAAATGCGCCAGAACATGGAAGAGCTGGAAGCTACCCAGGAAGAGATGCGCAGAAAGGAAAAGCACATTCAGGTTATGCAGGAAGTTGAAAAGCAACGGAATGAATTTAATAACCAGGGACGCCAGGTGGTATTGAACCTTTCAAAATCCAAAGTTCTGCTTGAGGGGAGATGGCGTGATGCCACGCAGGCTATTGTTAAAGCAGCGGGAAATCACATGCCGGTATCACGGACTTCCATCTGGACGCTGGATGAGGTAAACAAGAAAATTTGTTGTGAAAAATTGTTTTTGAAGGATACGCAGTCCTTCGAATCAGGCAAAGAAATTTTAGAATCGGATGCGCCGGACTACTTTAAGGCACTCAGGAGAGAACATCCGGTGATGGCAAAAGACGCCCTTATCCATGCCGATACCAAAGAACTTGGTGATGTTTATTTGCGTTCCGCGAACATTCAGTCTGTTTTAAATGTGCCGTTCCTAAGTGATGGAAAAATTGCCGGGTTCGTCAGTTGTGAACAGCAAGGCGATCACATTGAATGGACGGAAGATCATGTGGAGTTTTTAAAGTCATGTGCTGATCTTATTACGGTAACACTCAACACTGTACGAATAAACGACATGCTCGACAACCTGAATGAAGCGCAGGAAACACTACAAACAATCATAGACAATTTGCCGCGTGCAGTATTCTGGAAAGACCGTGACCTCAAAATCCAGGGTTGTAATAAAATATTTGCTGGTGTCGCAGGTATGAAGTCGCACAAAGAGATGATTGGTAAATCCGATTACGAAATGCCATGGAGTGATCGTGCGGAGGAGTACAGAGCAGACGATCAGGCTGTGATGGACAGCAAGGAAGCCAGGATTGACTTGGAAGAAAAACTTGTAAACAGCGATGGTGTAGAGTCATGGGTACTCACCAGTAAGGTTCCGGTACTTAATCAGGAAGGGGAGGTTGTTGCTGTGTTGGGCATGTTTGAGGATATTACCGATCGTAAACGGAAAGAGGCGGACATAGATGCCAAGCTAAATGAGCTAGAGCAGCTTAAAAAAATGATTGAAAAGAACAAAAACTAGCGGTTTTTGGACTTGGTATTACATCTGCGGGACGCGTTGTGTAGTGTGATGTCTTAATTTTAAGGCAAGATTTGTTATTTTTACTAATTGACGGAAGTAGGTTTATATGAAAGGAAGCTACTTCCATACTTGCAGCTTATACATTTTAAAACAATTTTAACCTGAACAGCTTGCATAGTTTTTTTAACCTATTAAAAAATGAAATATCGCTACCTAACTTTGATTGCTGCGTGTATGGCTCTTTCAGCCAACCTTTTTGCGCAGGGCGAAAGAAAAGACAAAACGCCGGTTACATACGAGGAGCTCTATGATGAGCCTTCTTCGATCAACAAGCTGTTTGTTGGATTTCAGCCTTTATATGGTGAAATGTTTGTTACCAACGTGAATGCAGGGTTTGGGATTGATGCAACATTCTATCACAAAGATAAAGCAGATTTCAAAGCACAATTTAGAAAAACATACAGCGCTCAGTTTTTTGACTTGTCCCGTTCACAAGCCCTAAAGCAGGAGCAAACCAGCGTTGATAACCGCGCCGAGGTATTTACTTATTTTGAATTTGGTGGCACCTATCACATCCGCGATTTTGAAGAGAGTTCAAAAACCAAAATGTTTCTCTATAAGAATAGCTACAAGGGAGACAGATGGGCGGCACGTGTGCCGTTAAACGCCGAAATACCCTGTAAGGTGCGCAAAATATACGGAGCCCGATTGGGCGCTATTATGTGGGACAGCTCTACCGATCTTGACCGTGCGATAGAAAAACAAAATCTTACCAACGCTGACTTTAAAACAAAAGAAGGATTTGCCTTACCTGAACAGGAGTATAATCTTGCAGGTGAATTACAGCATGTTCACGTTTTCAGCAATGTTTCTTCCTTGGGATTGTATGTGGGCGGATCGATGACGTGGATAAAAAACGTAGCGGTAAATTTTGATAAATTCGAAGAAGGTATTGATGATCTGATCTTCACTGCCTATGCCGATATTATGTTTGCTCCCATGCTTTCTGTGGATGATATCGTATACACGGAGAAAAATGACGAAGGCCTGCCCATTGCAGGAACAACAGCGACTTATTCAGCGGATCCAATAAACCTTAAAAAATTTGGTTTTCGCGTTGGAATGGATGGCCGGTTTAACCGTCAATTCAGCTGGGCTTATGGCGCGGAACTGGGTTATCGCCCGAGTCTCGAGGGTCGCATGTTTTATGCGCTGCTCAAGATCAGCTTCCCTGTTTTTGGAACCAACCTCGACTATAAAGTCGAATCATTCGGTAAGTAATACAACACTTGTGATAGTGCTTTAAGACAGCGACATTCGTAGCTGTGGCTGTTTTACTCATTAAAAATTGCAAGGGTCTTGTTCAGGTGCGTGCTGGCTCCCAGGACGTTATTTGTGGGCAAGCTATGGCAGACCTGCCGGTGATCAACAATGCTTTCCTAATTCTTCGTGATGGTTACATCGATTCCTTCGGTACAATGGAGGAGTTACCCGGGATACATGCCGATGAAATCCTGGATGCTTCTGGCCGATACGTTTTCCCCTCCTTTGTTGATTCGCACACGCACCTTGTTTACGCCGAAAGTCGTGAAGAAGAGTTTGTACTCAAAATAAAAGGCGCTTCATACAGTGAGATCGCTGCGAAAGGCGGTGGAATACTCAACTCTGCAACAAAACTCAGGGCTGCTTCAGAAGAACAACTTTTTCAACAGGCGCTGACGAGGGCGTTTGAAATTATAAAAACCGGTACCGGTACCGTTGAGATCAAAAGTGGATACGGACTTACAACAAGGGATGAAGTAAAGATGTTACGCGTTGCGAGGCGCCTAGGTAATGAAACACCATTGACGGTGAAAACAACATTTCTTGGAGCACATGCTGTACCCGAAAATATTTCAAAGGAAAAATATATTGACACGATAATTGAGGAAATGCTCCCGGCAGTGACGGAAGAAAAACTGGCCGACTACATGGATGTATTTTGTGAAGAAGGATTTTTTTCGCCAGCGGAAACGGAAAGGCTTCTGGAGGCAGGCAAAGCGGTGGGGTTAAAGCCACGTATTCACGCGAATCAACTCCATCGTTCGGGTGGTGTTCAGGTAGGGGTGAAGGTAAATGCGCTGAGCGTAGACCACCTGGAACAGATTGGTGACGAAGAGATAACAGCCTTGCAAAATTCCAGGGTAATTCCTACGGTTCTTCCGGGTGCTGCCTTCTTCCTTAACCTGCCCATTTCATCTGCAAGAAAAATTATCACGGCAGGCCTACCATTGGCGATTGCTTCTGATTATAATCCGGGCAGTTCACCCAGTGGTAATATACCGCTCATGATTTCGCTGGCGTGCATAATAATGAAATTAACGCCGGAAGAAGCTATTAATGCGGCTACCCTTAATTCGGCTTGCGCCATCGAGTTGCAAAATATACAGGGCAGTATCACGCAAGGGAAAATGGCCAACGTCTTTATAACAAAACCGATACCTACCGTTGCGTTTTTTCCCTACGCTTACGGTACACCCCTTGTTGATACCGTTATTCTGAAGGGAAAAATAATTCACCCCAGCGATTAATTTATGGAAACATATTCAAACCGGTAATAATACTTTTTCCACCAATAAAGGCTCACCGAAATATTTACAAGGCAAATAATGCCCAATGAAATGTTGCTCAACACCGCAATGATCCAGATGATCCCAAAGAAAAATGCATACGAGACGACTTTGTCCGGCGTCCGGTCTTTAACAAATAGAAAACTATAGAGGAGCACCGGTATGCTGAGCGCATAACCGTAAGCCAGAATACCATCTGAAAAGTTTAGCGTTATAGGAAATTTTGTGAAGAGTAAGCCGGCCTCAGGAAGACAAAAGATGACCAACGATAAGATCATGTTAAAGATTCGATTTATAATCGAAATCGGCATCTGTCGTGTCAAAGAGAAATAGAAATTTTCAAATCGATGCCATTCGATTAAGACATTGAGATTAGCGGCAAATGCAATGGTTAGCCCTAATCCCAAAAGGCGGACATCGTAATCATCCGTAGGATATATTGCAAGCGTAGCCCAGAGTATAAACCACCCTGCTATCTTTGCACCAATAAAAGCTAAAGGCTGATTGCGAGAAACCCATTCCAGCTGGAAAAGAAAGGGCGGGCGTATTATGTTTTTGTTGATCCATCGTTTTAACCGTGAAACTTTTTTCTCTGGTGAGGGGTGCAATAAATGATAACGCATTTGCCAACTCAAAATAAGCAATAAGGTAGCGAGCGAAACAAGGATCAGTGCAAAGATGTGGTAGTGCTGATGCCTGATCGATAATCCCGCCAAAAATGTGCCGTATAACAATGCTGGTATAAGTTGCAGTGAACCGGTTACAAAAGTATACACCCATTGTTGTTTAGGTAGAAACAAAATGAAGTGAATCAGAAACTGGTTTTCATTTCGTTGGGATGTTCGCGCGTTAAAATCCAGGATCACGAATGCGTAGATCAGCCATATCACAATGGGAATGCACAAGAGAAATGGCGACTGGATGAAACTCTCGCCGAGTGCAATGTGATCAGGAGCGCGCATAAAACCTGCAACAAAACCAAGCACTACAAGAAAATTTCCCGCATGCACGCGATAAAATTCGCGAACAAATATTTTCGTCAGTATGACTAAAGTGCTTTTCAATTTTTTACGATTGTTTTGTTAACAATCGTGTAAAGACCATCGATGGTGAGTACGTCGTTTTCAATCATTTGGTGCGATGAAATGAGAAACGTGATTGGTTCGTTTTTCAAACGCGCTTTCATGGCGTCAATCAATACATCGCGGGAAACATTATCCAGGGTGATGAGCGGTTCATCAAGGATAATAAGTCGCGGTCTTCCGAGAAAAGCCATGGCGAGAGAAAGTTTTTTTAACATGCCTGTTGAGTAGGTTTCGCACGACGTATGCATATAGGTATCCAGCCCGAAAGCTTCAATGTAATGTGTTTGCTGTTCTCTTGTAACACCCTTCGATTTCGATATAAACTGAATCAGATCATATCCTGTAAGAAACCCGGGATAGAATGGCTCAGCTTCACCATAATTAACATACCTTCGAAAAACAACCGGATCGGAATTCATCGAAACACCATCGTTAAACTGAATGGTTCCATGATAGGGTATTAGTCCGGCAACGGATTTGAAAAACGTTGACTTTCCTGAACCGTTTTCTCCTCTGATCCAATGCACACCAGTGGAAAAACCAATTTCGTCGATGGCAACGATCACAGCATCGTGATACCGTTTTTCAAATTGTTTGATCGTGAGCATACCTTTTTTAGGCATTAGTTTACAATGTCCGTGATTTGTTTCACGGTCGGTGAGTTTTATTTTTGTATTTAATTCATATTATGCTGCTTACAGATAAAATCAAGGGAGCGATCCGCGATGTAAAGGATTATCCATCACCCGGGATTGTTTTTAAAGATATCACCCCGGTGCTGTCGGATGCGCCGCTCATGCGGGAAATTACAGCGTGTCTTGTAGATGCATTAGCGCCATTGAAAGTCGACGCTATTGCAGCTGTTGAGGCGCGTGGTTTTATTTTTGGCTCCATATTGGCACATGCACTAAACTGCCCCTTTATTCCTGTGCGGAAAGCTGGTAAACTTCCATTTAAAACGCGATCGCAAAATTATGAACTGGAATACGGAAAGGCTTCTGTTGAAATTCATACTGATGCGATTAAATCGGGTTGGCGTGTGCTGGTTCACGATGACCTCCTCGCCACGGGAGGCACGGCTGGCGCCGCAGCTGAACTGATTAAAAGTTTTGATGCAGAACTGGCAGGATTTTCGTTTCTCGTTAACCTTAGTTTTTTACCCGGTGAAAGTAACCTGATTAAGCGGTTCGGAGTTAAACCACAGTATTTAGTGAGTTATTAATAACTTTGTTATCTGATTGACATAATATGGCCGAAGTAACGCGCATACCCATGTTTCCCCTGCCAATTCTCCCTTTGCCTGGTGAACTTGTGCCGTTGCATATTTTTGAGCCGCGTTATCGTGAATTATTGTTAGATGCAGAAACCAGCGACATTAGTTTTGGCATTTACTTTAGTCATGAAATTAACACTGAAAAAATCGGTTCGCTCATGAAGCTTGAAAGTGTTATTAAACGTTATGCTGATGGTGAAGCGGATATTATTGTGAAATGCCAGCATAATTTTTCGCTTGAGCTGTTGTTACGCAATTATAAGAGTAAGCTATATCCTGGTGGTGATGTAAACTTTTGGAAAGTGGATTTGAACACCTTTCCAAAACAACCGATGTACGAACTATTCCTCGAGTACCTGCGATTAAGAAACATAAGCCAGCACGTCGAGCCATTCAATATTTATCAGATTGCCAACGAACTAAACCTCGATCTTAATGACCGGTATAAGTTTCTTTTATTGGACGAAGTAAAAAAAGAAGCGTTTCTCCACAACCGTATCAAATTTCAGATCCACCTGTTACAGGAAGAAGAAAAAACCAAAGATTCGTATCACCTGAACTGATCTTAAGTCGTCGCGCGAAGTACACAAAACGAACACGGTGTTTTACAAAGAAAGAATAATGTTCGTTGGACTATAATTACCATAAATCGTTTTTATCAACCTAAAATATGCTTTGTGTTCCGCCTGCTCCTTCGTGTTAACACAAGCCTTCCTACAAAAACAAAATAATTTACTGAAGTAGTAATCAACTAAAGAATCTTTAAAGGGATAGCATGTATGCGTAGTATAAACTACTGGTGTTAACAACTATTAACAAATTATATTGCGCATGGAAAAACCATGCTTACTATACGTTAACAAACTTTAACAACTTTTGCAAACGCTTACTGCAAACGTTGTACATCATCTTTCGTTTAGATTCTTAATCATCAAGCGTTATAGGATACGGGATTTTGTGGTTTATCAAATAAAAATTTCCGCAAACGATGTTTATGAAAATAAAACAGGTTTCCTTACAACATGACAACCATCGTTCTGTATGCCCGTACATTTGCATAAACAATAAATGAAAAACATCATGAAAACAAAATCACTTTTCCTCGCAGCACTTGTTACGTTGAGTGCAGTAGTTTCCGCAGTTGGAAAGGATGAACCACGTACTGCAGTTTTAGCTGTAGTTCCTCAGAAAGGATCCGAAGTATTTAAGGTTATCTATAAGAGCGAAGCGCAAAGCAGAATTAAAATGAACATCTACAATGCAGCTGCTCAACTTATTTATACAGAAAGTTTCACAGGCATTGACGGATTTATTCGCCCGGTTAACTTCTCGCAACTTTCTGCCGGTGAATATACCATCGAAATGATTGATGCCGTGGGTAAGACTACTCAAAAAATTAACTATGCTCCTGTGAAACCTGCACCTAAGAACATCCATATTTCCAGCATCGGAAAGGATGATCAGAAGTTTCTTGTTTCCGTTGCTGATGCAGGTGAAGAAACAATAACCATAAGAATTTATGACAACCTGAGTAACCTGATCCATGCTGAGAAGCAAAAAGTGAATGGCGATTTTGCACAGGTTTATGTAGTTAAGAGTACTGGTAACGTTACGATCGAAGTGTCTGATGAAGCCGGTAATATAAAGTCGAATCGTTTTTAATAATTAGAATAGATTAAAGGTTTGGGATGCCCCTGGTCAGACGGATCAGGGGCATCTTATTTTTTATCTGATTGGTTTTTTAATTTTACTTTCATAAACTTGGTGAAATGTTCATAGTATGGTGAAAGAGCCGCTACTAAACACACCACACACTTACTTTTTTCAGCCTCAATTTTTATTTACTATTCTTGAAAGCATACTCCTGATCTCTTTATGAAGCATCTATTTATTCTCGCCCTTCTTACTTCCGGCTTCTTCTCCTATGCGCAGGATATGGAGCGTCTTCATCAGGCAGAAGACTTTACGGCTGAAAATATTTTCACCAACAATATTGAAGGCCCTGCTTTTGATTCCGATGGTAAACTTTATGTTGTCAATTATCAGAATGACGGCACAATCGGATATGTAAAACCGGATGGCAGTGTGGAGCTGTTTATCACCCTACCTGAAGGCAGTATTGCCAACAGTATACAGTTCGATTCCAAAGGCAATATGTTACTGGCCGATTTTGCAGGCCATAATATTTTGAAAGTGAATATGGAAACAAAAAAGGTGAGTGTTTATGTGCATGATGATCACTTTAATCAGCCAAACGATATTTGTATTAACGCTCGTGGACAACTCTTTGCATCAGACCCAAACTGGAAGGATGGAACCGGCAACGTTTGGCGGATTGATAAAAACGGTGACGCAATACGCTTACAACAGGAAATGGGTACAACGAATGGCATTGAACTCAACCCGGAAGAAAATATTTTGTATGTAAATGAAAGCGTACAACGGAGGATCTGGGCGTTCGATGTAGACAACGCGGGAAACCTGTCGAATAAGCGCCTTTTCGCAACGTTCCCTGATTTCGGGATGGATGGTATGAAGTGTGACAAAGAGGGTAACTTATATGTTACGCGATACGGTAAAGGAACCGTCGCTGTGCTTTCTCCCGATGGCACATTAATACGCGAGATCGAATTGAAAGGGAAAAAGTGTAGCAATCTTGTTTTTGGCGGATTGAATGGTAAACTTGTTTATGTTACCCTTCAGGACCGAAAAGGAATGGAAATGTTTAGGAATGATATTCCCGGTAAAGGTTATTAAAGACCCTCCGAGCAACCTCCTGTTAAACAAAGTCTTCCTGACCAGTCCTCACGATCAATCTGTGCTGCGGATTTTTGTTTTCCCAAACACCAGACCTTTTGTGACATTTGCGTTGCCCGTGTAAGCGACATCAGCTTCACCAAAGGAAGTAATATGCAGTTCATCAGCTGAATGTACCCGGATCCGGCTTTCGCCGTAAATCGTTGCTTTTGTAGCAATGCTTTTTAACCCACGCGTATCGATGCGGTTCTCACCGTATAATTTATACTTTTGGAATTCGACTTTACCATCTTTAATGCGCAACGTATTTTCTCCATACAAATGCATTTTCAGGTACTCAGTTTTAATGGAAGCGAGGTTAATCTCGTTTGCACCGTAGGCCTTGAGCTTGAATGTTTCTGCCTGTAAATGATCACGGCAGGTAAGCTCCTGGTTTCCGCGAATTTCAAGGTAATTTAATTGCTCGTATGTTACGTATGCTGTAATGTTGGCTTGTTCGTAGATTCCTTTTTTTTCATATTGGTTTCCACGTTTATGTTTCTCTGCTATTCTGGCATCGTCAAGATAAAGACTAAGGGTATTGCCTTTCACTTCTATATTTATCGCGTCGGATGATACACCTTGGTATACAAGTTTAATTGCCTCTTGTTCACCGTGGTTTAAAATCAGGTTTATCTTCGGAGAAGCTACAATTCGATGAAATGATCCAAGGGATTTCTCAATGACCTGTGCGTGGGAAAATGAACAAAAAACCATACTCAGTACGGTTAGCATGACGAAGGTGTTTTTTTTCATGGCTTGACTGTTTTAACAAAGACACCTCCGTGGGATAATACCCCTACGCCGCCAGATAAAATTTTTATTCGTTTCTCAAAGAATTTACGGGGTTCTCACGGGCTGCCCGAATAGCTTGGGCGCTAACAGACAGAAAAGCAATGATGATGGTGAGCAGACCGCTTGTTAGAAAGACCCACCACGGTATGGTAATGTGATATGCAAATTGATTAAGCCAGGCGGTCAGGAGCCAGCCAACTACTGGCCATGCAATAAGATTCGCCAGGACTACCAATTTAATAAACTCTTTGTTCAGCAATAAAACGATCATATTCACACTGGCTCCCATAACCTTGCGAATGCCAATCTCCTTAATACGTTGTTCTGTCGTAAACGTCGCAAGGCCAAACAACCCGAGACAGGCAATCAGGATAGCCAATATTGTAAATAGCAGAAATAGCAATCCGATCTTTTTAATGGTTGTCATTTTGCGGTCGAAATTCCGTTCTACGAAATTATATTCAAAGGGAGCCGTTGGTGCCCATTTTTTCCATAGCGTTTGAATGGTTTTCAATGCCTGTTCTGCTTTACCGTTTTCATAACGTATGGCCATTTCCCAGTTGGGTTGTGGTCCTAAAACCAAAGCAATAGGATGAATTGAATCCTGAAGAGACTGAAAATTAAAATCCTGAATAATGCCGATGATTTCCCTTGTACGGCTGGATGGGTTACCGTAGTCAGTATCTAGTTTCTGATCATGTAATCCTTTCACGTTCATTCGCCTGGCTGCCGTTTCGTTTAAAATAACAGCGACAGAATCAGAAGGAAAGTCAGGCGAAAAAAAACGACCCGTTACCATGGCGTATTTCATGGTTTTAAGGTGTTCATAATCCACTTCATATACGTTCACCAGGAAGTCTTTGCTACTCCCAACGGAACGAAAGAGGTATTGCCAATCAACGTTTGGCGGGAGACGATTGCTATAACTTGCAGCGACAATTTCAGGTTGTTTAAGAAGGGCTTTCTTAAATTCATCACCATGCTTACCAAGGTTCTTCGTATGCAACAGATTAATAACATTATGCTTATCAAAGCCAAGTTCAATGGTTTGGGTATGGCGCAATTGAAGGTATACCGTAAGGGTTGCAATGATGAGGCCTGCCGAAATAAAAAACTGAAACACAACAAGAACATTACGGATGCTATAACTTCTCATCCGCGTATAAAGAATTCCCCGTAAGGTATCAATCGGCTTAAAGCGGGTAAGATAAAATGCTGGATAACTCCCGGCGAGAAGACCAACAATCAATACAAAAAGAACGATTCCGGTTAAAAATCTTCCCGATAACAAGCTTGCACTGTCAAGATGTTTATGGGTAAGGATATTAAAAGGCCCGAGTACGATCATGATAATGAAAAACGCCATGACCACAGCAATGGTGATATAGAAATAGGACTCCAGCAAAAATTGCCACACTAACCTTGCGTTAGATGCGCCGACAGATTTCCGTACACCCACTTCCCTGGCACGACTCGCCGATCGTGCCGTAGACAAGTTCATGAAGTTGATACATGCGAGTAAGGTAATTAAAACACCGATGGCAGCGAAGAGATAGATATACTGGTAATCACCATTTTCTTCGATCTCATCTGTTAGCGACGAAGTGAGGTGAATGTCAGTTAACGGTTGAATCCCAAATTGAAGATGATTCCCGGGTGTTCGCGATTCAAGCACATTTATATTTCTTGATTTTTTTAATTCCGGGACAACGTAAAGGTTGGTGAAGTTTGTTAGGATTTGTTGTAGTGCGTGCTGACCGGCATTGGGCTTCATTTTTACATAAGTGATCACTGTGCTTGCTGTCCATTTTTCAGTGACAACTTCTTTCCATGAATCAAGCGATAAAATTACGGTAAAATGAAAGTGTGAATGAGCAGGAGGATCAGCTGCAATGCCAGTTACGGTAGCGGTGTAGCCCTGTGCCAGTACCATTTGTCGCCCAATGGGAGATGCGCTTTTGTTTCCGTCATAATTAAAGTACCGACGTGCAGCCGATTCAGTTAGCACGATCTTACCTTCACCCTGTAACACAGTTTGTGGATCGCCTTCCAGTAGGACAAAATCAAAAAAGCCAAAAAAATCCGCGTCAGCTAGAATGAGGTTTCTCTCAGTAAATACCTGATCATTAAACCGCATCGGGAATGTTGCCCAGTTTGCTAGTCGTAGGGAGGCCTCAACCTGGGGTTCTTCTTCTAATGTTGTACTGAGGGGAAATCCGGTGTAGGCGCTGTTGATAACCTTACCTTGTACCTGGCCTTCTTGCGTTATTCGAAAGATCCGGTTACCATCGCGATGAAAAGTATCGTAATGTAATTCATCCTGGATGTACAATAGGATCAATAAACTTGAAGCAATGCCAATCGTTAAGCCTGCGATATTAATGATGGAAAAGCCCTTTTGTCGAACCATAAATCGAAGGGCGATGATCGTATAGTTTTTTAACATGCGTTGACCAGAATTCCAATATACAGCTTTCGGGAAAATTTAATTTAACATCTTCGGAAAGGAAAGTTTAGGAGTGCAGTTAGTCTTTTTTGCAACCTTACCACTCGTCAGTTGGCGCTTGATGTAGGAAACCAGTTAATACATGGGTTTTAATTGTGGAATAGGAAATGAAGAATTGTAATCGGTTTAGTCTTCACGTTCGCGTTTGATCTTTACTTTCGCAGTAGGGCCTACCTGAATGGGCACTTTCTCAACTTCAAGGTTTGCAGCCTCAATGCCGTAGAGTTCTTCTGTCGAAAGGCTGTATTCCTTCAATAAGCGATAACCTTGTATAATCAACCGGTCGAAGTTTGATATCTCACTGTCGGAGGAGGCCCATGAATGCAGAATGATAAATTTGAAATCCGCCATCATACTGTATTTGTGTAAAGAGTTGTAAGGACTGGTCAGGTCAATTTCGCCGGAGTCGGCCATTTCATGAATGATCTTGGAGAACAAGAGGTTTACCCGATGATCCGTTTTGAATCCAAGCTTCATCCGGATGAAGAAACATTTTTTCGGAATGATGGTATCCACCAGGTATTTACTTGTGAACGGATTATCTACTGTATCAACGTGTACGAACCAGTAAACATCGGCACGCTTGGGTCTCTTTTTGAAAATAGAGTATATGATATTGGAATCGATGTAACGCTTGCTATCCGCCATCGCAAGATATACGAGGTTCGTGGCTTCTTTAGGAATCGATGTATCTGCCTGGAGATCCTGGATCATCCCAACATAATGTTTTAAATCGACAAACTCGGTATGCCGTTCACGCAACCTGCGCGCGCGCAGAAAAGTAAACATCATGAGAAAAAATACAGACGCAATGGTAAAGGTGAACCATCCCCCATGACTGAATTTACTCAAGTTCGATATGAGAAAGGCACCCTCAATTGAAAAGAAAATAAGGCCCAGTATCGCGGCACGAAAGGTTGACTTCCTGGAAACAGAAAAATAAAATATCAACAACGAGGTAGTCATCAACATGTCGAAGGTAATGGCGAGACCATATGCACCTTCCATACGCGCCGATTCTTCGAAGATGAACACCACCATAATACATCCGACGAGCAGGATCCAGTTAATTGCGGGAATATAAATTTGCCCTTTAATCTGGCTTGGGTATCGTACCCGTGTTGCCGGCCATAATTTCAGTTTCATCGCTTCGTTCACAAGTGTAAACGTACCTGAAATGAGGGCCTGACTTGCAATAATGGTTGCCAGCGTGGCTAGCAGAATTCCAAAGATCAGCAAACTTTCGGGCATGATCTCAAAGAATGGAAGCTTACCATCAAGCGTTTGTCCCTGGTGATTCAGTAACCATGCACCCTGGCCGAAGTAACTAAGTAATAAGGCAACTTTAACAAACCCCCAGCTGATACGAATATTGTTTTTCCCACAATGACCCAGGTCGGAGTACATGGCCTCTGCTCCGGTGGTACACAAAAACACTGCTCCCAAAATCCAGAATCCGCCCGGATACTTAACCAAAAGATTAAAAGCATATACAGGATTTACGGCCTTTAATACGTCGGTGTTCTCCAACAGGTGTATCAGTCCGATGATCGCAATAAATCCGAACCACACCATCATAATCGGACCGAATGTTCTGCCCACCACAGTACTGCCAAACTGTTGAAAGAGAAATAACCCAACGAGAATGATAATAACGATGGTAATGATTGTGGTAGTAGAAATTTCCGGGTTGATGGCGCGTAAGCCTTCAATTGCAGAAGTCACGCTTATGGCAGGCGTAATAAACCCATCGGAAATGAGTGTGGCACAGCCAATGATGGCAGGGTAGATAACCCAGTTCGCCTTGTATCTTCTTACGAGTGCATAAAGGGCAAAGATTCCACCTTCCCCTTTGTTGTCGGCACTCAATGCGAGATAAACATATTTGATTGTTGTGATTAATGTAAGCGTCCAGAAAACACAGGATAATCCGCCGAAGATCAATTCTTCTGTTATCTCATGTTTGCCAACAATGAATCGGAGTGTGTACAGCGGCGATGTGCCGATATCCCCATAAATTATCCCCAGTGAAATTAGAACTCCGGCGGCGGAAAGGGGAGATGCATATTTGTCGTTGGATGTCGCCATTGTTACTGCACACCGTCTTTGGGACGGGCGATAATGATACGGTTGCTTTTATCGTACGAAAAGTAACTCCATAACCAGCTTAAAAAAACGAAAAATTTATTTCTGAAACCTACAATAGAAATCAAATGAACAAACATCCAGATTAACCACGCTAAAAACCCCTGCGTCCTGAATGCTTTAAGATCGACAACCGCCCTGTTACGTCCGACTGTAGCCATGCTTCCCTGGTGTTTATAACGGAAGGGTTTTAAGGATCTTTGTTGAATGATGCGTTTTATATTTTCAGCAACGAGCCTTCCCTGTTGCATGGCGGGAGGCGCAACTTGCGGATGCCCCTGCGGAAAACCAGGATCACCTTCCATAAGCGCAGCATCTCCAATGGCAAAAATGTTTTCGTGACCTTTTACCTGGTTGAACTCATTCACCATGATACGGGCTCCTCTTCCAATGGCTTCACTTTTAATACCAGCAATTGGATGACCTTTAACACCTGCGGCCCAAATCAATGTACGACTACGCAAAGCCTGCCCATTCTGGAACACCACCTGTTGTCCGTCATAAGACTTAACGGCGGTATTTAGCTGCACATTCACACCCATATCCTGAAGATACTGAAGGGCTTTCAAACCTGATGCTTCAGACATACCATTTAATAACCGGGGAGTTGCTTCGATAAGATGGATATCCATTTGGCTGATTTCAAGTTCAGGATAGTCCTTTGGAAAAACATGGTTTTTTAATTCACTTAATGCACCTGCCAGTTCAACGCCGGTTGGTCCCCCGCCAACAATCACAAAATCCATGTAGGAGTTCATGATATCCGGATCGTCTGTTAAAAGCGCAAGTTCGAAATTGCGGATAATGATATTTCTTAATTTGATGGAATCGATGATTGTTTTCATCGGATGCGCATGCTCCATCACATCTGCCATACCATAGAAATTGGTAGTAGCACCATTGGCGAGAACTAAATAATCATACCGTATTCTGCCAATCGATGTTTCAATGATATTTTCTTCGGGAAAGATCTGGGTTACTTCAGCCAGCCGAAAAAAGAAATCTTCCTGTTTAGCGAAACGTTTTCTGAAAGGGAAAACAATGGAATTCGTTTCGAGACCTGAAGTGGCGACCTGATAAAGCAGCGGTTGGAAGCAGTGATGATTGTATTTGTCCAGTAAAACGGTTTGTGCTTTGAATCCGCCCAGCCCTTTACAAACTTCCAGCCCTCCAAAACCTCCTCCAATTACAACTATACGTGGCTTTCCGAGATCAGTAATGCGGGTTCGCGTCGTTATTAGTTTTTGCATGAATGGAGTATAACTTTAAAGAAAAGCGGTCGCAAATTTAAATACCTGAGGCGAATACCAAAAGAAAACGGGATAATCTTGCAGTCATCACGGAATGGACGCATTTACGACGTTTTCGGAACAGATAAAAAAAATCCACATATCTCTGATTGATGAAGAAAACAGAAGTATTTTTGCTTAAGGAAACCCCTAAATATTAATTCTATATGCTTAAAAAGCTTGTTTTATGCTTACCTGTTGCAGCCTTATTATTCGGTTGCGATACCAAAGAAAAGGATCAGTTACAATCTAAGGTTGATTCATTGCAAACCCAGCTCGAAGAAAGTCAGCGCATGGCACAAACCCTAACGGAGGTTGGTGTGCTAATGGATTCCATCGATGCCAGTCGACAGCTCCTGCGTGTAAACATGGTGGAAGGAACTACCTATGATGACTACAAGGAACGTATGAACGACATTAACAATTATGTAAAAGATACACAGCAGAAGATCAGTGAGATGGAGAAGAGCCTTTCAAAATCAAAGGCGAACGCCAGTGCATTTTCATCCACAATCAAAAAATTAAAGGCTGATCTCGCGAATAAGACGAACGAGATCATTGCCTTGCAGGAGCAGGTAGATAAATACAGGAATGAAAATATGAATCTGGTTTCAACCGTGAGCATGCAGGAAGCTGAGCTGGTTGATAAACAGGCCGAGATAGAAACAAAAACACAGGAACTTGCTTTAATTGAGGCGCGCATCCAGGAGTTAATGATTCAAAGTAAAATGAGTGAAGCAGATGCTTATTATGCCCGCGCCCAGGCTATTGAAGAAGCTGCCAATCGAACAAAGCTTGCGCCTAAAAAGAAAAAGGAAACCCTGCGTGAAGCCGTAGAACTTTACAAGAAAGCACTATCCATGGGTAAGGAGGAAGCTCAGGCGAAGATCGATGAACTTGAACAACGGATTGATTGATTGTTGATGTCCTCCTTTGTTAAAGTTGTTCGACTTTCACAAAGGATAGATTATAAATCCTGATAGTCACCTGCTAAGAACGGGTGACTATTTTTTTGGTGATGTTGCAATGTCACACCTGATCACTGAAAACCAGGTATACAGTATAGGTTATATAGCCTGCTAATAAAAGAAACGCTTCCCAGCGATCAAGTTTTCGTTGGTTTATGGTAAACATAAAGATCATCAATACCACTGTGGCAAGCCCCGTTACCTTCAGATCAAAATTCATGGCGATGTTATACGGGATGGGGCTAACAAGACCGGTAATGCCGAGGATGAAAAAGATATTGAAGATGTTCGATCCAATTACATTTCCTATAGCAATGTCAGTGTTTTTTCTATAAGCAGCCACCGCTGATGTTGCCAGTTCCGGCAATGATGTGCCTGCCGCAAGGATAGTCAGACCGATTAATTTTTCGGACAATCCATAATGCGTAGCAATAGACACCGCATTATTTACCACTAACGACCCACCGCCCACAAGCATTGCCAGTCCTAAAACTATTAAACCGGCTGATACCGGTGTTGAATAAATTTTTATTTGATTCTCGCTGTCGAGACCTCCACTGGTTTGCATCGTGCGATAGATGTAAAACATAAACAATAGGAAGAAGCCGAGTAAAATCAGCGCGTCAAGCCGCGATAGCATAGGCTGAGCGTCTGCTGAAAAAATGTTGTCATTTACCAATAGATACAGTATGATTGCTGCGCCCAAAGACATCGGAACCTCATATCGCACTGTATTCCGAAGTACGACCAGGGGATAAATCAATCCGGCAACACCTAAAATAAAAAGAATGTTAAAATTATTGCTGCCAATTACATTGCCAAATGATGCATCACTTTTTCCATCGACAGCAGAGAGCAGGCTTACCACCAATTCAGGTGTTGATGTTCCAAAAGCCACCACCGTAAGTCCAATGGCAATATTGGAGATGTTAAATTTTTTGGCGACAGACGAGGCCCCGTTTACGAGGAAATCGGCGCCCTTAATAAGAATTCCAAAACCAACAAAAAGCAGCAGTATCTCCAGTGCCATAGCAAAATCAGATCAGGTTAATTTTTAAATATAAAGGAATGAAATTGAAGCGCAAATTTTTATTTGATTGCATTGCTGTTCGTGTGTTCGATTAGCTTCAAGCCTTAACCTGCAAGGTACAGGTTGTTTTCGATAATTCAGGGTTTGCGAAATAGCTACGAGTTGCGAGCTACCTTGTTTGTTGTATTGCCTTCGATAACTTATAAACTTTCGGCTTCGGAAGATATTACGATTTTTCGTGCGACGCATTTTTGCCTCGGATCGGAGGGATCCTTCTGCATGCCTGTGCGTAGCACCGGCGCATACCAATGACAACAGAGTTGACGAATGACGAATGAGTCGAGCAGGGAAATGGTTTTGATATCCTGCCGATCGCAATTTCCATATTGTGTGCCATGAGCGTTTTTCTCCTGATCTACACGCGTCTGTGGCACATTTTAATATATCTGAATATGACCCACGAGCTGCGCTCATGGCTATCCACATTTAGCTCCTCCGGAGCATTGATTTTAGTTAGCGAAGCGGTTCTTCAATCTGTCGAAAATGCTTCAGCATACCTTGCGCGAATTGTCATTTCAACTTTTTGAGCCGCAGGTTTAAATTCTTACAATGACGGTAACGAGAGGAACCTCAAACGAATTTCGCAAACCCTTCGTTTACCGAAACTTTGAACTCCTATATAACACACCTCCAAACGCAATGGATTCACAAGATTTTTCAATCGTCCTTTTATTCGTTCTTCCTGAAGTTTACGTAAGCTATGAATTATCGCAAAACCAACCTCAAACCTCAAACGTCAAACCTGAAACAAATGGCAGTTACTTTTTTATCAAAGCCAATCGGACCCGGTGGTAGGGTCTTTGAACTTGGAACTTTGAACCATGAACCATGAACTTTAAACTTAAAACCACTTCTTATGGCGGAAAAACGCCAGCATACCCACAACAACCAGGAGCATAATACCCCAAATAATGAAGTATCCATACTTCCAATGTAATTCGGGCATAATATCGAAGTTCATACCATATACACCTACAATAAAAGTAAGTGGAATGAAGATGGTGGAGATTACGGTGAGTACCTTCATCACTTCGTTCAGCTTGTTGTTCATCGCGTTGATGTGGATATCAAGCAGACTGGAGGTGAGGTCCTTGTACGTATCCAGTGAATCAATAATGTGAACCACGTGATCATAGACATCGGCATAAAACCGCATGTTTTCTTCTTTCACAAAATCAGATTCTCCTTTCAGTACCTTGCTTAACGCGTCGCGCAATGGATACAGCGCTTTGCGCAGATAGATCAATTCCTTTTTCAGACCTTGTATTTTATTGAACGATGTATTGGTAGGATTTTCATAGACAGTCTCCTCCATGTCATCAATCATGTCACCGACGCGGTCTAATACATTGTAATAGTTATCAACAATGATATCGATGAGCCGGTAGAGGAGGTAATCGGCTTCTTTTTTTCTAACGCGCCCTTGATCCAACCTGATCCTTTCCCTGAAGCCATCGAACAAATCGCCCTCTTTCTCCTGGAATGAAAGGAGGAAATTTTTTCCCAGTACAAAACTGATCTGCTCATAGTCAATGGAGGAGTGATCAATTTTATACAACATCTTAAGGGTGAAGAAAAGGTAATCATCAAATTCTTCTGCTTTCGGTCGCTGATCACTGAGCACATCATCAATCAGGAGCGAATGGAGGTTAAAATGCGATTGTAACTTTTCAATGATGTCATGGTTGAATAATCCATCCAGGTTAATCCAGTTTACCTGGTCTTTTTTCATTTCCGCACAAAGTTCTTCTACTGTTAGTCCTTCATACCGCGCATAGTTATCGCGATTGTAGGAAATCAATTCTAAAATCGGAGCCTTGAGTGTTACGTGCGGATTCATGTGAACTTGGATTGCGCTGTTCGCGATTTACTAAAGCTTTTTGTAAATGCGTCGAAAGATTTGGGTAAAGTTCAATGTTTTCCTGACAATCTTAAAAGGGGACGGACTTTTTAAGTAACATCAGGATAGAAATTGCCGTTGTAAATAAGGATATCCCTGGTGTTAGATACGCAATCAGTAAAAGGAATACTCAACAGTTCCTGCCTAAAATAACGTCGAAACCGAATCCGTTACAAAATTAAACGGCGGCATGGATGATTGGTGATCTATGCGTATTATTGCGCCTTATGTCCTTGCGCCTCGATGATATTAAGGCTCCAATAGCCCATGAGATGGAAGATTTTGAACAAAAATTCAGAGCTTCCATGAAAACCCGTGTGCTTTTGCTGGACAAAATCATGAGTTACATCGTCAAACGAAAAGGGAAACAAATGCGACCCATGTTTGTATTCCTGAGTGCCGGAACTTGTGGAGGAATTAATGAATCTACTTTTCGTGGAGCATCCCTCATCGAGTTGTTACATACCGCCACCCTGGTACATGATGATGTGGTTGACGAAGCGAATTACCGGCGTGGTTTTTTTTCGGTAAATGCCCTTTGGAAAAACAAGATTGCCGTATTGGTGGGTGATTTTCTGCTCAGTAGGGGGCTTATGCTTTCTATTCAAAATAAAGATTTCAATCTATTGAGTATCGTGAACGATGCTGTGCAGGAAATGAGTGAAGGTGAACTGCTTCAGATTGAAAAATCGCGTAAGCTCGACATTACGGAAGAAATTTATTTTGATATTATTCGTCAGAAAACAGCTTCGTTAATTTCTTCCTGCTGCGGCGTGGGGGCCAGTTCTTCCGGCGCTTCGGAGGAAGTGGTTAAACGCATGCGCAAATTTGGTGAGCTGATTGGCATGGCATTCCAGATCAAAGATGACCTGTTCGATTACGGTGAAGAAGAGATTGGAAAACCATTGGGTATTGACATCAAGGAGAAAAAGATGACACTTCCGCTCATATACGCTTTATCACAAGCACCATGGCTTGAGAAACGGAAGTTTATTCGCATCATAAAAAACGAAAGCGAAAAGCCAAAGAAGGTCAAAGAAGTTATCGCATTTGTAAAAAAATCCGGCGGAATAGAATACGCACAAAAAGCGATGAATAAATTTTATCTGGAAGCGTTGCAGATGCTTGATGAAATGCCGGATTCTGTCTATAAGACGTCACTCGCACAATTGGTTGAGTTTACGATTAACCGAAGAAATTAATCTTTAGCATTTGCCATTACAATAGTTAATAGTTGAAACCTTTTCCGGACAGGACAAAAAAAAACTGCGACTTTTGGCCACAGTTTCTTAACCTAAACTTACTTATTAAAAATTATTTTTTTCGTTTAATGCAATACGATCCGGCCCCGACCGGCTTCAAGTACAGCGTAATCTTTACAGTTCTTAAAACTATCGTGATCAAGCGCTTCTACAGCAGGGCCTGAATTTTCCGGTTCGTACTGGCCTCCGTTTGCCCACCATTTTTTAGCGTTCTCGCGGGCTTCCTGTTTGTTAATGTCTTCAAAAAGATTGATACAAGAGTCTGAAATCATCCATGGCTTTGATATCGTACTGTACTTTTCAAAAATCATGTTTCGCATCTGCGTGCCTGAAGGCTGATTTTTGAAATGCGATACGGTATACGACATTGTTTCAGGTTCTGTCATTACCATATCCCAATACTTTTTTGATTTTATTACCTGCGATGTAGTTAAAAGATATCCAAATCCGTTGTCAATAGATTCCCTGGTAATGGGACAGCGCGCTTTCAATTCTGGTTTTTTCTTGCCGAGCAGTTTGCCAAATAATGCCATAGTCTATTTTTTTAATTAACGGTTTATCCTGAATCAACTACCTATAGATTGTTAGATCCATCAAATGGTTGCATAATACTAGACTCTTTTCTAGCAAAAAGGTTACAAATTTTTACAATCATTGTTTCCGTGCCGTAATGCCGGATTTTCAGAATTGTGCTGTTCAAATTTGAACACTCGGGTGTACGCTAGGAAGTTTATGGTGCGCCTGTCTTGGAAGAATTAACCGCTTGCTTATGAAACTTTTCGTATTGGATAAAGAAATCTTCCAGCTTATCGGCCGGTATTTTTTTTGCGATGATCTTCTTTTTATTGTCAAGAATGAATAGTGATGGCGTTGTGATGGCGTCGTAATGATCCTGATACGGCCCGACATACGTGCGCGGTCCATTCACGGTAGTAAATTTAATTTTGAAGTCGCGGATGAAGTCTTTCATTTTAGCCATGCTTGTATCAGAACTCACAGCGTATATATCCACGTTGAAACGTGTTTTATTCTTGGTGTAAAAGTCTACAAGCTTCGGTGTTTCTTCTTTGCAATGGCCACAGTCGGGATCGAAGATGAACAGAATCGTGTACCGGCTTTTAATGTCATGAAGCTCGCGTGGTTGCAGATTAGCATCCTGCATGATAAGGTTTGGACCGGTTTTTCCAATCAGACTTTTGCGCACACGATCAGCATAATCTTTAAGCGTTTTTTTGAGCTTATCGTTCACCCAGAAATCCATTTCGCCGGATGCATAATATTTATCATATACATCGATGTACACGGCATCAAGTCCCATGATTTCGGGTTGTTGATATTTAATCAGAATGTTCCAGGTAAGATACTTGTACGTTTCCTGGGTTTTCTTTGCTTTTAATACAAGTTTGTCGATGGCTTTAATCAGCGTATCGGCTTGTGGAGCGAAAAGTTTATCAAGATATTCATTCAATTTTTCATTGTATATCGGCCGGGGCATACGCAACAGCGCTTCGTTGGCAAGATCAAAATTATCGAAGAAGTGATCGCGGTACCAACGCAATTGAAAACTGGAATCGATGGTTCCATCTGCACGTTTTGGGGGTTCGGGTATTTCGATGGGCTGGTTGGCTTTTAAGATTACAGCCGTCAGCGTGTTAGGATGTTTGGCAATGACATCTTTCTGATATGCCATTACTTTATCGTTAACCTTGTTGAACGCTTCACGTGCTATTTTCTTTTTGTCTTCCGAGACGGTACTGTCTTTTAAAATTGTAACGAAAGGTTCTGCTTCTTTATGTCGTGCGGCATTAAACACCATGTTTTCAAAAAATAACGTGTTATCCGCATCACCTGTAACTTTCATGTTCTTGATATAATCTTCACTGTTGGTGTGCAAGCCGAAATGTTGATTGTCGCTAACAAGGAATTCGAGTACTTTAATTTTATTCAAGACCAGAAAATACTGCCCGGGACCCAAGGGTTTATCGCCGTCAAAATCGAATTCTCCGGTAGAACTTACTTGTGCCGTATCTTTCAGGTATGTGCTCTCACCGTAATAATGGCCGAGATAAACCGTTGTATCACTCCAGCCGTCAATCCGGAACTTAAGATTATAACCGGGTTGGGAAAATGAAGTCAGGGTGCTGAGAAAAAATAGAGCAAAAAAAGGAAAACGCATAACTTAAATTTGTTTGGTGCGAATTTGGGAAATCTCCGATTAACGGTCAACGCAATTAATGGGGCTATTCGTTCATTTGTAACAACTTCGGCTATAAACTTTCGGGTTTCTGATGTTAAAAACTTAAACTTGGGCCAAAAATTCTGCGGAAAATGTCGATTTTGATAAAAAACCTGTCTAAAATGTACGGCTCGCAGTGTGCCGTTAATAACATCTCATTAACACTTCGTGAAGGTGAGATCGTGGGTTTTTTAGGTCCAAATGGTGCCGGCAAGTCTACCACAATGAAAATTACCACCTGTTTCTTACCTCCCACATCCGGTGAAGTAAAAGTAGGTGGTTTTGATGTAACCCAACATCCCATAGCGGTAAAAAGGATCACCGGCTACCTTCCGGAACACAATCCGCTCTATCTTGATCTTTACATTCATGAATACCTGCGTTTTATTGGCCGGTTGTATGGCATGAGTGGCTTACGTTTAAGAAAACGTGTCGATGAAATGATCGCCCTTTGCGGACTTGAACGCGAGCAGAATAAACGCATTGAAGCGCTTTCAAAAGGGTATCGGCAGCGTGTTGGTCTAGCCCAGGCGTTGATTCACGATCCGAAGATCCTCATTCTCGATGAACCTACATCCGGTCTCGATCCGAATCAGCTTGTCGAAATCCGTAAGTTGATTAAAGACATCAGCCGGAATAAAACAGTGATTTTTTCAACACATATCATGCAGGAAGTGCAAGCCTTGTGTGATCGCGTGATCGTCATTAACCGTGGTGAGATTGTAGCCGATAACGCATTGAGTACGCTCCTTGGATCTGCCGTACAAACAATTTCTATTATTGTTGAGTTTGAAGGTGACGTACAGGTTGCGGAAATACAACAGATAAAAGGTGTAACCGAAGTGACAAAATTGAAACCTAATACATTTCGGCTGACAGCACCTACAGGAACGGATCTTCGACCGGAAGTTTTTCGCTTTGCAGCCGATCACCATTTATCCATGGTAGGACTCAAGCTTGAAGAGAATTCGCTGGAGGAAATATTTCGTTCGCTTACCCATCAGCATCCGGTATAGCAAAAAAAATAAACTACTTTTGATCCGTTTTCAATCCCGATGATTCAGGTACTCGCTAAAGAATTCAACAGCTTCCTCAATTCACTGATTGCCTATGTGGTGATCGGTGTATTCCTTGTTGGCATCGGGCTACTCATGTGGGTATTTCCGGAAACGTCTGTGCTGGAGTATGGTTATGCCGACATGGATACACTTTTTTCGCTGGGACCATACGTATTGATTTTTTTAGTGCCGGCCATCACGATGCGTAGTTTCGCAGAGGAAAAGAAAGCAGGTACAATGGAGTTGCTTTTTACCAAACCCCTTACCGACTGGGATATTATTTTTGGAAAATTTTTCGCCTGTCTTTTATTGGTATGGATTGCATTGCTTCCTACGGTCATTTACTATTTTTCAATCAGTGCTTTGGGTAATCCCGTTGGAAATATCGATACGCCAGGTGTGATCGGTTCGTATATCGGACTCGGTCTGCTGGGGGGCGTGTTCTGCGCAATTGGCATACTGGCATCTTCCATTACGCCTAACCAGATCGTTGCTTTTATCATCGCTGCATTTTTATGTTTTATTTTTTTTACCGGGTTTAATTCCGTAGCAACGCTTGGCCTATGGTCTGGACAAGCGCTTTTTATTAAGCAACTGGGTTTGCTGGAACATTATGAATCGCTCAGTAAAGGATTAATTGACAGTCGCGATTTACTTTATTTTTTAAGTGTGATCTTTATCATGCTGGCGTTTACTAAACTAATTGTGGGCAGCAGGCAATGGTAAATTGGAAAAGTAAAAAGCTGGGTGATTTCTTATGGCTCGCCAATGCGCTGCTCATCGTGGTGTTGTTAAATCTGTTGGCGGGTTATCGTTTTTTCAGAATAGATCTTACGGAAGAAAACCGTTACAGCATTAAAGATCAGTCGAAACAGATTCTCAATTCGCTCGAAGAAGAAGTATATGTCGAAGTGTTTCTGGAAGGCGACCTCAATCCCGGCTTTAAACGCCTTCGGAAAAGTATTGAAGAGACGCTGCAGGAGTTCAGCATCTATTCCAATAACAAAATACGTTATACGTTTACTGATCCCGCACAGGCGATGGGACAAAAAGCACGCTCCGAGTTTATGGCCGATCTCGCTTCACGTGGTATTCAGCCAACCAATGTTATCGATAAAAAAGACGGGCAACGCGTTGAAAAAATTGTTTTCCCTGGTGCTATCGTTTCGTATGGAGGATTTGAAACCGGTGTGATGCTGCTGAAGGGAAATAAAGCTTTTTCTTCTGAACAAGTACTGAACCAGTCCATAGAAGGTATTGAATTTGAATTGGTAAATGCTATTTATAAACTCACCAACTCGGAACGAAAGCAAGTTGCGTTCACGACAGGTCATGGTGAACTGGACAGTTTATCGATCGCCGGATTTAAAAATGACTTGCTTGAGTTTTATGATGTTTCAAAAGTAAGACTCTCGAATTCAAAGGCATTAGACCAATACGATGTGCTTGTAATTGCCAAGCCAACCGCGCCTTTTACTGCCCTGGAGAAGTATCGACTTGATCAATATATCATGCAGGGAGGGAAGGTACTTTTCATGATTGATAAGTTAAACGCAAACATGGACAGCGCCTCACATGAAAGCGCACTGGCTATTCCCTATGAAGTTAACCTGGATGACCAATTATTCCGTTATGGGGTGCGTATCAATCCGGATCTTATCCAGGATCAAAACGCTGCATTATTCCCTGTTGTTACGGGGCAACTCGATGGCAAACCGCAGATGGAAATGATCGACTGGCCATTTTTTCCTTTGATCAATCACTATCCCGATCATCCGATCACCCGTAACCTGGATGCCGTGCTAACGCGTTTTGTAAGTAGTATTGATACTGTAAAAGCGGAAGGTGTTACAAAAACCGGTTTGTTGTTTACATCACCGTATTCGCGAAAGCTTGGCGTGCCGGTAAATATCAGTGTAAACGAATTACGTAAAAACGTTACCGCGCAGGATTTCACATCGCCGCATATACCGGTGGCTTATTTACTGGAAGGAGAATTTACTTCATTGTATAAGAACCGGTTTCCTCCGGAAGGTGCAGGCCAGGAACCACCCAAAACAGAAAGTGTACCTACGCAGTTGATTGTTATCAGCGATGGCGATGTTGCGCGAAACGAAATCAACATAAGAACACGGCAACCACAACCACTTGGTTTTGACCCATACGCGCAGTATACTTTTGCGAATAAGGATTTCCTCTTAAACTCGATTGCTTTCTTAACGGATGAGAACGGTCTGATCCAAACACGAACAAAACAAGTGAAGATTCGTCCGCTAAATCGGGAAAAAATCAATGAAGAACAAACGAAGTGGCAACTCATAAACCTTGTACTTCCATTGCTTATGTTGATCGGGTTTGGTTTACTTCGCGCTTACATGCGAAAAAGAAATTTTGCACAATTCTGATATGCAGGAAAAAAAGAATAAGCGCCTTTTTGTTTTGCTGATTGTACTGCTGGTTTCAATCACAGCGGTGTATTGGGTCGGAAGAGAAGAGCAGAGTTTTGCGCCAGACAAAAAACTGTTTAACAACTACGAATCAGAATTGGTCGACGAAGTTTTGTTACGTTCAGCGGCCGATACAGTAAGACTGAAATACAACGGTTCGCGTTGGTTAGTTAATGATCAATACCAGGCTGATCGCGATATGATTCGTGTCTTCTTCGCTACTTTAGAAAAAGCGGAACCCAAGCGACCTGTAGCGTCTTCGATGAAGGATTCTATTTCAAACGCACTTGAAGTAAATGGTGTACACGTTACATTATTTACAAAATCCACGCAGGTTGCTAACTTCATTGCCGGGGGAAATCAGCCTAAGACGCAAAGTTATTTTAAAGCGGAAGATACAAATCAACCTTTTGTGATGGCTATTCCGGGATACCGGGTTTATGTGTCTGGTATTTTCGAGCTTAATGAAAGTGGATGGCGGGATAAACACGTATTTAATTTAAACTGGCAAAATTTTTCCAGGCTTGATGCCGATTTCAAAAATCCAGAAGGCAATTTTACGATATTAATGGAAGATGGGGCGGTGAAGGTAAAAGATGTGGCCATCGCTGATACAGCCCGCGTAAATGGTTTTATGGACTACATCTCGCTCATTACGGTGGACGATTTTGTACCTGGTTCGCGGAAGCTCGATAGTTTATCCAAAACTCCGCCTTTTGTATCTTTCGAAATTACCGACATCGGCGGAAAGAATCATTTGCTTACGATTTTTCCGGGAACAGGACGGCAGCAATTTTACGGTTTAATCAATAAATCGCAATGGGCAGTCTTTCAGGAGGATAGGATCCTTCCGCTGCTGCGCCCAAAAGAATTTTTTATAAAACGATAGCATTTTTATCCTAGTTTTTTTGCACCTTAACCCCCCGGTTTAGTTATTCGGTTTTCTTTTTAACTTTACCGCCCTATAAAACTTAACCACTATTTCGCGAAATGAAGTTCATCGTTAACTCGGCTTATCTGCTTAAGCAACTCTCTAATATTAATGGCGTGATTACTACTAATCCGGTGGTTCCGATTCTTGAGAATTTTCTTTTTGAACTGGAAAAAGGCGGGTTAACCGTAACAGCGTCTGACCTTCAAACTTCCATGATCACTGATATCCAGGTTGAATCGAAGGAAAAAGGAAGTATTGCGGTACCTGCCAGGATACTTCTTGATACCTTGAAAAACCTTCCGGAGCAACCGGTGACTTTTTCCATTGATGAGTCTACCTACAGCATCGAAATCATTTCCGATAATGGTCGTTATAAACTTTCCGGCGAAAATGCTACTGATTTCCCGAAAGTACCCGGAGTTTCCAATGACTTTAGCGCCGAAATTTCTACTGAGGTGTTATCGCGTGCAGTAAATAACACCATTTTTGCTACCAGCAACGACGAACTTCGTCCGGCGATGACGGGTGTTTATGTAAACCTGGGTGATACAACAACAACATTCGTGGCTACCGATGGTCACCGACTTGTGCGCTACCGCAGAACAGATGTGAAATCTGATAATGGCAATTCTATCATTATCCCGCGTAAGGCGTTAAACCTGTTGAAAGCTACTTTGCCTGTAGAAAACACAGAGGTAACAGTAAACTTCAATATGTCTAATGCGTTCTTCAAATTTGGAAACATCAAAATGATTTGCCGGCTTATTGATGAGCGTTTCCCGGATTATGAAAACGTTATCCCTTCCGGTAATAATATTCAAATGAGCATCGAGCGAAGCGATTTTCTGGGAGCGCTGAAGCGGATTTCTATCTATGCGAATAAAACGACACACCAGGTTAGATTAAAAATTACCGGTAGTGAACTTCAGATATCAGCAGAAGATCTCGACTTTTCCAACGAAGCCAATGAGCGTCTGTCCTGTGAACACGATGGCGAGGATATCGAAATCGGATTTAATGCTAAATTCCTCATTGAAATGTTGAATAACCTGGATTCTGATAAAATCCGGTTAACCATGTCGGCACCAAATAAGGCCGGGGTTCTTCATCCGGTAGAAAAGGATGCAAGTGAAGATATCCTGATGCTGGTGATGCCTGTAATGTTGAATCAATACGTATAAGATCAAGGCCCGTGCTTTCCACAGCAAGCCCGGGCCTGTTTATATTTACCCTAACCGTTACGCTATTTGTTTATGAAATACGCGTGGATCCTATTGCTGTTTATCATTACAGCAACCACTGTGATTGCCCAGCCATTCAATTCCGTTAAGCAATCTTCCGTTCCAGAATCCGATCTTGACCATTACAAAACCGACTATGCTCCGGGCTTACGCATGCGCAATGTCGGAAGAACACTCACCATTGCAGGTAGTGCATTACTGGTAGGTGGTATCATTGTCTTTGCAAGCGCGGATGAAAGATATTACACGAGCCAGCAAACCCAGTATGGCACACATGAAGAAGGTGATCCGAAAGCATTACTTGGCTTGTTGATGATCACGGGTGGAGCCGGAATGACGGTACCCGGAATTATCCTGTGGTCAAAAGGTGCAAAAAAATTCAACAACTACATTGCGCGTGAGCGTGAGGCTTTGTCTCTCAACTTAAGCGTAACCAGAATTGGTTTGAAGTACCACTTTTAGCAGCTTTGATTTTATTTTTGGATCGCACCACGTTTGCCAAGTTCAATAACTTCCATGTTTTGAATTTTTGCATCGTTAATTTCAAACCTTACAATTGTTTTAATACTGTGAAAACCATGGTTTCCTGCTGCTCCGGGATTGATGTATAACATGCCATGGTGATCCTCGTCGCGGTTGATCCGGAGAATATGCGAGTGCCCACAAATAAAAACATCAGGAACCCGTTCTTTTAATTTTTTCTTTATACGTGTGTTATAGCGTGGTGGTGTTCCGCCAATGTGTGTCATCCAGATATTGAGACCTTCACACTCGAAGAATAAATCTTCCGGAAAACGAGCTTGCATCTTCACGGTATCAATATTGCCGTAGACAGCACGAAACGGTTTAAAATTCTCCAATGCGGATACCACCTGTTCATCACCGATATCGCCCGCGTGCCACACTTCATCACAAGACTCAAAGTATTTAAAAACTTTTGGATCAAGATCAGAGTGTGTATCGGATAAGAGACCAATTTTCATAATTATTTTTCTAAAAATCTAAGGTAAGGGTCAAAGTTCATGGTTCAAAGTTCAATGTTCATGGTTCAAAGTCGGTTTTCGATAACGACGGATTGCGCGATTTGTTTGAAGTTTGAAGTCTGAGGTTTGAGGTTCGGTTCGAAAACTTCGGGACAGCGAAATGTTTGACGTATCGAACGCATAGTTAAGACGAATTCACAAATTATTTATCAATGTCGTTTACTTAAGCTCTCGCAGGTTGAGGCAAAAAACAAACAAGCTTAAGTAAACGACATTGAATTATTTAAAGTTAAAATGTTCAGACCAGGGACTTCTCAATCAATTTAAAAAACAAGGGCTTATCAGTGCATTACTCACTTCAAAGATCATTATCAGATCAACCGTGAACTCGTTAGTTTACAAGTTAACTTAGATAAGTCCAAACGAATTTAATATTTGCTAACCATCAGGTGCAACCGGTGCATTTTGAGAGAGCACAATCAACTCCGATAGGGTTGAACATCCACTTCGCAGCGGCAAGAACTGTTGTTTGTCAAATAAGGAAATCTTGCGCTTAATCTTGCATCACCTCACGTTCTTTTTATTAAAGCGTTATCTTTATACTCTTAACCTGACTTTATGCGCGTCCTGTTGTACAGCATTTTTTGCTTTTGCTTCTGTTTTATCAGTTTATCAGCATTAGCACAAGAAGACCCTTTTCCTTATGGTAAGGTGACTTACCGTGAGTTGGGGATTAATTCTTATGAAAAGGATACCAGCGCATCCGCCGTTGTGTTGAACGAATTCGGAGAAGCATTTATTGACAACTCAAACGATCATAATTTAATCTTCAGATATCATGTCAAGATTAAGATCCTGAAGAAAAGCGGGCTCAATCTGGGCGATGTTAACATTGATCTTTACAAAGACGACGGGCGTTACGAAAAGCTAAATTCAGTAAAAGCATCCTCATGGAATATTGAGAACGGATCAATGAAAGAGACAAAGTTGTTGAGCAAGGATGTATTTACTTCGAACCACAACAAGTATTGGGATGTGCGTAACTTTGCTATTCCCAATGTTAAGGTGGGAAGTATTATAGAGTACGAATATACGATTGAGTCGCCTTTTTTTGTTTCTAATTTTCGGCCGTGGGAATTTCAATCTGATATACCCAAAATGCAAAGTGAATACTGGGCTACAATTCCTGCAAATTACAGATACAACATCGCATTAAAAGGCTTTTTAAAATTGGTAAAAAGCGAATCTGAAGTTTTAAAGGATTACTTCACGCCGGGTGGAGGTCGAAAAGCCGATTGTGTACGTTACAAGTGGAGTATGGAGGACGTTCCCGCGTTCAAAGAAGAGGATTACATGACAGCGCGGAGGAATTTTCTTTCCGCGATCCGTTTTGAACTTGAAGAGATTCAATATTTCGACGGACGAAGAGACAAGATCACAAAAGAATGGAAAGATGCTGAGCAGGAACTTCGTCACCATACGAACTTCGGTATTCAAATAAAAAGAGGTAAAGAGATTGTAGATGCGCATATCGAATCACTTATCATCAATGAAACCAACGCCCTTGTAAAGGCCGAAAAGATTTATGATTTTATTCGTGGCTGGTATCGCTGGAATGAGTTCACAGGAAAATACAGCGATCTCGGAATTAAAAAAGCTTTCGATCAAAAGGTTGGCAATGTTGGGGATATAAACCTTTCACTGATTGCTGCCCTAAAGTATGCTGGATTATCGGTAGAGCCAATGATCCTTGCAACACGGGATAAGGGACTTCCCGTTGAGTTATATCCTGTACTCACAGATTTTAATTATGTGGTGGCTAAACTCAATATTGGTGATAAAATATATTTACTTGACGCAACCGACGACTTTGTTCCTTTTGGCGTATTGCCAGAGCGTTGTTTAAATGGTAATGGACGTGTGTTGGGAGAAAAGGACTCCTACTGGTATAAAATCGAGGCGACGGAGCGGGCCAAGCAATTGACGATACTCAATTTAAAACTCGATTCCCTTGGGGTTATCCGGGGAACAATTCAGACAACGAGCGTTGGATACAAAGCAGCAGAAAAACGCAGGAAAATATACGGTCTTGATGGTGAAGAACAATATCGTAAAGCACTTACGGCCTCGTGGCACAAGGTGCAGATTAATGATTTGAAACTCATTAACCTGGAAAACTTTTCTAAGCCACTGGTTGAAAACATAGCCATGGAAATGGAAGCATTAGACGTGAATGCAACGACGCACCATTTGTTCAATCCGTTTATCGTTGAGCGATGGGCCCACAATCCGTTTAAATCCTCGGAGCGGCTGTATCCGGTCGATTTTGGCGCCCCGTTAGACGAAACAATTATTTTAACCCTGGAGTATCCAGCCAGCCTTGAGTTGATCGACCCTCCGGAACAGATCGCCCTGATGTTGCCGAACAAGGGTGGCCGGTTTATTTATCAAGTACAGCAAATCGGAAATAGGGTTATCGTTAATAATTCACTACTCATCAATAAACCGGTTTTTTCATCGGACGAATATCACTATCTCAAAGAACTGTTTAACCGGGTCGTCTCGGCTCATGCCACCGATCTCATTTTTCGAAAGCGAAACTAAATCGGAGCTATAGGGCATATATCCCGACAGTACGGAAATTAACGAATTTTTCGAACGTTGAAGAAATACAGGTTGAATTCTTGCTATATGTGCCTTAGGTTTGTGAGCTATAACCACGGAAGAGTTACACCATGAAGTATTTTGCAGTCATAGCCATTATATTAAGTGCTCAATTTGCATACGGGCAACAGGAAAATGAAGCCTTGGAAGGCCAGTATCCACTGAACGAGCGTTATCAACTCCTTAAAACAAAATCGCAAAATTATAAGCAGTATAAAGTTATCCGCGAAAACGTACTCGATGGTTTCTGGAAAATTGTGCGTGACTCGGTAGCGGCCAAGGAGGCCGCAATACGGGCGCGTGATGAGAATATCAACAAACTTAATCTGGACCTTAGCAGTACCCGGACTGCCCTTAAAGAGAAGGAGGAATCTATGGCTGCCTTTGTTTATGATAGTACGCACATTAATGTACTAGGAATTGACTTTTCTAAAGGTGTATTTATCTCCATTGTTGCCATCATAGTCGGGGTGCTTATTTTAGGTGTTATGCTGATGACAGGACGCTTACGGATGGTACACAGCTCAATGAAAGAACGTGCCGATGCCTTTAATAGCCTGAACACCGAATTTGAAGAGTATAAACGCAAAGCAATGGAAAAACAGACCAAGCTTTCACGTGAGCTTCAGAATGAACGAAACAAATTGTCTGAATCGCGTGGTATTTAAAAACAGTTAATAGGTAATATTGAAGAAGCTGTCGGTAAATTAAAAGAGACAGCTTTTTTTATATCCTTAGTCCATCCTTTCATTAAGCTTCTATAAAATCTCCCTCGGAGAAAAGGGTTGATCCCGAAAAAAACAAACTTTCTTAAAACGACATTGATTTATCTTTTCTGAAAATCCGGACTGGTACATCAAAATCACCTGATCCACTACATCAAAAATACATCAGACAGGTTCGGATCGGTTTTTTTGTATTAAAAAACATATTTCTGTTTTAGCTTTAGGTACTACAATAAACTAAAGCATGTTCATCAGGCACAGCCACTTTCGTCAAAAAAAAATCTCCTTCTTTTTGGTCCTTATGGTCAGTACACTGATCGTGAAAGTGTCGGGACAAAGTCTTTCAGGGCTGCCTTTTGTCCGTACTTTTCCCACCATTGAGTATCAGGCTGGAATTCAAAATTGGGTAATTACGGAAGACAAAAGGGGGATTATATATGTAGCAAATAATTTCGGTTTACTTGAATTCGACGGGGTGCAATGGCAGACATACGGCGTTAAAAATGGTACGAAAGTCAGAAGCGTTGCCATTGACCATAAGGGGCGGATTTACGTTGGATCACAGGGCGATTTCGGATATTTTACACCAGATATCACAGGTAAACTTGCTTACGTTTCCCTCGCCGACAGCCTCGACAATAAATACAGGAATTTCGATGAAGCCTGGAGTATCTATATCGACAACGAAACAGTTTATTTCTGTACTTTTTCCCGCATCTATATCTACGATGGCAAGTCGTTCAAGATCACAGAACAAGCTTCCGAACTTGATCTTTCTTTTTTTGTAAATCAGCGTCTGTATGTAAACCTATGGCATCAGGGTCTATCTGTACTGCAGGGGACTTCCCTTGAACTGATTAAAGGAGGTGAATTTTTTAAGGGCATTGGCGTTTCTGCCATCCTCCCTTTTGCTTCGGGAAAATTTTTAGTGTCCACATTTCAAAATGGGATATTCCTGCTGGAAGACAACGGGAGGGTTATGCCTTGGAACACGGGGATGGAATCATTGCTGCAAGAGGCGAATATTAACTGTATGATCCGACTAAAAAATGGAAATATTGCGGTAGGTACACAAAATAACGGCCTCTTCATTCTTACGTCGGATGGAAACCTTGTGATGCAGTTAACGCGGGGAAAGGGTTTAGAAAACCGCACAGTATTGGGATTGTATGAAGATGATCTGCATAATGTATGGGTTGCTCAGAACAATGGTATTGCGCACATTGAATTAGGATCTCCATTCACCTTCATCAGCGAACAAAGCGGATTACCCGGAACAGGCTATGCGGCATTTCTTGATGATAATGATTTTTATCTCGGTACCAATACAGGATTATACCATAAGAATCTCGGAAATGGTAGTGCGTTTCAGTTGGTTGAAAATACGCGTGGTCAGGTTTATCATGTAGGGCGTTATGGGCCCGATGTTTTGGTCGGACATCATAATGGTGCATCTCGTGTAGATGGTGTTACTACGACGCTTTCTAATGAACCCGGCTCATGGACCTTTCTGCCGTTAAAAGATCATCCTGAAAAATTAATCGAAGGCACTTATGCCGGTCTTCAATTATATGAATTGGTGAACGGTCATTGGCAATGGAAGAAGAAACTTACAGGGTTTTCGGAGTCAGCACGTTTGATGGCGCAGGACTTTCAAGGTAATGTGTGGGTGGCGCATGGATATAAAGGTGCATACCGAATAGAATTGAATGATGACGCGAATGAAATAGCCAGTGTAAATTTCTACGGACAGGAAAAAGGTTTTCCTTCGCATTTGCTGGTGAATGTATTCACCGTGAGAAATGAGTTACTTTTTACCAGTGAACATGGTGTTTACAAGTATGATGCTGCGCAGGATCAGTTCGTTCATGACGATCTTTTTACTTCCATGTTTGGTCCTGATGTGCAGATCTGGTTTATTCAAGAAGATGCCTTTGGCAACATTTATTTTACCGGTGCAGAACATATTGGTGTGTTACGAAAAAACTCGATCGGTGAATATACGCTGGATAACAATGCATTTAATAAGATTAGGAAATACCTCAATGATGACCTGATCAACATTACCATTCTCCAAAACAATGAAGTGTTATTCGGCGCAAAAGATGGGTTCATTCACTACAATCCGGTGCGTGGCGATAATCCAAACACCAACTTCAAAACCCATATCCGCAAAGTATCGATTTCAAGTCCTGTTGATTCAGTGATTTTCTTCGGTAATTATACAGTGGATGGTAAGATAACTGATCAACAACCCAACAACGCGTTACCTTCATTGCCCTATAAACAAAATTCAATTCATTTCACTTTCGCAGCTTCTTCATATGAAGGAACTGCTGAACGATCGTATCAGCATTTCCTGGAAAATTATGAGAAAAAATGGTCCGAGTGGGGTGACGTAACCCAAAAGGAATATACCAACCTGAAGGAAGGGGATTACGTTTTTCATGTGCGTGCAAGAAATTCCTATGGCGAGGTCAGTACTACGGCAAAATATGCTTTCAGAATTTCGCCACCTTGGTATCGTTCTGTTGTGGCATATGTTATCTATACGGTTTCATTTTTGGGATTGCTGTTTGTTGGATTCAATCTGATGGACCGTAAATATCAGCGAGAGCAAAAAATACTTGAGGAAAAACAACAGCAGGAATTGGAGCAAAAGGAAAATGAATTAGAAAAACTTTCCATTCAATCTCAGGAGGAAATCAACCGGCTTCAAAATGAAAAACTCGAATCAGATCTCCGGCACATGAACAATGAGTTAGCAACGGCTACCATGCACCTCCTGAATAAAAACGAATTCATTACAGGCGTTAAGAATCATCTGAACGTGATCATTAAAAAAAATGCCAACGAAGAAACGCGCAAGGCTTTGTCCCAGATCACCCGTGATATTGAAAACAATATTTCGGATGATGCAGACTGGGAACATTTTCAATTCCACTTTGACCGCGTGCATGGTGATTTTACTACGCGTTTTAAAGGCGCATACCCATTGTTAAGTCCACAGGAAGTGAAGCTAAGCGCCTACCTACGTATGAATCTTTCTACCAAAGAAATCGCACAATTGCTTAATATTTCAGTTCGGGGTGTAGAGATCAGCAGGTACCGGTTACGAAAAAAGCTTCACCTGGACCGAAACCAAAACCTTCAGGATTTTATTTTGAATTTTTGATTTTTATACCGGACTGCCTATACGCTGTTTTCGGTGAATGGCATGAAAATAATGGTTATATGCAAAAAGCATTATTATGATGAAGCCATTTATTTTTATTTGTCTGATTTTCGCATCAGTTTCATTTGGTTATGCACAGATTGATGTACCCGAACAGCCACAACCTGCATTACCGCAAGGCGAGTATGGAACCCAGCGCGTCGTTGATCCGGAGGTTAAGGAAGATCGTGTCGAAGTGCCATCCCCCGATATGCCGGAATCTTTAGTAAACACCCTTGAAAATGACTCGCTTTACGAAGGATGGAAAGGCGGTAAAGTTTACCTGGAGAAAAATACAAATGAGTATATTCTGCATCTTACTGATGAAAATGAAGGCACCAAAACCTACCGTTTCGATAATAACGGCAATCCGGTGAATACGCCAGGTGCGGATAGTAAGCAATTCAGGAAGTAGTATTGCGCTGAAGGGCGCGTGTTTATTTTGTAATAATTTCCAGTTTAAATATAAGCGCCTGATCATGCCGTAGTCGTATCTTTAAAGCCATGATGCTCTTTATAAAAAACATGGTATGTAACCGTTGCGTGATGGTAGTTAGCCAGGAACTTACAAAACTGGGATTACATCCCCTTAAGGTATCGTTAGGGGAGGTTGAGCTGCGGGAGTCTGACCTTACAGAAGAGCAATCAAAATCATTGGATACTACATTAGTATTTCACGGATTCGAACGTATTGACGACAGAAAAGGCAGACTGGTAGAAACCATAAAAAATACGATCATCCAAAAAATTCACCACAGCCCCGAACTGGATAGAAAATTTAACTGGTCTGCAATTTTATCGGAAGCGCTGCATTATGAATACAATTACCTGAGCAACCTGTTTTCTTCGCTGGAAGGTATTACACTTGAGCAATACATCATCAGGCAGAAAATAGAGCGGGTTAAGGAATTGTTATTTTACGACGAGTTAAATCTTAGCCAGATAGCCAATCGGTTGGGATACAGCAGTGTGGCACATTTGTCGGCCCAATTCAAAAAAATTACGGGACTTACCCCGTCTGAATTAAAAAAATCGCGACAACCTGAGCGGATACGCAAAGCGTTGGATAAAATCTAAACAAGAATTTTATAAATGGTTGCTACAATTCTGTAAAGCTTTGTCGCGCTTTTCCCGTTCTACGAATAAAAACTAAAAACAATTGATTATGGAGACAACGAAGTTTAAAACAAATATTAAGTGTGACGGCTGTATTTCAAAAGTCACCCCATCGTTAAACGAAACAGTAGGAGAGGGACAATGGCATGTTGATTTGACTGATGCCGCGAAGACATTATCTGTTCCTGGGAATGTAGACGAGCAAAAAATAAAAGAAGCACTGCTTAAGGTCGGGTATAAAGCGGAAAAGGTTTAAAAATGAAAAGAACATGGAACAAATCCATGTTCTTCTTCTGAAAATTATCCGGCAAGATTGCCATGGTTTGACCGACATGCTTCGGCGCATCGTTCGCAGGCATCAGCACATATTTGGCAGTGTTCATGCTCATGCTTTTTACATTCTTCAGCGCAAAGCTGGCATATCTCTTCGGTTACAGTTAAAAACTGAGATACAAATTCAGAATCCCGCATCAACAATCGCGCAGCCTGAAAACAGGTATCGGCACAATCACGGTCAAGTTCAATACATCTTGTCATCATCATGACGTCTTTTTCTCCAAGACACGCTGTAGCGCATGCTTCACAGGCAAGCGCACAATTGATGAGATCCTGAATGAGATCGGCATGTGGAGGAGCAATTCGCTCCTGGATAGTTCTTTCCTGGGTTTTCATGGTTTATTTCTTTAAGGTCTTTACAGGTCCGGCATAAAAAAATATGCCATTCGGACGAGAAGCACCGTCCGGTAACAATAAAATTGAAACTGTTGTCCGAATTCGGAGCAAAGGTTTGAAAGCTGGATGCAATTTTATTATTTAGGTT